>OGGU01001440.1_pt1 | contig 14043 bp, 8 predicted proteins | sample 1571241 | NCBI WGS metagenome assembly OGGU01 (sample SAMEA2581934, study PRJEB24529) | metagenome | biome: Human gut stool | place: China | collected 2011
GTCCTCGTCCAGCTGGCAGAACGTGCGCAGCTGCGCGGGCTGCATATAGGCGTTGCAGCGAGTCGACGTGCCGCTGTAGCGTGTGTTCTGGATGCTTCTTGCCGCGTCGACTCTGGCCTTGATGGCGGACGACGGCTCCGCCTCTGACCGGGAGCGCAGCTCGTCAAACTTGACGGAGCTGACCTCGACGATCATGTCCACACGGTCGAGCATCGGGCCAGAAATGCGGCTTAAATACCGGTCGACCGCTGCCTGTGAGCAGGTGCACCGGCCGCTGGGGTCGCCGTACCAACCGCAGGGACAGGGGTTCATAGCGCAGACCAGCATGAACTCGCACGGGAATGTCTGCGAGCCCTGCACCCGTGAAATGGTGACCTGTCCGTCCTCAAGCGGCTGGCGCATGGATTCGATGGCGTCCCGGCGGAACTCCGGCAGCTCGTCGAGGAACAGCACGCCCTTGTGCGCGAGAGAAATCTCGCCGGGCCGGACATTCGCCCCGCCTCCGGCCAGTGCAGCTGCGGAGACGGTATGGTGCGGGCTGCGGAACGGACGCGATTCGATGAGCGGATGATCCGGGCGCAGAAGACCCATGACGGAATAGATCTGCGTGACGTCCAGCTGCTCCTGCCGCGTCATATCGGGCAGGATGGACGGCAGGCGCTTTGAGAGCATACTCTTGCCGGAGCCGGGAGGGCCTACCAGAAGAATATTATGCCCGCCTGCCGCCGCAATTTCAAGGGCGCGCTTTGCATTTTCCTGCCCTTTTACATCCTTGAAGTCCAAAAGCTGCTGTGTTTTGTGCTCCGGCTGCCAGATGGGCGCGGGATCGATCGGCGTCTGGCCGGTCAGGTGCGCGGTCAGCTGCCGGATGTCCTTTACGCCGTAGACGGCCAGACCGCCAGCCAGCGTGGCCTCGCGCGCGTTATCCTCCGGGACGTACAGCTCCTCATAGCCGAGCCGCTTCGCGGCCAGCGCCATCGGCAGGACGCCGGGAACGGCGCGCAGCGCCCCCTCCAGACTCAGCTCACCGAGGAACGCGCAGCGTTTCTTCGGAAGCTTTACCTGCTCGGAGGCAGCCAGAATAGACAGGAGGATCGGCAGATCGTAGAGCGTGCCGGATTTCTTCGTACCCGCCGGAGCGAGGTTCACGATGATGCGGCTGACCGGGAACCGGAAGCCGCAGTTTTTGATCGCGGCGCGCACGCGTTCGCGCGCCTCCTTGACGGACGCGTCCGGCAGACCGACCAGATCGAACGCCGGAAGCCCCGTACCGATGTAGCATTCCGTCTGCACCTCGTATCCGTTGACGCCGGACAGGCCGAGCGAGAGCACTTTACTGAGCATCTGCATCCCTCCGCTTTTTTCTTCGCATCTATCATAGCGCATTTTGCGTCAAAAACCAACAGGTTTTTCAAAACTTGCCGGAATGCGCGGCAGATTTTCGAAAGATTTCCGCCAAATCCAAAAAGCTTATCTCAAATTTGATTTACATTGACAAGAAAATGTGATATAGTCATTATGCATGAATATGTAATTACTTTTAGGAGGTAATTGTTTTGGTTCGTAAATTCAAAACCATGGACGGCAATAATGCCGCGGCTCACGTATCCTATGCGTATACCGAAGTCGCCGGTATTTATCCCATTACGCCGTCCTCCCCGATGGCGGACTTTGTCGACCAGTGGTCTGCTGCAGGTCTGAAGAACATCTTCGGCACCCGCGTCAAGGTTGCTGAGATGCAGTCTGAGGCCGGTGCGGCCGGTACGGTTCACGGCTCCCTCGGCGCAGGCGCTCTGACGACCACCTATACGGCGTCTCAGGGTCTGCTGCTGATGATCCCGAATATGTACAAGATCGCGGCGGAGCAGCTGCCCTGTGTGTTCCACGTCTCGGCTCGTACCGTCTCGACCCATGCGCTGAACATTTTCGGCGATCATTCTGACGTCATGGCCTGCCGTCAGACCGGCTTCGCCATGCTCTGCGAGACCAACCCGCAGGAAGTCATGGATCTGTCCCCCGTCGCACATCTGGCCGCGATCGAGGGCAAGGTTCCGTTCCTGAACTTCTTTGACGGCTTCCGTACCTCCCACGAGATCCAAAAGGTCGCCTGCTGGGATTACGCCGATCTCAAGGAAATGTGCAACATGAAGGCTGTCGAGGAGTTCCGTCAGCACGCGCTGAACCCGGAGCATCCCGCTGCCCGCGGCTGCCACGAAAACGGCGATATCTTCTTCCAGCACCGTGAGGCCTGCAACCGGTACTATGACGAACTGCCCGCAGTCGTCGAAAAGTACATGGGCAAGATCAACGAGAAGCTCGGCACGAACTATCAGCTGTTCAACTACTACGGCGCTCCCGACGCTGACCGCGTCATCATCGCGATGGGTTCCATCAACGACGTTGCTGAGGAAGTCATCGACTACATGAACGCGCACGGCGAGAAGGTCGGCCTGGTCAAGGTCCGCCTGTACCGTCCGTTCTGCGCAGACAAGCTGGTTGCGGCTATCCCGGCTACCGCCAAGAAGATCGCAGTCCTCGACCGCACGAAGGAGCCCGGCTCTCTGGGCGAGCCTTTGTACATGGACGTTGTGACCGCTCTGGCCAACGCAGGCGTCAAGGCGACCATCATCGGCGGTCGCTACGGCCTCGGTTCCAAGGATACGCCTCCTGCTTCCATCTTCGCCGTTTACAACGAACTGAAGAAGGATGAGCCGAAGCACGAGTTCACCATCGGCATCGTCGACGACGTGACGAACCTGTCCCTCGAAGAGGACAAGAACTGCCCGAACACCGCCGCGGAAGGCACCATCGAGTGCAAGTTCTGGGGTCTGGGCGGCGACGGCACCGTCGGCGCGAACAAGAACTCCATTAAGATCATCGGCGACCATACCGACAAGTATGTGCAGGCCTACTTCCAGTACGACTCCAAGAAGACCGGCGGCGTTACCATCAGCCATCTGCGCTTTGGCGACAAGCCCATCAAGAGCCCGTACTACATCAACAAGGCTGACTTCGTTGCCTGCCACAACCCGTCCTACATCACGAAGGGCTTCCCCATTGTCCGTGACGTCAAGCCGGGCGGCGTGTTCATGATCAACTGTCAGTGGACGCCGGAAGAGCTGGCCCATCATCTGGATGCCGCTTCCAAGCGCTACATTGCCAAGAACAACATTCAGCTCTACACCATCAACGCCATCGATCTGGCACAGTCCATCGGCATGGGCAAGCGCACCAACACCATCCTTCAGTCCGCGTTCTTCTCGCTGGCAAAGGTCCTGCCGGAAGCGGACGCCATCCAGTACATGAAGGAAAAGGCCACGCAGTCCTACTCCAAGAAGGGCATGGACGTCGTCGAGATGAACCACAAGGCCATCGACGCCGGCGCTACCGCCTATGTGAAGATCGACGTTCCCGCTGCCTGGGCCAACGCAGAAGACGTTGCCGCCCAGCACAACCTCGAGGGCAAGCCTGAACTGGTCAAGCAGGTCAAGAACATCCTCTTCCCGGTCGACAAGATGGACGGCGATTCCCTGCCCGTCTCCACGTTCGTCGATCATGTCGACGGCCAGTTCGAGCTGGGCGCTGCCGCTTACGAAAAGCGCGGCGTTGCCGTTGCCGTTCCGGAATGGGATTCTGCAAAGTGCATCCAGTGCGGCAACTGCGCATATGTCTGCCCGCACGCCACCATCCGCACGGTCGCTCTGACCGATGAGGAAGCCAAGAACGCACCCGCAGCCGCCAAGATCGTCCCGGTCAAGGCCGGCAAGGGCAAGGGCGTTTATCAGTTCACAATGGCCATCTCTCCGCTCGACTGCATGGGCTGCGGCGTCTGCGTCGGTGCCTGCCCCGAAAAGGTTCAGGCTATCAAGATGGTTCCGCAGGAAACGCAGCTGGATCAGCAGGACGTTTTCGATTACTGCGTGAACAAGGTCTCCGAGAAGAAGGAGCTTCAGACTGCCGACGTCAAGGGCAGCCAGTTCCGCAAGCCGCTGCTTGAGTTCTCCGGCTCCTGCGCAGGCTGCGCCGAGACGAGCTACGCACGCCTCGTCACCCAGCTGTTTGGCGACAAGATGTATATCTCCAACGCCACCGGCTGCTCCTCCATCTGGGGCAACCCGGGCGCTACCAACCCGTACTGCACAAACGCAGAGGGCAAGGGCCCCGCATGGTGCAACTCCCTGTTCGAGGACAACGCGGAGCACGGCTTCGGTATGTACCTCGGCCAGAAGGCCATCCGCGACAGCCTGATTGAGAAGACCAAGGCTCTGATCGCCGTCGAGTGGACGAACGCCGACCTCAAGGCCGCTGCGCAGAAGTACCTCGACACCGTCAACGATCTCGAAGCCAACGCTGCCGCCACCAAGGCGTATGTCGCGGCTCTGGAAGAGAATGTTGCGACCGTCGACGAGCTGGCACAGGTTCCGCAGTTTGCCGAGCACGCTGCCGAGCTCAAGGCCAAGGGCGAAAAGTACTGCGACTGCGACGCCTGCGCACTTGGCGCAGACATCCTGTCCAAGAAGGATTACCTCAGCAAGAAGTCCGTCTGGATCTTCGGCGGCGACGGCTGGGCTTACGACATCGGCTTCGGCGGCGTCGATCATGTTCTCGCCTCCGGTGAAGACGTCAACATCTTCGTCTTCGATACCGAGGTCTACTCCAACACCGGCGGACAGGCTTCCAAGGCTTCCAACATCGGTCAGGTCGCACAGTTTGCGGCTGCCGGTAAGGAGACCAAGTCCAAGTCTCTGGCGGAGATTGCCATGTCCTACGGCTATGTCTACGTCGCGCAGGTCGCCATGGGCGCAAACGCTGCGCAGACGCTGAAGGCCATTCAGGAGGCCGAGGCCTACCACGGCCCGTCCCTCATCATCGGCTATGCACCGTGCGAGATGCACTCCATCAAGGGCGGTATGCAGAACTGCCAGAAGGAAATGAAGAAAGCTGTTGACTGCGGCTACTGGAATATGTTCCGCTTCAACCCGGCTGCGGAGAAGAAGTTCACGCTGGACTCCAAGGCTCCCGCCGGCGGCTATCAGGAATTCCTGATGAACGAGGCCCGCTACAGCCGTCTGACCCGCGAGTTCCCGGAGCGTGCAACCGTTCTGTTCGCAAAGAACGAGGAGAACGCCAAGGAGCGCTACGAGCACCTGCTCAAGCTGGTCGATATGTACGACAAATAATTATCTCCTATGCAAAAGGGGCGGTACCTTCGGGTATCGCCTCCTTTTGTGCCAGGCAGATTTGCTTTTCATGAAACAGACCGTATAAAAGCCCGGCGCGTTTGAACGCGCCGGGCTGCTTGCTTAATTGCGGTTGAAGATCTTGAAGATCTCGTCGATATCGTCGATATCCTCCTGTGCCTGAGTTCTGCTGGCGCTGGCCTTTTCCTGTGCGGCGGAGAAGGCGCCGATGGGTTTGGCGGGCGACTGACGCTTCTCTGCGAAGCCGGTGGCGATGACCGTCACGCGCATTTCATCCTGAAGCTCGTCGTCGAACGCGGCGCCGAAGATGATGTTCGCGTCGGGGTTGGCAGCTTCCATAACAATATTGGCGGCAGTCTCGACATCGTCGAGGCCGAGGTCGTGCGAACCGGCAATGTTGATGAGAACACCGGTCGCGCCGTTGATGGACGTCTCAAGCAGCGGGCTGGAGACGGCGGCCTGCGCAGCCTGCTCGGCCTTGTCGCGGCCGGTGGCGGAACCGACGCCCATATGGGCCTGCCCTGCGTTGCGCATGATGGCGGAAACGTCGGCAAAGTCGAGGTTGATGATGACATTCTCGCTGTAGCCGACGAGCTCGGAGATGGAGCTGACGGCCTGCTTCAGAACATCATCCGCAATGCCGAATGCGTTGGCGAAGGTGATCTTCTGGTCGGTGACGAATTTCAGACGGTCGTTCGGGATAATGATCATGGAATCGACCTTATCGGTGAGGTTGGCAATGCCGGCCTCAGCCTGCTTCATGCGGTTCGCGCCCTCGAAGCGGAAGGGCTTCGTCACGACGGCGACGGTCAGAATGCCTGCGTCATGCGCGACCTGCGCGATAATGGGTGCAGCGCCGGTGCCGGTGCCGCCGCCCATACCGGCGGTGATGAAGACCATGTCGGTGCCCTCGAGCACCTGAGAAATGAGCGCCTTGGATTCCTCGGCAGATTTCTGGCCAATATCCGGCTTGGAGCCTGCGCCCATGCCGCCGGTCAGCTTTTCGCCGATCTGCACCTTATTCTTGCACTTGGACTTTTCAAGGTCCTGCTTATCCGTGTTGACCGCAACAAACTCGACGCCCTTGACGTCGGACGCGATCATGCGGTTGATAACGTTATTGCCGGCTCCGCCGACGCCAATGACTTTGATCTTGACTACCTTATCTGCTGTATCTGCCATTTGTCTTCCTCCTGTATATCTCACAGCCCACAACTGCATCGTTTAAGATTATGTCGACTTTATTCTATCTCGAAAAAGGGTGTGCGTCAATAGAAAATGCGGAAAAATTCAGCAAAAAATGCGGATTTTATGGTTTGCGTCCCCTCGGCTCACGCTGCGGGCTGGAAGGTTGCCCTTTTCTGCGCGGCCTGGGTCAGATCGATGGTCCCGGCCTGAAATTCGCTGAGCTGGTCGAGAATGGAGCACAGATAGCGGATCTTATAGGCCAACTCATCGGTCCCGCCGAGCTTGATCTCGTAGCGTTCGTCGTACCAGATGCTCATGTCGTATTCCTTTTCCACATCGATCACGCGGATATGCTCCAGAAGGCCGGTGCCGTCAAGCTCCTTCATGACGTCCAGTGCGGCGGCCAGCGCTGTGGGCGTTGGGGAAGAGACGGCTTCCCCCTCCGTGGGCGTGGAAATGAGCAGGCCGTTGATGTGCGGGTTTTCATTGAATGCGGCAGGCTCAATGCGCTCAAGCGCCTTGCCGCTTGGGCCGACGAGCCAGCAGGCGTTCGTGTCGGTCATGACGGCAAAGGAAACAACGCTCTCGCGGACCTGAATGATAATGCCGTCCGGCAGGCTGCGGGCAATGGAAACATCCTCGACATACGGCAGTGCGGCCTTGATGTTGCCGACAGCCAGCGCTTTATTGACCGTCAGGAGATTATCGCCCTGCTGGATCTGCGAGGCCTCGATGATCTGGTCTGCGGAATAGACGGTGTTGCCCTGGATCTCAATGGTGTTGACCTTGAAGAAGATCGCGACGCCGAAGACGATCGCAGCAACGACAGCGAGCATGATGAGGAGCTTGCCGAGCGCACTGCTGCGCACCTGACGTGCTTTGCCTGCGGCTCGTGCTTCCCTATTCGCTTTGCTTTGCTTCGTGCGCATGATGCATTCTCCTTCGGAGGCTCAGAATATACAAAGTATATCACATCTTTTTGGGGATTTCCACTGTTTTCAGGCGAGCGCCGACGCTTTGCAGCGCAGCCTCAAGAGTATCATATCCCCGTTCGATGTGTTTTACTCCAAAAATGGTACTTTCGCCCTCGGCCTGCATGGCTGCGAGCACGAGCGCCGCGCCGCCGCGCAGATCCTCCGCGAAAAGCTGCGCCGCATACAGCTGCGGCGCACCGCGCAGATGGACAGTGTTTTCGTCCTGACGCAGCTGCGCACCGAGCTTTTTAAGCTCTCTGGCATAGCCGAAGCGGTTTTCGAAAATCGTCTCGGTAAAGTCTGTCTGTCCCTCTGCCCGCAGCTGAGAGGCAAGCAGCACCGGCATCGCGTCGGTCGGAAAACCGGGATATGGCTTTGAGACGACCGGGCGGCAGGCTATCAGCGGTCCGTCGCGGGAAATTTGAATGGTATCATGTGTGCAGGAAAACCGGCAGCCGCTTTCTGTGAGCGAATTTAAAATCGGCTCAGCAAGACGCGGGGCCGTCCTGCGCAGCGTCAGCGTGCCGCCGCAGGCGGCGCAGGCGCACAGGAACGTCGCGGTTTCAATGCGGTCCGGCAGGATGGTATAGGTCGCGCCGGTGAGCGGCTGACCGCCCTTGACGGTTACACGTCCCGTACCTGCGCCCGCGATTTTTGCACCGCAGGCGGTCAAAAAACCGGCCAGATCGACGATCTCCGGCTCACAGGCGGCGTTCTCGATCGCGGTGACGCCCTCTGCCCCAACGGCGGCCAGCATGGCGTTTTCCGTTGCGCCGACGCTGGGGCCGGGCAATGTGATCTTCGCGCCGGTCAGTCTTCGTGCGCGGCAGTGAATGGTATCGACCATCTCTGTGACCTCCGCGCCGAGTGCGCGGAAGGCAAGCAGATGATAGTCCACCGGCCTTGCGCCGATGGGACAGCCGCCCGGCAGGCTCAGCGACGCTTCGCCCTGTCTTGCAAGCAGCGCACCGAGAAACAGGCTGGACGCACGCATAGATGCGGCCAGCTCCGGCGGGATGGAATGACCGGCGCAGCTGCGCGGGTCTATGTAGACGCTCGCCCCGCGCCGTTCGGAGGCGCAGCCAAGGCTGTGCAGGATGGCACGTGTGTGCGTCACGTCGAGAATATCCGGACAGTTATGCAGGACGCATGGCGTTCTGCACAGGAGCGTCGCGGCCAGAATGGGCAGGACGCTGTTTTTCGCACCGTGGATCGTCACCTCCCCGGAAAGCGGAGGCGATTTGGAAACAAGCAGCGCTGGCATGGGCATTCCTCCAAAACACAGGAATTTTCCCCATCCTATGCGCTGCGTGCGATGTGCGTGTCAGTGCTTTGCAAGGTCGAGCGCCGTCTGATAGATGCGCTCGGCAGCATCGACCACGGCCATATCCCGTGCGCTGGCACGCATGGCGCGCATCCGTCCGGCGTCTGAAAGGATCGACTTTGCGGTTTCATAGAGGCTTTTTCCGTCGCAGTCTGCCTCGCGGACGACTGCGGCCGCGCCGGAGCGTTCGAGCACCCGGGCGTTTTTTTCCTGATGGTTGCCGGTCACGTTTGGGCTCGGTACCATGATGCAGGGTGTTCCGCTGGCGCAGACCTCGGCGATGGTCGCCGCGCCTGCGCGGCAGATGATGAGATCCGCCGCTGCCAGCACCTGCGGCATATCATAGATATACTCGCGCATTTCAATGCGCGGTTGCGCGGCGAGGTCGACGCCTTGTTCCCTGACATAGTCCGGCATCCAGCGCCAGCCGAACGAGCCGGTCGCGTGGATGTGATGGAAGGGCGTGTTATCCTCGCATTCGCATTTCATAAACTGTGCAATTTTTTTGTTCATCTCCCGCGCGCCGAGACTGCCCCAGCAGGAGACGACGAGCGGCTCGTCTCCGAGGCCCAGCGCCTGCCGGGCCTCCTGCCGCTTTGCAAAGAGGAATTCCTCGCGCACGGGCGTTCCGGTCAGGAGGACCTTTTCGGGTTCCGGGTAATGCTCCCGGCTGGATTCGAAGGACACCATGACGCGGCTGGCCGTGCGCGCAACAAGCTTCGTCGTCAGGCCCGGAACAGCATTCGACTCATGCACGCAGGTCGGGATGCCGAGCTTCGCCCCCATTTTGAGGGCCGGGAAGCTGGCATAGCCACCGGTGCCGACGATCACGTCGGGCTGAAAGTCCTTCAGGATACGCTTTGTTTTGGAGAATGTCGCGGCCATACGCTGTACGGTCACGAGATTGTGCCAGATCGCGGCGGGCGTCAGCCTGCGCTGGTAGTTGGAGATCTTCACGGTTTCCAGCCGGAAGCCCTCGCGCGGGACAATCTTGTTTTCCATGCCGTCCTCCGCGCCGATAAAGAGGATCTTACAGTCCGGCTGACGCTCACGGAACATACGGGCGACCGCAATGGCGGGATAGATATGCCCGCCCGTGCCGCCGCAGGTAAAGACGATATTCATGAACTTCCCTCCCTTACAGAAGCTTATTGTCGTTCTGCCGGGAGACGGCCAGGACAACGCCCGCTTCAAACAGCTGCATGAGAAGCGCCGTGCCGCCGTAGGAGAAGAACGGGAGAGAAATGCCGGTGGCGGGCAGAAAATTGGTCACGACGCCAATGTTGAGGAAGGTCTGAAGCGCGATATGCGTGGAAATTCCGGCGGCAAGGAGCGCACCGAAGCGATCACGTGCGTGCATGGCGATATAATAGCCGCGCACGATCAGCAGAACAAACAGCAAAATCACGACGACGGCCCCGACAAAACCGAGTTCCTCACAGAGAATGGGGAAAATATAGTCGTTATGTTCCTCGGGCAGATACAGGTACTTCTGTCGGCTTTTGCCGAGGCCGAGGCCCATCAGGCCGCCGGAACCGATGGCGTAGAGCGACTGTAAGATCTGATAGCCGTTGTCTGTCGGGTCGGAGGCGGGGTCGCGCCAGGCGGTGATACGGCTTCCGGCGTAGCCCTGCGTCTTGAGATAAACAAGCATGAACACGGCGACTGCCGCGCCGCCGAGGGCGAACCATTTGATCTGGACGCCGCCCAGAAACAGCATGGCCGCCGCAAGCAGCAGCATGATGAGGATGCAGGAGAAATGGCGCTCCAGCGCGACGAGGCCGCACAGGACGATCATGATCGCGCCGAAGGGCGCGATGCCATAGCGGAAGGTGCGCATCTTATCGCGGTAGGTCGAGATCATGGCGGAAAACGTCATGATGATGGCGATTTTCGCAAGCTCCGAGGGCTGGAAGCGGATGCCCGCAACTTCGATCCAGCGCTTTGCGCCGTTGGCCGTCGAGCCGATGAGCGGTACGAGCATCAGGAACACGACGGATACTGCGAGGATGATGAACGAAGCACTGCGCCAGAGCTGATAGTTCAGCCTGCTGACAAACAGCATACCGCCGATGCCCACGACAGCGAAAATCGCCTGCCGGGCAAAGTAATAGGTAGAGTTGCCGGTCAGATAATACGCGCGGGCGTAGGAGGCTGAAAAGACCATGACAACACCGATCAGCACAAGCAGCACCGTCAGTGCCAGAAACGGCAGATCGAGCAGGCCGCGCTCGTCGAGCAGCACCTTGTCCTTTGTTTTGGTCGGCTGCGGCAGGCGCTCCGGCTCGGGAGCCTGCGGAGCTTCATACAGCCGCGTTACGCCGTCTGAACGGCTTGCCATAGGGGTCGCTCCTTTCTGAAGCTGCGGTAGCTCAATACCGGTTCATAACACCGAGATACGCCAGCACGCACATGACGAGCGTGATCGCGGTGAAAACAAAAACGATTTTTTCCTCTTTCCAGCCGCACAGCTCAAAGTGGTGGTGGATGGGGGTCATTTTGAAAATGCGCTTGCCATGGGTCAGCTTGAAATACGTGACCTGCAGAATGACGGAAAGCGTCTCGCAGAGATAGATAATACCGACAAGGATCAGAATCAGCGGCATATCGAGCGCGAAGGCCATGCCGCAGACCATGCCGCCGAGGAACAGCGAGCCGGTGTCGCCCATGAAGACCTTGGCCGGGTGGAAATTGTAGCAGAGGAAACCCGCCAGGCCGCCCGCGACGGTCGCGGGGAGCAGGGCCAGCGTCGTGCGGCCATAGATATAGGAGGTCGTGGCGAAGAAGACCATGACCGGGATGGTCACGCTGCTGGAAAGACCGTCGACGCCGTCCGTCAGGTTCACAGCGTTGACGCAGCCGACAATGACGAAGGCCGCAAAGACCATATAGACCGCCGTCGGAATTTCAAGATCGAGGTTCCAGAACGGGATATAGAGGTCGCAGGACAGATCGCCGCTGCCCTTCAGCACAAACAGGAACGCAGCGGCCACGACGAGCTGCAGCAGGAATTTCTGGATGGCAGTCAGGCCGAGATTGCGCTTGAGCTTGACCTTGACGAAATCATCGGCAAAACCGACAAGCCCATAGCACAGGGCGAGGGCCAGCACAAACAGGTGCGTATAGTCGTGGTTCTCCGTCATGCTCTTCCAGCCGAAGCCGACTGTGCAGAGGTTGATCGCGGCAATGAACATGATGCCGCCCATGGTCGGCGTACCGGCCTTGGTGTTGTGCCACTGCGGGCCGACCTCGCGGATGGACTGGCCCGCGTGCAGCGCACGGAGCATGGGAATAACGAAGCGGCCAAACAGCAGCGTCAGTAAAAACGAAGCGAGCGTCGCGCCCAGAACGATAAAAAACATTGCATCCATACAGGATTCCTCCGAGACTCTCTTTATTCCTCTTCTTCCTTGAAAAACAGCGCAAGGGCCTTTTCCATCCGCATACCGCGGCTGCCCTTGAACAAAATCACATCGCCGGGACGGGCACGCATTTTGAGCATATGCGCCAGATCCTCATGCGTGTCAAAATGCTCGATCAGCTTCTGCTTCATGCCGCCGGTGATCGCACCGGAAACCATGCGCTCGGCGTTGACGCCGTAGGTGTAGAGCACGTCGGCCTTCGTGGCGGCAATGCGGCCAATGCGGTAATGCTCCGCGGCGGAGCGGTTGCCAAGCTCCAACATATCGCCCAGCACCGCGATACAGCGGCCATTCGTGCGCGAACGGAAGCCCGCAAGGATCTCAAGCGCGGCCTCCGTCGATTCCGGGCCTGCGTTATAGCAGTCCTCGATGATGGTAAAGCCATCGCGCTCGTAGATCTTCTGGCGCATACCGGTGTTGTGAAAGCCGGAGATCTGCGTCTGAATCGTCTCAGGCGGGACCTTCAGGAGCAGGGCTGCCGTAACGGCGGCCAGCGTGTTATAGACCGTATGGCGGCCCAGAACCGGCACGAACAACTCGAATCGGTGGCCGAAACCGCAGACGACAAAGCGCATGCCGTCGTCAAGTTCCTGAATGTCAGTTGCAAGCACGTCGCAGGCATGGTTCTCAATGCCGTAATAATATTTTTTATGTCCGCCGTCGGCGCGCACGTTCCAAAGAAGCGGCTCGTCGCCGTTGAACACGCCGACTCCATTTTCCGGCACACCCCGGAAAATTTCGAGCTTGGCCTGCAGGATGCCCTCACGGGAGCCAAGATGTTCGATATGCATGGTGCCGATGTTGGTGATAACGGCGATATCGGGCTTTGCGATAGAAGTCAGGCGGGCCATTTCTCCGAAGTGGTTCATGCCCAGCTCCAGAACAGCCGTTTCGGTATCGTCCGGCATATCGAGGATGGTCATGGGCAGACCGATGTTGTTGTTGTGGTTGCCCTCGGTGCGGGCGGTGCGGTAGGTACGCTCCAGCATACAGGCGGTCATTTCCTTGGTCGTCGTTTTGCCGACGCTGCCGGTAATGCCGATGACGGTCATACCCATCCGTTCGCGGCGGGCTGCGGCAAGATCGCCGTAGGCCTTGATGGTATCGGGTACAAGAATGGTCGGGATGGCCGCCTTGACCGGTCTTTGCACAAGCGCGGCACTTGCGCCAAGACTGGCCGCCATGCCGATAAAGTCATGGCCGTCGGACTTCTCACCCTTGATGGCGACGAAGAGGTCGCCGGGCTTTACTCTGCGCGAATCGATCTGGACGCCGGTGATCATGCCCTCCGCCTGTTCAGGCGTGAGCGTTCCCCGGCAGTCCTCCGCTGCCTGCTTCAGTGTCAGTTCCTTCATGCGTTTGCCTCCAAATACGACGCGACGACCTCACGCTCGTCCAGATGGTGCTTTTCGTGGCCGATTTCCTGATACGTCTCGTGGCCCTTGCCGCACAGGACGATCACATCGTCCTTCTGCGCCAGCTCCATCGCCCGGCCAATGGCCGAAACGCGGCTCTCAATGACCTCGTAGGGCGTTTCGGTATCCTGCATCCCGGCAAGGATCTGCCGGAGGATCTTATAGGGATCTTCGGTGCGGGGATTGTCTGAGGTGACGATGGCGAGGTCAGACAGCTCTGCCGCGATTTTGCCCATGACGGGGCGCTTGAAAGGGTCGCGGTCGCCGCCGCAGCCGAAGACGGCGATGATGCGGCCCGTGCAGAAGCCGCGCACAGCCCTCAGAATATTCTCAAGGCTGTCGGGCGTATGGGAATAGTCGATGAGGACAGTATAGTCCTTGCCCGGCGTGGGGACGACCTCTACCCTGCCCTTGACGCTTTGCGCGGTGCGCAGGGCGTCCGCAATTTCAGCAAGCGGAATGTGCAGCGCCAGCGCAGCGGCGATGACACCGAGCGCGTTATAGACGCTGAAAATGCCG
>OGGU01001441.1_pt1 | contig 14038 bp, 6 predicted proteins | sample 1571241 | NCBI WGS metagenome assembly OGGU01 (sample SAMEA2581934, study PRJEB24529) | metagenome | biome: Human gut stool | place: China | collected 2011
GTAGGCGGTCATCTTCACCGGGAAATCCTCCTTTTCGAGGATCACGTCGCGGTAGATGTTCGTCACGGGAACCTCGGCCGTGGGAACGAGGTAGAAGTTGTCTACCGTGGCGTGGTACATCTGCCCCTCCTTGTCGGGGAGCTGTCCCGTGCCGAAGCCCGAAGCCTCGTTGACCATCACGGGCGGCTCCACTTCGAGGTAGCCGGCCGCCGTGTTGCAGTCGAGGAAATAGTTGATCAGCGCGCGCTGCAACCGTGCGCCCTTGCCCTTGTAGACGGGGAATCCCGCGCCGGTGAGCTTCACGCCCAGGTCGAAGTCGATGATGTCGTACTTGCGGGCCAGCTCCCAGTGGGGCAGCGGGTTTTCCGGAAGCGCGGTGTAGCTTTCCACGAGCTTGACGACGAGGTTGTCCTCGGCCGTCTTGCCTTCGGGGACGATCTCGGCGGGGAAGTTCGGCAGCGAGACGATGGCCGACTGCAACTCCTGCCGGGCGTCGGTCAACTCGGCTTCGAGGCGCGAGGACTTCTCCTTGAGGTCCGCCACGAAGCGTTTGCGCTCCTCGGCCTCCTCGCGGCGGCCCTGGCCCATCAGTGCGCCGATCTCCTTGGCGGCCTTGTTCTGGGCGGCCAGCGTGTTGTCGAGTTCCAGCTGGAGGGCTTTGCGCCGGTCGTCGAAGCTGATGATCTTTTCGATGACAGGCGCGGCGTCCACGCCCTTCTTGGCCAGCTTGCGTGCGGCGGCCTCTTTGTCATCGCGGATTTGCTTTATCGTAAGCATAATATCGTGAGTTTTTTTGTGTTTTCGCCTTACAACCTGCAAAATTAGTAAATTCGCGTCAAACTGTCACGCCGAGACGCCGTTTTTTGCGATTTTATGAAAAAACCGGACTTCCGCCCAAAGCGGAAATCCGGTTTTCGGTTGTGCGGGCTGCGGATCAGCGGGTGTGGAGCACGAGGTCCGTGCGCAGACGCTTGCCTTCGGCCGGGACTTTCGCTGCCGTGTTTCCGGAGGCTTTCGCCGGAACGGCGACGCGTTCGCCCGTCAGGTAGGTCGTGAAGCGCTGTCCGCCGGTCTCGATGCTTCCGGTCCGCGATTCCGCGGCGCGGGCCGCGGTCTGTGCGGACGCCTGCTGGAGGGGCTTCATCTTGAGGGACGAGTAGGTTTTCGAACCGGCGTACTGGCGCAGGTAGCTCGAACTCGACGCCTGCGGCGTGCTGAAGAGCAGGAACATGTAGCTGTTGACCTCTTCGGGTGAGTAGGGGCTTGAAGCCCAGTAGAGCGTGTCGCCGATGTAGCCGACGGCCATTCCGGCGTCGCCCCAGAAGATCGACAGTCCGTTCGAGAAGCCGAGCGTCGCATAGGCGCCGTTGTACATCCCCGCGTACTGGGGTTCGACGATCAGCATGTGCAGCTCCTTGTCGTAGTAGCCTTTCAGCTGGGGTGCGAAGTCGCGCATGTCGGTCATGCCGCTGATGAGCACGTCGCGGTCGTTGATGCGCGCGATGTCCATGCGGAAGGTCTTTTCGGACGACTGCGAATCGACGTCGACGGTCGCCGTGACGCCGAATGCGCCGATGAAGTCCTCCAGGGTCTTCGTCCGGTCGAAATCCTTGGCGAAGTAACCGAACGTCGACGCGCTCTTCGAAACGAAAGCCGTGTCGCCGAACGAGTTGTACATCAGCAGGGCGAGTGTGTACGTGCTGCCTTCGTCGAGCGGGCTGAACGACGTGCCGCGGCCTTCGGGGGAGTTGAGCTGCGCGATCATCTCCTCGGGAACGTCGTAGCCCCGGGATGCGGTCACCTCCTCCAGTGTCATGCCGAGCGCCTCGCACAGGTAGTCGGCGACGGCGGTTTTGACGCAGAGATATTTCATCGCCGCCACATTCGCGGTCTGCATCTGCCAGATGAGCGTGTTGTAGGGCGAGTAGTTGAGGTTGTTCTCCGGAGCGTAGAACTCGAATTCGAGCGATCGGGGAGCATATTCGTCGTTCGGGTCGTTCGTGAACCGCTGCGTGTAGAGCTTGCAGGGGTTCTCGATCGAGTCGTAGGCCAGCGCCACGGCGGTGTAGTTGCCCGAGGGAACGTTCCAGACCGAGGCGTCGTCCGCGAGGAGCGTCACCACGGGGGTCACGGCCTCCAGTTTGTCGTCGATCAGCTGCCGGCGCACCTCTTGCTGCCGTTCGGCGTCGGCGGTGATGTCTCCGGCGACGACCGCGGCCTTGTAGTACTTCGTGTATTCGTTGGGCGAGAAGTGGAGTTTCGGAGCCTTGAATCCGGTGCTCGTGGTCTCGATGCCCTCGAAGGCGATCTCCACGACGGGCGTGGTGTCGATGTCGGTGTCGAAGACCAGTTTCTCGGTCCCCTGGGCGAAATAGCCCGACGACACGTAGTAGATCAGGTAGAACGAGAAGGTGCTCTCGCCGTCGAACGTGCAGGGATAGCTGGCGTACGCCGAGTCGTTGCCGGTGTAAACGGCCATGTCGGCGACGTAGACGTACTCGTTGTAGTTCGAGTTGTAGTAGCCGATCGACTGCGCCGGCACGGTGCAGGTGTTGTCGTCGTGGAGGACGAACTTGAACGTCACGCCGCTGGCCCAGTCCTTCAGCCGGAAGATATTGGCTCCCACGGCTTTCTCGACCTCCAGGCCCGAATCGCGGCCCGAATAGTACCCGTTGTAGTGGTAGGTTGCCAGCTGGGGGATCTCTTCGCCCTCTCCGGTGGTGCGGTAGAGCGTCTCCCACTCCAGTTCGTAGGTGGCCGAAAGGGTCACCTTGTCGGAGTACTGCGCCACCTGCGCGGCGTTGTCGCCCGGACGCGCCTCCCGGCTGCTGATGTAGAGCGTGGTCTTGTAGTTCGAACCCATGACGAAGTTCGAAAGGTCGACCTCGACGGGAACCGTCACGGAGTGGCTGCCGTCGGGAATGGTCGCCTCGGCCGGAACCGAGAACAGCTCGTAGTCGTCGTCCTTGGTCGCCAGATAGACCTTGTAGGCGCCTTTGTTGCCCGGACGCGCGATTTCGACGTTGATCACGCCCTGCACGGCGTCCTGCGGAAACTCCTTCTGGATGGACGACTGGATGAAGTGGATGGCCTTCGCATCGTCCTTGTTGGGGGTGTATTGGTCGCCCTCCTGCGTCTGGCTGCAGGCCGCGGTGAAGAGCAGCAGTCCCGCACCCAGATATTTCGATATGTTTTTCATAGTGTACTTGATTTTCAACGGTTCAAAGGCTCGTTAGGGATTCTGGTCCTCCTCGTTGATGTTCGGATTGGCATCCAGTTCGGCTTTGGGAATGGTCAGCACCCAGTCGTAAGTGTCGGCTTTGGTGATGTTGACGTTCCGGCGGTTCATCATCGAAATGCACTCCTCGGAGAAGCCGTCGTCGGTCCGGCGGTCGATGCCCTGGCCCAGGCGGCGGACGTCGAACAGCCGGCCGTACTCACCCCACAGTTCGATGCGGCGGTGGGTGAGGATGTTTTCGAGGAACGATCCGGTCCAGGTCGTGGTCGTCGCGCCGAGCAGCGTGCCGCTGCGGTTGTTGGCGCTGTAGCCCGGGTCGCGTTCGGCCATGACGGTGTTCATCAGTTCGCGTGCGCTCTTGAGGTCGTCCAGCCGCAGGGCCGCTTCGGCGGCCGTGAAGTACATCTCCTCGACGCGCATGTAGATGTAGTCGCCCAGGAAGGAGGCCACGTTGGCGAACGAGAATTTTTTGCTGACGTAGGGCGACTCCTTGTCCGAGGGGTCCCACCAGTCGCGGCGGATGTCTGTCGCGCTGATGCGGTTGTAGAGCTGCTTGCTGATCAGCTTCGGCGCCGATTTGGCATAGGCGCCCTCCTTGTTGTCCATGTGGGTGAAGAACCCGGCGTAGCCGCCCGCCTGGTCGGCCACCTGAATGCCTGCGCCCCACATGACGTTCTGCTTGTCGAGCGAGTTCATGCCGCCCGTCAGGTCGCTCTTCGTGCCGACGGCGTAGCCGCCTTCGTCGATCACGCGCTTGGCCGCCTTGAATGCCCCGTCCCAGTCGCCTTCCGCCAGACAGGCGCGCGACTTGATGCCCAGGGCCACGTAGAGGTTGATGTGCGATTTGTTATTCTCGGCCAGCGTGGTTTCCCTGGCCTTTTCGAGCAGTTCGATGGCACGGTCGATGTCCTGGTCGATACGGCCGTAGACCGTGCGCAGCGATTCGCGGGGCTGTCCGCCCGTGTCGATCGACGTGCCGGTGGTGTAAACCGGTACGCAGGGCTCGTTCCAGCGCGAAGCGCCCGTCAGGGAGTTGTAGGGGGCGCGGGAGCACCACGTCGCCAGGTTCAGGTAGCAGAGCGCCCGGATGGCGTAGGCCTGTCCTGCGACGTAGGCCACGTCGGCCTCCGTTCCGGCCATTTCCGGCTCGGCGTCGATGATGTAGTTTACATTGGCGATCCATTTGTAGTTGGCGTACCAGACGTCGTACGACCGGAAGGCCGACGAAGTGTAGTTGCTCTTGACGTTGTAGCAGTGGTCGCCCCAGAACCAGCCGTTGCCCTGCGACTGCATGATCAGGTCGTCGGCCATGCAGTCGAGCGCCAGGTTGTAGGCCGCGATGCCGAAGCACTGGTGGGTGTTTGCGGTCGTGGACCATCCGGCCGTCCACATCGAGCGGTAGACGCCGTTGACCGAAGTGATGGCCGTGGATGCCGATTTGAGCAGCTCCTTGCCCGAACCCGAGTCGGTCGGGGAGAAATCGAGCATCGAGTCGCTGCACGAGGGGGCTGATAAGCCGATCAGTGCGATGATAAGATATATTGCTTTTTTCATAGTTGTTTTCTCCCGTGGTTAAAAGTTCAGGTCGATACCGAATGCGATCACGCGCGACGGGGTGTAGCTGTAAGCCACCGATCCCGTGAAGTTATACTGCGGGTCCATGCCGTCCATGTGGTTGAACATGGCGATGTTGTCCAGCGTGGCGTAGATGCGCAGCGACTCGATGTCGATCTTCTTGAGCCAGCGCTTGGGAAGCGTGTAGCCGACGGTGATGTTCTTGATGGCGAAGTACGAAGCGTCGATCAGCGAGTTGCTGGCCGTGGCGTACGAGCCGCCCACTTCGAGCATCGGCACGTCGGTCTTGTCGCCCGGCTTCTGCCAGCGGCGTTTGGCGTTTTTGTGCCAGTTGTTGCCGGCGTACTGCACGTACATCGAGCCGTTGTAGAGTCCGTCGTAAACCCATCCGCCGATCGAATAGGTCGTCAGGAACGAGACGTCGATGTTCTTCAGGATCGTGAACGTCGAACCGATGCTGCCGAAGAGTTTCGGCTCGCGGCTTTCGTGGTAGTATTTGCTCAAGGTGGCCATCGCCACGTTGTCGGTGATGTACTCGTCGCAGCGCGTGTTCACCAGCGTCCCCTCGTCGTTGACCGTCTGGGTCCAGTAGGCGTAGTAGAGCTGCTTGCCCGTGGCGGGGTCCACGCCGGCCGTTTTCGGCAGGTAGAAGGTGTAGATCGGCCGCCCCACCTCGATGACGCGGATGCCCGACGTGATGACATCCTGGCCGCCCGTGAGCGAGAGCACCTTGTTGCGGTTGAACGAACCCATCAGCGTCGCGTCCCAGCGGAAGTCGCGCTTGTCGAGGATCGTTCCGCGCAGCGAGACCTCGAGCCCCTGGTTGCGCAGCGAGCCGACGTTGTCGTTGAAGCCCGTGAATCCGGTCGAGATCGGCAGTGGACTTTTGAGCAGCATGTCGCGCGTTTTGCGGTTGTAGTACTCGACCGAAACGCCCAGTCGGCCGCCGAACATCGTGGCTTCGATGCCGGCGTTGAGGTTGCCGTTCTTCTCCCAGGTCACCTTCCTGTTTTCGAGCTTGTCGACGAAGGCGCCCGCATCGGTGGCGTTGGGCCACGTGTAGTCGTAGAGACCCTGCCATGCGTAATAGGTTCCCAGGTTGTCGTTGCCCTGTACGCCGTATGAAACCTTCAGCGTGAGGTTGTCGAGCCACTGGCGGGGGTTCTCCATGAACTGCTCTTCGGAGATGCGCCACGAGGCGCCCACCGACCAGAAATGGCCCCAGCGGTCGCTGGGATGGAAGCGCGACGAACCGTCCGTTCGCCAGCTGGCGTCGATGTAGTAACGGCTCTTGAAGCCGTAGTTGATGCGCGCGAGGTAGGACTCCACGCCGTAGTTGTGCGAATAGCTGTTGTTGTCGGTGGTCGTCACGGCGGGTCCCAACTCGTCGATCCCGCCGACGATGCCGGTTTTTTCGCCGAGGGCGTAGTTGTACTTGTAGCGGTAGTACTCATGGCCGGCCAGCAGGTTGAGGGAGTGGTCGCCGAACGTGCGGTCGTAGGTCAGCAGCTGGTTGAACGTGTAGCTCAGCGTGCGGGTGTTGGTCTTGCTGAGGCGTCCGCCCTGCTGGGCCGCGTTGCCGTGCTCCTTGTCGTAGACCAGCGTGCGCTGGTAGTCGGTGTAGTCCGTACCGAAGTTCATCGTGAGTTTCAGTCCGTAGAGCCGGGCCTCCTCCCTGACCGTCCCGAAGGTGATGTAGCTGCGCGCCGAAAGCGAGTTGCGGGTGTAGTAGGCCTTGTTGTTGTAAAGTTCGGCCTTCGAGTTGAAGCCCTGGGCCGAGGGGCGGTTGGCGTAGCCGTTGTCATCCTCCGATCCGTATTCGTATTGCAGCCGCCCGTCGGCGTCGCGCACGTTGTTGCCGGCCATGTCCTTCAGGTAGACGGGATAGACCGGGGCCATGAACTGCGCCGTGTACCAGACGTTCGACGTGCTTGCGTCCTCGAAACTCTGGTAGCTCGATTCGCTGTGGGCGAAGTTGGCGTTCATGCCGATCTTGAGCCAGCTCTTGGCCTGCGAATCGGCGCCCACGCGGCCCGTGTAGCGGGAGAAGTCGGTGTTCTGGAGAATGCCGTCTTCCATGTAGTATCCCAGCGATGCGACGTAGTTGGCGCGTTCCGAACCGCCGTTCACCGAGACGATGTGTTCGGTGCGTATGGCCGAATTGTCGCTGATTTCGTCCAGCCAGTTCTCGTTCCATGCAGCTTTGGCATCCGAACGGATCTTGCCCGTCGACTGGTCGATCAGCGTCTCCCACGTGTAGTTCTTGTACGGGTTGTAGTATTCGGGATTCTTCAGTCCGCCGATCTGCTGGCCGAGGTTGGCGGCGGCGTAGCGGCTCGCGCCCTCGAAATCCATGCCCGTGCCGTATTGGGCGCTGTTGCGCAGCGCTTCGTAGCTCATCTCGACGTAATCTTTCATGTCGACCAGGTCGTAGCGGGGGATGGCGCGCGAGGCGATTCCGACGTTGCCCTTGTACGAAATGCGGATTTTGTCCTTCTTGCCCTTCTTGGTCGTGATGACGATGACGCCGTTGGCTCCGCGGGCGCCGTAGAGCGCACCTGCCGATGCGTCCTTGAGCACGGTCATCGTCTCGATGTCCGCGGGGTTGATCGCGCTGAGCGACCCGTCGAAGGGGATGCCGTCGACCACGTATAGCGGTGTCGCCGAGGCGTTCACCGACCCGATGCCGCGGATGATGACCGATGCCGCTTCGCCCGGCTGGCCGCCGCCGGAGGCGACCTGCACGCCGGCTACGGTTCCTTCGAACGATTTGGTGACGTTGCCCACGACGCGCTTCTGGAGTTCGCCGCCCTTGACGACGGCGGCCGAACCGGTGAACGACTCCTTCTTGGCCGTACCGTAGGCCACGACCATCACGCCTTCGATCTCGGCGGTGTCCTCCCGGAGCGTGACGTCGATGCGGGTCTTGTTGCCGACAGGGATTTTCTCGGTCTTGTAGCCCAGGTAGGAGACGACGAGCGTGGCGTTGGCCGGGACGTTCGTCAGGGTGTAGTCTCCGTCGACGTTCGTCGTGATGCCCTGCGTAGTGCCCTCCACGAGAACGTTCGCGCCGATGATGGCTTCGCCGTTGGCTCCGGTGACTTTGCCGCTGACGGCGACGTTCTGCGCCCAGGAGGCCGTCGTCCATGCCAGCGACAGGATGCACCAGAGAATTGCTGCTATCTTGTTCATAGATGTACTCTTATTTGATGTTGTGCGTGTTGTGAATGATGGTCCAGAGGTCGCCTTCGGGTTTCGCTCCGGCGGGCAGCTGGACGCTCTCCATCGGGTAGATGAACTTCTCGGGGTTGGCGATGGGTTTCCCGGCGGGCGACCGGAGCGGTTCGTCCGTTCGGGTTGCGGCCTGCGCCTTCGCCCGGGCGGCGTCCGGAGCCGCGCTGGTGGTCGCCGAACCCCATTTGGTGACTTTGTCGCCGACCGTGTTGGTCGCCGTCGCCATGAAGACGTACGTGGTTTCGGGCGTTACGCCGCTCTCCCCGGTGAAGAGGATGGCAAAGCCGTTTCCGTTGATGTAGGGGAGGTACTCCTCCTTGAGGTCGTGTCCGAACTCTTCGATCACGGCCGGATAGTTGTCCGTGCTGACGTTCGCCAGGGCGCTCTGTTTGAAAATCGCGTAACGCACCGTTGCGATGTCGATGCCCTTCATGACGCCGGCCACGGTGTTGTGCGTCGGGCCGTAGTTGGCGTTGGTCGAGGCTGCGGCTGCGAACCACGCGGCTGCGGCCGTGCTGGTCTTCGTGGTGACGGAGTTGACGCAGACCGTTTCGGCGCCGCTCGACGAGGTGGCCAGCGTGAGCAGCGTGTAGGACGTGCCGGCGCTGACTCCTTCCGTAAGTCCGTTGTAACCGTCGGCGCTGTTTACCGTCGCCGAGAGCAGCTCGGGGTTGAACTGGACTCCGTAATTGGGGTCTTTCAGGAATGCGGCGATGGCCTGTCGGTCGTAGGGATCGGAGAAGACCTGATTGAAGAGCTTGGTCGTCAGCGTACGGTAACGGACGTCCGTCACGTCGTCTCCCTTCCAGTGGGTCCACACGGAGTTGGTCCAGCCGTAACCCGTCAGGGCGAGGTAGGCGTTGGTGATGTAGAACCGCTGCGTGAACCAGTCGCTGCCGCCGTAGTTCGGACCGGCGGAGTAGCCGTCGGCCGTGGTCTTGAACTGCGTGGAGGAGAGGTTCGAGGTGATGTTGCCCCGCAGGTCCATGCCGAAGGCGAAGATCACGTAGCTCAACTCGGGGGTGAGTCCCGTCATCTGGAGGCTCTGGGTTCCCGACTTGAGCATCGAGGCCATGGCCAGCTGGAGGCTGATGCCCTGCTTTTTGGCGTATTCGACGATATAGGTCTGGAAGGCGGTCATCAGCTCTTCGGGCGAATACTTGGCGAAGGTCGTGGCCGGGAGAATTTCATAATAGTAGGTTTCGTCGCTGGAGGCGTAGATGTCGAACGCCACGGCGTCGGAGATGATCGTCGTCGGGGCGATGACCAGCGGCGGAACGTCGGCGTCCGAGGTGACGAACGAGAGCTGTGCGGCTTCCGAGTTGGTGAAGCGCGTGGCGTCGGACGTCATGGCGCGCACCGAGAAGGAGTAGGTGCGGCCCTTGTCGAGTTTCGACAGGATGACCGTACGGTTTCGGGTGGTCGACACCTCCCCGCCGTCGACCGAGAACTCGTAGAGTTCCGCTTCGGGCACTTCGGTCCAGGAGATGACGGTTTTCGACGCATAGGCGCTGCCGAGCGTGATCTTCGGCTGGGGAAGCTGCTCCAGGTCGTCGGTCAGCACGTGGATGTAGGTGAAGGGGGATTCGGTGTATTCGGCCGGGTTCCGGGGGCAGGCCTTGACCGCCACGACATACTCTTTCAGCCGTTCCAGACTGTTGAATTCCAGCCGGCAGCCGGTCGTCGAGGTCTCGCTCCCGCCGTCGAACGTGTAGACGTAGGACCCCGCGTCGTCGACGGCTTCCCAGCGGAGGGTGAATCCGGTGGTCGTCAGGTCGCTGACGATGATCTGCGGCTGTGCGACGGGTTGCAGGCCGGAGCCGGTCTCCGCCGCGTCGTCGTCCGACGAGCAGGCGCACAGTCCCGCGAGGGCCGCCGCCGCGAATGCCGCGTATTTATAAAAGGTTTTCATAGGTTTGATTCTCTTTTGCGTTAGTGAATGTGTCATTCGACGGTTACCTCGATCGGTTTGCGAATGGCCGCGCCGTCCGAGACGATGATCGTCGTCCGGCCTTTCTTGAGGCCGGTGAGCTTCATCACTCCGCCCCGAAGTTCGATCTTCACGAGGTCGGGAACGGAAACGGTGTACCCCAGGACATTGGTGGCGGTGAAGTGGTCGCCCAGGTCGATGCTGACGGTGTCGCCCACGCCGACCCGCTGCGCCGGGATGCCGTCGATCTTGGCGATGTTCCGCAGCAGCTTGTAGGTGTCGAGGCTGCCGATGCCCATGTTGCCCAGATACTGCTGGTATTTGCCGGTGCAGTAGCGGTCGACGGACTGGGTGCTGCTCAACAGCGCCTGCCGGAGCATTTCGCCCGTAAGGCCCTTGCGTTTTTCAGCGCCGTAGTAATAGCTGACGGCCAGCGCGCAGGCTCCCGACACGTGGGGGCAGGCCATCGAGGTCCCCTGGCTGCCTTCGTAGCCCGAAGAGCCGTCGGCGGCCACGCTCGTGCTGTAAACGCCGCCGTAGGCGTTGCTCAGCATCTGGTCGCCGCCCGGGGCCGAGATCTGGACCCATGTGCCGTAGTTGGTGTAGTAGGCCGGGGTGTAGTCGCACGACATGGCCGTTACGGAGATGTAGTCGCGGTAAGCGCCGGGATAGCCCGATATGCCGGTCAAGTCGTTGCCGGCGGCGAATATGGCCAGTCCGCCGCTGACGGCCGCACAGTTCTGTTTGGCGATGAAGTAGTCGATGGCCTGCTTCTCGGCGCTGGCGCCGCTGGAATAGGCCGCGTCGGAGGTTACCGAGCCGGCAGGGTAGCCGTAGCTGCACTGGATGATCGCCGCGCCGTTGTCGGCGGCGTATTTGATGGCCTTGGCCGACGTGGCCGCGTCGCCGCCGTCTTTGTCGTGGAAAATCTGACAGGACATGATCTTCACGCCGTCGTTTTTGCCCGAGCCGCCTGCGATGCCTGCGACGCCCGTGCCGTTGTTGTTCACGGCTGCGACCGTTCCTGCCACGTGCGTGCCGTGGTCCGGTGCATCGCCTTTGGTGCTGATGGTCAGCGTCGTATTGTCGACGAAGTTGAACCCGTGTATGTCGTCGGCATAGCCGTTCGAGTCGTCGTCACGGCCTTCCGAGCCGTTCAGCTCGGCGGTGTTGGTCCACATGTTGGCGGCCAGGTCGGGATGGTCCCACTGCACGCAGTTGTCCACGACCGCGACGATAACGCGCGGGTCGCCCGTGCAGAGCTTCCAAGCCTCGTCGCAGTTGACATCGGCTCCCGCCTTGATCTTCGAATAGATCGACTTGTCGCCGGTGTTGATGTAGTGCCATTGTTTGCCCAGGTGGGGATCGTTGAACCCGACGGCCGCACGGGTCTGCGGCGCAGCGCCGGTTTCGGCCAGCGGGATGACCCGGCCTTCGTGCACGTGCATCAGCTGCTGGTTGAATTCCACCTTGCTCACTTCGGCGATCCGGGCCATGTCGAGGGCCGCCTTGTCGAGATCGGCGTCGTCGTCGAACTCCACGACGTACCAGCGGTGCAGGCCGGCGGCGCGCGTGCGCTCCTCGTTCCGTTCGTCTACCGGGAACAGACGCTGTAACGCCTTTACCCCGATGCTGCCGAGCACGGCGTCGAAATCGGCGATGCCCGAACGGGTGGCGACGCCGCCCGAACGCGTAACCTGCATGACCGACGATTCGATGCCCGCTACGGCCTCTTCGCCGAAGCAGACCAGCAGTTCGCCCCTGACGGCGTTCTCCGACGAGAATACGAGTTTGGAGGCCGCTTTCGCTTCCGGTTCGGGACCCGTCGCCTGCTCCGTCGCATCCTTGGTGCACGACCCCAGGGCGAGCGCCGCAGACAGGAGCAGCAGGCTCCATAAAGTTGTTGTCCTTGTCATAATCTTATAATCCTAATATTAGTGCATGTCGTGACCGGTGTTTCGTTTCATTGGACCACAGAACCCGACACGGTCGCTCGGACTGTGTCGGGTCGTGTGGAACAATATGCGTCGGTTATTTCAAAACCGGGAGGTTTTCGCGGATTTTGAAATCGGCGCGGCGGCCGATCTGTTTCGGCAGCGGCTCGCATTTCGCCGTCTTCACGCTTAACGTGCGGACGCCGTGGTTCGTGTTGTCGCTGTTCCTGACGAATGTGGCGTTCATCTGGAGACCGCGGCTGTCGAGCGACTTCCCGATATGGGCCGGAACACGGACGCTGCTGAACGGGATCTTCGTGCGGACGCCCTGAACTTTGGCTGCGGATGCTGCGGATGTCGTTCCGCTCTGCTTCGTGATGGTCGTTCCGTCGGCATAGTATGCTGCCAAGGCTCCGACGATCTTTTTGACGGTGAAATCAGCAACGGGAACCTCGACGTCGGTCGTCAGCGCTGAAACTTGTTTCGACGCCGGATCGATCGTCAATACGATCGGATCGCTGCCTTCGCTCTCTTCGGTTGCGAACGAGAAGATACCGTAACCGCGGGTCCGGTCCGGGGTGAGCGCCTCCGTGAATTTGCCGAGCAGGTTGCCGTTGTCCTCCCGGCCGAGCTGCACGCCGCTCATCGTGAGCGTCGACTTGGCCGAGTCATAGGTTGCGTACCATTGGGTGCCGTCCTCTACGGCGAAATCCTTCACGAAAAATTCGGTGTTGCTTCCGACGGTAGGTATTACCTCGAATACATTTTCGAACGTGTCTTCAGCGCTGGCCGCGTAGGACATGCCGTATTTCCCGATGATCAACTCTCCGGTATAGGGCGGTATGTCCGTCACGAACGGTTCGCACACGATCAGTTTTTTCTTGCCGTAGTTGTTCGTTGCTTCGACAACCAGCGTATAGGATGCGCCCGGTGTCAGATTGATCATTATGTCCCAATACTTTCCGGTCGTTGCAAGTTCTTCCATCGCATCGGAATTGAGTTCTTTACCGTATTTATCGACTACATCCTGCAGGGTCAGGCCTCCGGTTTGTTGTCGATTATGGAAGTTTTGTTGAAGTAGGTTTTGATCTTCTTCATCTCCGTGCCGGTGATCTCGTACACGGCCGATGAGTAATCGGGATACTCCGATACATATGCTGCGGCATCGGGATAGGCGCTGACTTTATAGAGCGAGCCGGCGATGTCGTTGGGGACCGAGGTCCCTCCTATGCCCGGGAAGTAGAACGATGCTGCGGAAGCTTCGCCGGAAACCGGTTTTTGCGCTTTGTCAAGGGGCAAGGCGACTACGGTATAGGTTCCGGGTCCAGGCAGTACGGCTTCGGCGGAGACTTTCTCGCCGCCTACGGTGAAGTCCTGCAACTCGTTGATGTTCTCGGCTGATCCGTCGGCGATCGCTGCGACAAGCGTAGCGGTTTCGGCCTCGGTCAATTCATTTTCGACGAGAACATAGCGGATGTTCGTAACGTCGGCGCCGTAGGTGAAGTCGATGACGGCGCTCGCCGTCTCTCCGTCGGCGCTGACCTTCATGCCGTCGTATACGGCGGAGAGCGTATAGTCGACTATTTCGGCGCCCGGCAGCATGATGCGGAACGTACCTTGACTGTTAGCGGGAAATTCGCGATCCAATCCGACGAGTTTTGCGGTCAATCCCTTCTTCGGGAAGGTGATGACGCCGTTGACCAATGTGCCGGGTTCCGCCGAGGCGATCATAAAGTTTCCGTAACCGTTACTGTTTTCGGTAATACCCGACCATTGTTCTTCAATCGTCACTTGAGTCGCATTGCTGCAATCGATGACGATATTGGACGGAGTGTAGCTGAACTGCTCCGAAAGCTCCTCTTGCGTAGCTCCGAAGAATTCGGTCATATAAGGCCAGCCGAGCATCTCTTCAACCATGTAGATACCTTCTTTCGACTTATGGCTGTGTACCGTGACATCGATTTCGAACATATTGCCGGTGAATACATCGCTCAACCAGCCTTCGCGGAATTTGCCGGTTCCCATTTTCACCCACGGCCAGGGCATAACCGTAATATCGAGGCTGCGGTTGCCGTAGGGCGTCGTGTTGTCCTCGTCGTTGATCAGGAACGAAAGGGGGTATTCCTT
>OGGU01001466.1_pt1 | contig 13856 bp, 12 predicted proteins | sample 1571241 | NCBI WGS metagenome assembly OGGU01 (sample SAMEA2581934, study PRJEB24529) | metagenome | biome: Human gut stool | place: China | collected 2011
CACAGAGCATACCGAGGGCGTAGGCGCCCTCGATGCGGCGCAGCACGCGGCCCACGGACTCGAAGAAGTCGCCGCACTCGTTGTAGTAGAACTCGAGCAGCTGCGCCACGACCTCGGTATCCGTTTCGGATCTGAAGGTCACGCCCTGCGAGATCAGAAATTCCTTGAGCTCGACATAGTTTTCGATGATGCCGTTGTGGATGACGGCAAACTTGCCGTTCTCGCTGACGTGGGGGTGGGAGTTGACGTCGTTCGGCGCGCCGTGGGTCGCCCAGCGGGTATGGCCCATGCCGATGGTGCCCTCCACATCCGCGCCGCCGTGGACGAGGTCGCTCAAGGCCTTGAGCCGGCCCACGGTTTTTTTGACCTGAAGCTCATGCCGCGGCGAAACGACCGCGATACCGGCGCTGTCGTAGCCGCGGTATTCCAGACGGGCGAGGCCGTCGAGCAAAATGGGGGCAGCCTGCTCGCTGCCGACGTATCCAACAATACCACACATAAAAAAGTTCTCCTTTATGATCACAAAAGTCTCTGCGGAGCGCAAGGCTCCGCCGCAGGGCGCAATACGCCCTGCGCGATCAAAAGGGGAAACGCACAGAGATTTCACCTTTTCCGTTCCGTCACAGTCCCTTTGTTCCGCGGTCGCCCGCGTATTTGTCGGCTGTGTGCGCGCCGGAACCGCACGGGGAGGCATCCGCCGAAAAATTCGATCACCTCCCGCCTCGTCGTCCTCCGCGAGGGAGGCTCATGGCGCTTTGTCGGTTTTGAGCCGAAAACTCCTTTCTTTGTCTGTGCTTTGAAAATGGAATCTATCTCCACCGTCAGGATATGACGGAGGAAGGCAATAAAATGTTCCCGCGCGGGGCAAAATAAGGCGAAAAATCCTTACGGGAGGCTCCGCCATGGTCACCGCTTTTGTGCGCACGATCCTTTTATACTTCATCATCATGCTCGGTCTGCGACTGATGGGCAAGCGCCAGATCGGCGAGCTGGAGCCGACCGAGCTGGTGCTCACGATGCTCATTTCCGACCTTGCCGCCGTGCCGATGCAGGATTTCGGCATCCCGCTGCTCAACGGCGTGGTGCCGATCGTGACGCTGCTCGCGCTGTCGATGCTGCTCTCGTATGGCTGTATGCGCTCCATCCGGCTGCGGCGGCTCGTGTGCGGCAGCCCGACCACGCTCATCAAGGACGGTATCCTACAGCAAGCCGCCATGCGGGCGAACCGCTTCACGCTCGACGAGCTCATCGAGGCGCTGCGCAGCCAGGGCGTGACCGACCTCACGACGGTGAAGTACGCCATTTTAGAGACGGACGGGCAGCTCTCCGTGCTGCTCTACCCCGCCGAGCAGCCGGCGACGCCGAAGCAGCTTGGGCGCGCGGTGAAGGACGATCTTTTCCTCCCGCAGGTGCTCATCAACGACGGACGCGTGCTCGACGGCGGCCTTGCCTATCGCGGCCTGACGCGCGGCTGGCTCACGCGGGAGCTTTCCTCGCGCGGCTATCGCAGCCCCTCAGAGGTGCTGCTCCTCACCATCGACGACGCGGGCAGGATCCTCTGCATCGGAAAGGAGAGGGCGAAATGAGGCATTGGCTCTCTCCCCTGCTGGTGCTCGCGCTGCTCTTCGGCGGCGCGATGGCCAACGCGCGTTACGTCTCAAAAAGTGTGGACGGCTGGTGCGCGGGTGTGGAAGCCTCCCTTGCCGCCGCCGAGGCGGAGGACTGGGAGGGGGCGCGCGAAGCGCTCGGCGCGGTGTACGCCTCCTGGGACGCGCGGCAAACCTACTTTCACATCATGGTCGAGCACGCGGAGCTGGACGCGGCGGAGGCGCTTTTCGCCGTTTCGCACAGCTTCGCCGAAAGCAAGGATGGCGCAGAGTTCCGCGCCAACACCGCCGAGCTGCTCACGCAGCTGCGGCTGCTCGACGAGATGGAGGAAATCTCGATCAAGAATATTCTTTAAGGCAGCATTGCGCAATTCGCCGAAGCACGAAGACGCAATTGTGCGGTGCTGCCATAAGAAAAAAGAACGGAGTCTCTCCGTTCTTTTTTCTTATTTCACGGCGCTTTTCCGACGCGCTTTTTGCCGCCTCTCCGCTACAATGAGGAAAAACGACCGGGAGGTGGACAAGCCTTGAAGCGTGGAGAGCTTGCCGTAAAATTGGAACGATGGGAGCCGCTGGCCCCCTGCGCCGCCTGCTTCCTGCTGACCGCAGTGCTCTGCGGCGCGCAGCTTTTCGGCGGCTATGCGCCCTTTGCCCTCGGGCTTGTCGCCGCGGCGGGAAGCGGAAAGCGCGGCCTTGCCGCGCTGCTCGGCGGTGTGGCCGGAGCGCTGGTGTTCCTCGATTTTTCCCACGCGCTGCGCACGCTGGCGGTCGCGGTGCTGCTCTACACGGCGAACAACGCCTTCTGCGAAACGAGGTGGTATCGCTCGCGGCGCTTCCTGCCGGCGATGACGGCGCTGATGTACCTTGCGGTGGAGCTTGTGTATCTGCTGCAGGCGGGGGCGGACCGGGCGGCGCTGTGCCTTTTGAGCATTGCGCTTGCCATGCTGGCGGCGGTGTGCGCCCGCGCAGTGCTTGAGGGGAAAACGATGAATGAGGAGCAGCGGCAGGCGGCGCTGCTGGTGGTCGTCACCGGCGTGCTGATGGCGGCGTCTGCGCTGCGGCTTGAAAACGGCTTTGCACCGGGGCGCATCCTTGCGATGCTGCTCGTGATGCTGCTCGCCTACGACCGCAGCGCCGGAACGGCGCTGGCGGCGGCGCTCGGCATCGGGCTTGCCATGGATCTGACGGCGCAGCCGGGGAGCTTCCTCCACGCGGCGGTCTACGGCTTCGGCGCGCTTTCGATGGGAAGGGAGCGCCGGGGACGGCGCGTGGGCGCGGCGCTGCTGTGGTGCGTGCCGCTCCTCCTGCTCTCTCTGCCGCTGGACGCGGAGCAGGGCCTGATCCTGCTCTACGAGGGCCTTTGCGCGACGCTTCTCTTCCTCGTGCTGCCGAACCGGCTGTTCGGCGGCAAGCGGCTTGCGGCGGAGAAGCCGGAAGCGGATACCGCGGAGATGGAGGAGGCCGAGCGCTCTACGGCGCGCCGCCGCCTGAGCGCGACCGCGCTCGCGCTGCGCGAGCTGTACGACAGCCTGATGCGCACGCCGAAGGCGGAGGACGAAAACCCCGCGATGATCTTCGACCGCGCGGCGGAGCGCGTGTGCCGCGGCTGCTCGCTGCGCACGATCTGCTGGGAGCGCGACTATGCCAAGACCTACAACGCGCTCAACGACGCGACGCCCGCGCTGCTCACGCAGGGGCGTGGGCGCGGCGGCGACTTTCCCTCGTACTTTACGGACCGCTGCATCCGCTTTCCGAGCTTTCTGTCGGCGGTCAACAGCGAGCTGAGCGCCTTCCTGCTGCGGCGGGCGCGACGCGCCGTCTCTTCGATAATAGCTGGATTCGCGGTTTTCCATGTGGAAAGATACCTCCGCACAATAATACAACGATATTATAGTGAATTCTGTCTTAGTATGCAAGTAAAAAAAGTGTTTCGTTTTCCTTGCGCAGCAGCGCTTGGCGTGGTATAGTAATTTAGTTAAAATAGAGTTATTGTACGCAGAAGGAGTTTTCCCATGTGGATTGCCGATAACTGGAAAGATTATGAACTGATCGATGCCTCGAACGGCGAGCGTCTGGAGCGCTGGGGGCAGCACATTCTCGTGCGGCCCGACCCGCAGGTCATCTGGGACACGCCGAAGACCGAGCGCGGCTGGCGCAAAATGAACGGCCATTACCACCGCAGCGCCAAGGGCGGCGGGGAGTGGGAATTTTTTGATCTTCCCCAGCAGTGGACCATCCATTACGGCAAGCTGACTTTCAACTTAAAGCCGTTCAGTTTTAAGCACACCGGACTGTTTCCGGAGCAGGCTGCCAACTGGGACTGGTTTTCCGAAAAGATCCGCAGCGCCGGACGTCCGATCAAGGTGTTAAATCTGTTCGCCTACACTGGCGGTGCCACGATTGCCGCCGCTGCTGCCGGTGCCAGCGTCACGCATGTGGATGCCTCCAAGGGAATGGTGACCTGGGCGAAGGAAAACGCCGTCTCTTCCGGTCTTGGTGATGCCCCGATCCGCTGGATTGTGGACGACTGCGTAAAGTTTGTTGAGCGCGAGATCCGCCGCGGCAACCACTATGATGCGATCATTATGGACCCGCCTTCCTACGGAAGAGGACCCAAGGGTGAGATCTGGAAAATCGAGGACGCCATCTATCCGCTGGTGCAGCTCTGTGAGCAGTTGCTGTCGGACGATCCTCTGTTTTTCCTGATCAACTCCTACACCACTGGTCTTCAGCCGGCAGTGCTCAGCTATATGATGAATACCGTCTTAAAAAAACACGGTGGTCATATCGCCGCAGATGAAATCGGTCTGCCGGTTTCCAGCAACGGTCTGGTGCTTCCGTGCGGGGCAAGCGGCAGATTTGAGCGCTAAGGGCGGGAACGATTTTGTCCTGTTTTTGCATAATTTTTGTAAATAGTTGTTTTCCTGCATACACAATACAATTTTTGTGGTACGCTGTTTTTATGCAAAGGTGATACGGGGATCCGGATCACCGGCAAATAAAAACGAACAGGAGAATGATTTCTATGGCACAGTTTGTAAAATTAGTTCCCGAGAATTTAAAGGCGCTGCGCGAAGTAAATCCGCGCCTGATGTCTTATAATGTAGAATTCGCCGAGGTAACCGGCGGCACCTTCTGGAAAGCGTACACACCGGAGCAGGTTGCAGGAACCGAGGAATTCCATGTCGCTCCGAGCGCCGACGGCATTGCCGCAATGTACAAGGATCTGATGCAGGTATACGCACCGATCGATCTGTACAACGAGAAGCTCCGCTCTCTCGCAAAGGAGCTCGGAACCGCATGGGTACGTGTCTCCGGCACCTGGGCAACCAAGACCTACTATGATTTCGACAATACAACCGGTGGAACCGCTCCGGAGGGATACTTAAATGTCCTGACAAAGGAGCAGTGGATTGGTGTGCTCGACTTCGTAAAAGCGATCGATGCGAAACTGATGATTTCCGTTGCGAACTGCCCGGGTCTGCATTCCGCAGAGGAACCGTGGAATCCGAGTGAGGCGGAGAAGATTTTTCGTCTGAGCAAAGAATATGGCGTACCGATCGACGGCGCCGAGTTCGCAAATGAGCCGAACATGATGGAGGATACCGGCTTTCCGGCTGGTTATACACCGGCTGATTACCGCCGCGATCAGGATCTGTTTTTCGCGTGGGTACGCGCCAACTATCCGGAATGTATCTGTATCGGACCGAGCAGTGTTGGCGAGGGTCTTACCATCAATAGCGGTGATGACAACAGCAAGAGTGGTGGTATCGAGCAGCTTGTAAGAGAGAACTGCTCCACAACCGACCTGTTAGAGGACACCAAAGAGCCGTTGGACGTATTCAGCTACCATTATTACAACGGTGTATCCGAGCGTCTTGCTTCCGTGATGCCAAGCGGACACTGGCTGGCAGATACCGCCCATACCGAGGCGTATCTGGACGTTGCATTAAACTGTGCGCGCACCTATGCTCCACTCCGCGACAAATACTGCCCGGGTGGTGAGATGTGGGTAACGGAGTCCGGCGACGCAGGCGGTGGCGGTGATACATGGGCTTCCACGTATCTGGATGTTTTCCGTACCTTAAACGAGCTCGCTGGATTCGCAGCGATCACAGACGGCGTTATTTTCCACAATACACTGGCTTCTTCCGACTACGGCTTCCTAGCCCGCGAAGTATTTGATCCGCGCCCGAACTATTTTGCCGTATTGTTGTGGAACCGCCTGATGGGTACGACCGTTTACGATACCGCAGAGCCAATCCGCGAGGGCGCACATGTCTTCGCACATTCCCGCAAAGATGGAAAAGAGGGCGTTGTATATCTTGTGATCAACAACTCGCTGACAGAGACAACCACCGTAGAACTTCCGAAGAGCGCAGAGCGCTACACACTCGCCGGCGAGGGCGGCAACGTGCGTGCCGCTGTCATGACTTTAAATGGCAAGCCACTTGTTCTGGGTGCCGGCAATTCTCTTCCGGAACTCACTCCGGCAGCACAGGAAGCCGGAACAGTGACTCTTGCACCGGCAACCTGTACATTCTTCGTACTGTAAGCAGCGCGGGGAAGCAATCTGCAACGATGAGCAAACCGCATAAGCTGGCTAGTAAGTTGCATTACTGGCTACAGTGGGGCTTAAGTAAGTTACAACGGCATGTGCGTTAATACTTGTATCGACTGGCAAGCTGCAGGGCTGAGCCTTACATGCACCCACAGGAGCTTTCTTGGTCAATCATTGTTTGCTGATGTTGTGTATAAGATCAAAACGGGTCTACAGAGGACTTTTTCTCTCTGTAGACCCGTTTTTGCGTACAATCTTCTATTTTTTTGACTTACATGGCTGCATTCTGGCTTCCGCCGGGTCTGGCGACACTCTTTTTCTCTCCCAGACCCGAAACTAATCTCTTTTCGGGTCTCACGGGCTGATTTTCCCTTCCCAGACCCGCGAACAGCCCTTTTTCATTCCTAATTTTCTAAAAACAAAGCTCCCTCGGGTCTGGAGAGACGTTTTTTCTCTCTCAGACCCGCCGGGACCTTGCACAAGACCATTTTTCTTCTTAATATCCGGTCGGACGGTCTTTTTTCCCGACCTTGAGGCGCGACATCGCGCGCGCCAGCGATGCTTTGGAACGATAATACTCCTGAATGCTCTGTTTCTGGCGGAGCTGCTCCTGTGCACGCTCTTTTGCCTCCTCGGCACGCCGCACATCGATCTCCTCCGGGGACTCACAGGTGTCAACAATCACCATTGCACGGTTATTGATGATCTGTGCAAATCCGGTGCCTGTCACACCCACGATCTCCTCGCCTGTTTCGTCCGTGATGCGGATCTCGCCGATCTCAACGGCAAACACCATATTTTCGTGATGCGCCTGGATTGCTTTCTCTCCGTCATGCAGCGGCAGAACGACCTGCTCACATCTTCCGTCAAAAAAGACACGGTCACAGGCAATCACTTTCAGACTAAATGTATTCATGCCCCCATCTCCTTCGCACGCTCGATCACATCATCGATCGTACCTACATTGAAGAACGCTGCTTCCGGATACTCATCCATCTCACCGTCAATAATTGCCTTGAATCCTCTTACCGTCTCCTTAAGCGGCACATACTTGCCCGGCACGCCGGTAAAATTCTCTGCCACGTGGAACGGCTGGGATAAGAACTTCTGGATCTTTCTTGCGCGGTATACCACGAGCTTATCCTCCTCGGACAGCTCCTCCATACCGAGAATTGCAATGATATCCTGCAGTTCTGTGTACTTCTGTAAAATCTCCTGTACTCTTCTGGCGGTCTCATAGTGCTCTTTTCCAACGACGTCTTCCTCAAGGATACGGGAGTTGGACTCAAGCGGATCTACCGCCGGGTAAATACCCTGCTCTACGATCTTTCTGGAAAGTACCGTGGTGGCATCCAGATGTGCAAATGTCGTCGCCGGAGCCGGGTCTGTCAGGTCATCTGCCGGCACGTAAACAGCCTGTACGGAAGTAACAGATCCGTTCTTCGTGGAGGCAATCCGCTCCTGCAGTTCGCCCATCTCCGTCGCCAGGGTCGGCTGATAACCTACTGCGGACGGCATACGTCCAAGCAGCGCGGATACCTCAGATCCTGCCTGTGTAAAACGGAAAATATTATCGATGAACAGAAGTACATTCTGATGCTCCTCATCGCGGAAATATTCTGCCATCGTAAGTCCCGTCTCAGCAACTCTCATACGGGCTCCCGGCGGCTCGTTCATCTGTCCGAACACTAACGCCGTCTTATCCAGTACGCCGGATTCCTTCATCTCAGACCACAGGTCATTTCCCTCTCTGGAACGCTCTCCGACGCCGGTAAAAATGGAATATCCGCCATGCTCTGTCGTAATGTTACGGATCAGCTCCTGAATCAATACCGTCTTACCGACTCCGGCACCTCCGAAGAGACCGATCTTACCGCCCTTTGCATACGGTGCCAAAAGATCGATGACCTTAATACCGGTCTCAAGCACCTCAACGACCGGGCTCTGATCCTCAAAAGATGGCGGATCTCTGTGAATCACCCAGTGCTCCTCACCGTCCAGGCTCTCGCCTCCGTCGAGTGTATCTCCGAGCACGTTAAACAGTCTGCCCAGGGTCTTATTTCCAACCGGAACCTTGATACCGCCGCCCTCGGCAATAACCTCCATATCCTTGCATAAGCCCTCGCTTGCCGCGAGCATGATGCAGCGGACGGTATTATTGCCGATGTGCTGTGCAACCTCCATCACGCAGCGCTTTCCGTTGTTGTCCACTTCAAGCGCATCTTTAATATATGGAAGGTCATTATCTTCAAATTCTACGTCAACGACAGGTCCCATGACCTGTACAATTTTACCTTTCTTCATACAAGCTCCCTTCCGCTTTATTTCTTTTTCTTGTTCTTCTGCGCTTTCGCACCGCCGCTCACCTCTGTGATCTGCTGTGTGATCGCCGCCTGCCGTACCCGGTTGTACTCGATCGACAGCGTCTGTATCATGTCCTTTGCGCTGTCCGTTGCCGCCTGCATTGCCATCATTCTGGAATTATGCTCGCTGGCAAACGACTCTACCAGCGCACAGTAGATATATCCTGTGACATAGTTCGGTACTACATGCTCCAGAATCGCCTCCATGGATGACTCCACCCGGATCTCTTCCTGATAGATATCCGCAGGGGCAGGATGCAGGAAATCTTCCTTCACAAGCGGAAGGAGTTTCATCTTCTCCGCATTCATAGAAAAAGAGTTTTCCATCTTTGTGTAGATGATATATACCTCGTCAAGCTCATTTCCCGCGTACAGATCCATGACGTGATCCGCAATGACACGCGCGCGGTGTAACGACGGGTTCTGCACGGTATACTTGAACTCCGCATCCACCGCGAGACCCTCTTTCGCAAAATACTGGCGTCCGAGCTCGCCGACGACAAACAGCTTATTGTTCTCGCCCTGCGTGAAAAGCTCATGCGCCATCTTGATGACGTTGTGGTTGTATGCTCCTGCCAGCCCCTTATCCGCAGTGATCACGATATATCCACGCCGCTTTTCTTCCTCCGGAATCTCCTTCTTCTGGTCGAAATAGCGGTTCTGCACCTCCGGAATGTGGCGCAGGAATCTGGAAATGGAACCCTGAAGTGCATAGAAATAAGGTTCCGTCTGCTCAAGCTTCTGCTTGGCGCTGCGCAGTTTGGCAGAAGATATCATATACATGGCGCTTGTAATCTTCATGGTATCCCGGATACTTTTCATTCGCTTTTGAATTTCCTTGGTATTTGCCATGCTCTATCACCTGCTCTTATATTCTTTGACCGCCTCTACAATCTGCTCCGTAATCGCATCATCCAGCACTTTTTCCTCGTTGATCTTCGTCACAAGTTCCGCATGCTGTACATGGATGTAATCCAACATGCCCATCTGGAATTCTTTCGTCTTTGCCGTGTCTACGTCCAGCATCAGACGCTTGTTGGCAGCGACCAGCGTGATGACCTGATCCGCCAGGCTCATCGGATGGCAGAGCGGCTGCTTTAACAGGTCCATCAGGCATTTTCCGTGCTGTAACTGCTCTTTTGTCATGTCGTCCAGATCGGATGCAAACTGTGTGAACACTTCCATCTCACGGTACTGCGCCAGATCAATACGGATCGTACCGGACGCTTTCTTCATCGCCTTGGTCTGCGCCGCACCGCCGACACGGGATACGGAGAGACCGACGTTGACTGCCGGGCGCATACCGGAGAAGAACAGATCACTCTCCAAAAAGATCTGACCGTCTGTGATGGAGATCACGTTGGTCGGAATGTATGCGGATACATCGCCCGCCTGCGTCTCAATGATCGGCAGCGCCGTGATGGAACCTCCACCCAGCTCATCGGAAAGCTTGCTGGAACGCCCCAGCAGTCTGGAATGCAGATAAAATACATCTCCCGGATAAGCCTCACGTCCCGGAGAACGCTCCAGCAAAAGGGACAGTGCACGATATGCCACTGCATGCTTGGAGAGGTCATCATATACGATAAGGACATCCTTGCCCTGATGCATGAAATACTCTGCCATAGCGGTTCCCGCATACGGTGCAATGTACTGTAACGATGCCGACTCGCTGGCTGTCGATGATAAAATGATGGAGTAGTCCATCGCATCATTCTTCGTCAATGTATTCACGAGCTTTGCTACGGTCGACGCCTTCTGGCCGATCGCCACATAAATACAGATCACATCTTTTCCCTTCTGGTTCAAGATGGTATCTACTGCGATTGATGTCTTACCGGTCTGTCTGTCACCGATAATCAGCTCCCGCTGTCCACGTCCGATCGGGAACATGGCGTCAATCGCCAGAATACCGGTCTCGAGCGGCTGCTTGACTGACTGACGGTCAACAATGCCCGGCGCCTCCTGCTCGATCGGACGGTAATCGTCCGCCGGAATCTCTCCCTTGCCGTCGATCGGCGCTCCCAGTGCATTTACAATTCTTCCAAGATAGGCATTTCCGACCGGAATACCCGCCTTCTTCTTCGTGCGTGTGACCTTTGTGCCCTCTTTGATGCCGGTGTCTTTTCCGAGAATGATACAGCCGATCTGATCGCGCTTGATATCCTGCACCATACCTCTGACGCCATTCTCGAAGATCACAATCTCACCATACATGGCATGCTCAATACCATAGATGGTTGCGATTCCGTCTCCTACCCAGATGACAGAGCCGACTTCCTGCTCACCGGTCACCATATCATAATTTTCTATTTCTGTTTTCAGTATGGAGATAATCTCCTCTGAATTTATGGAACCCACGTCATCACCTCCATGTCAATTTTTGTTCTAAGTTCTTGATCCGTCCCCGGACGCTGTAATCTTCCACCAGATCTCCCGTCTCCAACACAAATCCGCCGATCAGTTCCGGCTGTGTGCGGATAGTAAGCTCCACCGTCTCTCTGTGGTGCTTTGCGGCGAGATATGCTTTGATCTGTGCAAGCTGCTCTTCATCCGGTGTACCCGCGCAGTACATGACAGTCTTTAAAATTCCATTTGCCTCATCATAGCAGCGCGTATACGCTTTGAAGACGTCGTCCATCTCCGATACGTTTCCGTGGTCGCACATTTCTTTTAAGAAATTCCAGACCTCCTTTGGAAACAGCTGCTCGATCAGCCGGTGCTTTTCCCTGCCGGATACTACCGGGCAGTCCAGCACGCGCGGAAGTACGCCAGTCAGTGAGAAGATCCGCTTCATCTCTTCCACGGTCTCTTTCCCTACGCCCAGCTCAAAAAGAACCGTTCCGTAATTATTTGCTGTTTGTGTCATTTAAACCACCCGTTTTCGCCAAAAACTGTTCATACATAAGCTTGTTCTGTGCTGCCTGATCCGTGTCGCCCAATACCTTGGCGGTTGCCGCCATGGCAAGTCCCGCAATCTGCGACTGCAGCTCCTGCACGGTTTTCTCACGCTCAAGGTCAATCGACTTGTGCGCGTTGGCAATAATTTTCTGCGCCTCTGTATCCGCTGCATCCATACGGCTCTCATACTCCGCCTGTGCGCTCTTTCTCGCTTTCTCAACGATCTGCGCCGATTCCTCATGCGCTTGCTTTAAGGCATCCTCATACTGCGCTTTCAGCTCGTTTGCCTGCTCATTTACATGGCGTGCGTCCGCCATCTGCCCTTCGATCAGCTGCTTGCGCTGATCCATCACTTTCGTGACCGGTCCGATTAAAAATTTGCGGAGCCCCAGATATAATACGATCAGATTGACGATGGTAAAGATGACATTCCAGTCGATTCTAAGTAACTGCATACTCTACCATAACCTTTCCTTAGCCTAAGAATAAGATGATTAAGATTGCTACAACCATACCGAAGATTGCCGTACCCTCTGCCAGTGCACAGCCAAGTAACAGTGCCTTTGTGATCTTTCCGTCAGCCTCCGGCTGTCTTGCGATAGCGTCTGTTGCCTTAGAAGTTGCAAGTCCGATGCCGATACCTGCTCCAATACCTGTAAGTGCTGCGATTCCTGCTCCAATTGCGATTAAAGATGTCATAATAATATTCTCCTTTTCCTTTTCTTTTTCGATTTGATTACTCGATGGTTTCCTTAATAAAAAGTGATGTTAAAAATACAAATACATATGCCTGAATGAATCCGTCAAACAGGTCAAAGTAGAGACTGAGCGGTACCGGCACAAGTAACGGTGCCACGATCTTGATCAGCTCCATGATAACGAATGCGCCTAAGATATTACCGAAAAGTCGCATACACAGTGATAACGGCCGGATAAATATTTCCAGAATATTCATCGGCAGCATAAGCGGGATCGGTTCCGCAAAGCTCTTTAAAAAGCCCTTGACGCCTTTTTTATGTACGCCCGAAAATTCAATCAGAACGATACTCATCAGTGCGAGAGCACCTGTGACGCCCACATCCTTGGTTGGAGACTTGAGACCGAACAGACCGATCATATTGGCTACGCCGATATACAGCCCTACTGTCATCAGATACGGGATATACCCCTTTCCATCCTCCCCCAGGAGATCATAAAAGAAGTTGTATAAGCCTCCCACTACCGTTTCCAGTACAACCTGTTTCCTGCCGACATTCTCTACTTTCAGATTGCGCACAAGAATGATCGAGCCGAGCAGCAGCACTGCCATGATGATCCACGTGACCACGACCGACTCTGCCACAGGGATCCCGCCAAAAACGGGGATCGTGAACGCAGTCTCACAGTTCAGCTCTTCCATCAGCTGCTTTGATAGTTCCTCCGTATTACCACTTCCTTTCTCTTTTTTTGTGTTCCTATTTTATGAAGTTTCCCATTAAATGTCAATTTCGTCAAAAGTTCTAATTTTGCGTTCCGTTTTTGTGCAATATGCATGCATAGATTGTGATTTTTTTCACATTTTCCGCCTTTTTACAAATTGAAAATTGCAAAAATATACATTTAGTCAAAAATGTCTTCCATTGTTTGTAAAAAATATCGGTTTCCATAGATAGAACTTTCTATCTATTTGAACGGACTTCCTACCTATTTTGACCTTTCCTTAACAAATACGCCCAAAAAGAGGCAGCTGCCCCTTTTCGTGAAGCTGGATTTTGGTAAGTAGCATTATAAGAAACTCGCACTTTGCGATTTCCGTTGGAAATCTGCATATGTGCTTCTTATAATGCTGCTTATCACATCAACTGCACGAAAAAGGGGCTGCACACTTAATGTGCAGCCCCTTAACAAGCCTATATTATTTTCTTCTGGACTCAAGTTCTTTTACGTTTGCCTCTACCTTCGCCTTGGAAAGCGGATATATAAGTAACAGTGCCAGTCCGCATAATGCATAGATGATTGCCGGGAAGAAGGTGGACAGATTGTAGATTCCATTTGCAACTTCCTGCGTCTGGCTTGTTGCCAGCTCATCATAACCGATCCAGCCAAGTGCCCATCCGGAAAGTCCGCCCGCAATTGCCTGACCGATCTTTCTTGCGAAAGAGTACATACCGTATACGGTACCATCATCTCTGGTGTGATTCTTCACTTCCATGTCATCGATAACGTCCGTTACCAGTGCCCAGCACTGCATCTGGAAGAAATACATACCGATCATGGCAAGGAATGCCAGTCCGACGAACAGCCATACATTCTTTACATGCAGTACGCCAATAATAAAATATAATCCTGCGGAGATAAACATTCCGATAAGACTGCACTCTTTCTTTCCGTACTTCACGGCAAGCTTTGTGGACACTGCGGAAAGTACAAGCACGCACGGAAGCA
>OGGU01001471.1_pt1 | contig 13818 bp, 10 predicted proteins | sample 1571241 | NCBI WGS metagenome assembly OGGU01 (sample SAMEA2581934, study PRJEB24529) | metagenome | biome: Human gut stool | place: China | collected 2011
TAACGGCTTCGCGGGGCGGTCCGTGGGAAGACCGCCCCGCTCGAGAGAAAACAGCAAGACGCTTGCGACAAGTCGATTGAAGGGATCGAGAGCAGCCTGTATAATCATTTCTATTCACTTTTGCAAACCAGAAAAACAGAGATTGTCTTGCTTTGCCAGCAAGAAAACTTTGACAGAAAAGGCAGGAGAATATGAAAAAAGAGGATCGAGCCTGTTTCTGGCGCTGGCCCTGTGCCTGACGCTGCTGCCTGCGGCGGCATTCGCGGACAGCAAGTCTGAAACGTCTGCACCGCACACACTACCTCTGCGGCAATGGAGAAGCGTGCAGCTACGTGGGCGGCCATAATGAGACCGACAAGACCACCTTTGCGACGGCGATCAAGCAGGACAATAACGGTAAAGTGTGGGTCGGCGGCGAACCAGAGGAACAGCCCTATCAGTGTGCGCTGTCTGAGGGCACCTACTACCTTGCCACCAACCTCATTCTGGAGCATCCCATCACTATCGCGGAGGATATCACCCTCTGTCTAAGCGGTAATAGCATTACGATCAATGCTAACGAAAATGCGTTCGAAGTCATTGATACTATTAGCACGACCGGCTCTACCTTTACTTTAACCGACTGTAAGAACAGCGGCAAGATCACCCACGGTACAACAACAGGTGGAACCAAATATCTCGGAAACGGCGTGAGTCTTCATCAAAGCTGCAATTTCATCATGTACGGCGGCAGCATCACCGGCAATAACGCCGCCAGCTTTGGCTCCGGCGGCGTGTGCGTGTACGGCACCATGACCGTCAGCGGCAGCGTGCGGATCACAGACAACGTCAACGGCGGCTCGAAAGGCAATGACGGATTTTACACCGGCGGCACGGCCAGCAATGTCTGTCTGATTGGCAGAACAACCATTACCATCGACGGCCCCTTGGCAGAAGGCTCGCGAATCGGCGTGTCGCTGTATAGCAGCCGCGTTTTTACTTCCGGCTGGAGCACGAACATGAGCGACAAGACGTTTTCTTCCTATTTCATCGCAGACGATAGCAGTTCTACGGTGGCGTTAGAAAACGGCGAGTTGAAGCTGAGCAATCCTCACACGCATAGCTGGACGTATACCGCCAGCGGCGCAACCATCACCGCAACGTGCATAAACTGCGCTGAGAACAACAATACGGATTTTCATGGCGGCAGCGTGACGATCGCTGCGCCCGAAGCGGGTACGCCGACCTACGACGGTCGCCCCAAGGCGGCAGCGATGACGGTCAGCAATGATTGGCTGGGTGCAAGTGCAAACAACATCCGTATTACCTACAAGCAGGGCGGAACGACGCTTTCCGCCGCCCCCACCAACGCGGGTACCTACACCGCCGGCATCACGGTGGGCGAGGGCGAAGGGGCTGTGATCGCCAGCGTGGAGTATACCATCGCAACAAAGGAACTCACTGACCCGACCATTGAAATTGCTTCCGGCAGTGTCTACGACGGCAACGCAAAGACACCCAACGTCACCGTCAAGGACGGCGAGAATACCATTGACCCGAGCGAGTACACAGTGTCCTACGATAACAACGTCAACGCGGGCGAAAACACCGCTACCGTGACCATCACGGACAATGCTAATGGCAACTACACCGTCTGGTACAAGGTCGCGGGCGACGGTAACTACAGCGACACCACGCCTGAGAGCGTCGGCGTGACCATTGCCAAGGCAAAAGTTGAGATCCCCGCAGCAGACCCGACACAGTTCACCTACAGCGGCGAAGAGCAGACCTACACCCTCGCGGCGAGCGGCCTTTACACCGTTGCGGGCAACGTCCGGAAAAGCGCGGGCACATATACCGTGACAGTGACGCTGAAGGACGCCGAAAACTATGTCTGGAGCGACAACACGGCTACGGCGAAGACCTTTGATTTTGCGATCGCCAAGGCGCCGGTCACCGTCACCGGCAAGGACGGCTCTACCGTCAAGACCACCACCAATCCCAACGGCAGCTCCGTTACCGAGACCAAGGCCGCTGACGGCTCCACCGCTACCGTCAAGACCGACAAGCACGGTCAGACCACGGCGGAGACCACCCTCAGCAGCAAGGCCGTTGAGATCGCTAAGCGCAACGGCGAGCCGGTCACGGCTCCCGTTCAGGTGGAGGCCACCCGCGATTCCGACACCGCGCCCACCGTCAAGGTGGAGCTGCCCAGAAACTCCGGCGACACGAAGGTGGAAATTCCCGTTACCAACGTGAGACCCGGCACTGTGGCGGTCATCGTCCACGCGGACGGCACCGAGGAGATCGTCAAGAACTCCCTGCCCACCGAGGACGGTATCCAGCTCACCATCAACGGCGGCGCGACCGTGAAGATCGTGGACAACTCCAAGGACTTCATCGACACCCGCGCCCACTGGGCCAAGGACGCCATCGACTTCGTCAGCGCCCGTGGCCTCGTGAACGGCATAAGAGACACGATCTACGCGCCCAACAACTCCACCACCCGGGCGCAGCTTTGGACGATCCTCGCACGGCAGAATGACGCGGACCTGACCGGCGGCAGCATCTGGTACGAAAAGGCACAGAATTGGGCCAAGGACAAGGGCATTTCCGACGGTGCGGACCCCAACGCCGCCATCACCCGCGGCCAGATCGCAACCTTCCTGTATAATCACACGGCTCGACAAGGAGCTCTGTAGAACGACAAGGATGCAGAGGAAAAACGTTTTTATGAGATATTCTTTCAACTGTGCCGCAAGTACAGTGTGCGTTGGGCAAGCGCCACGCCGAAGGAGAAAAGCTTTATTGAAGAAGTGACTCGCGTCACCTATGAGCGGGATAGAGCGCAGAGGCTTGGGTTACTGCTGACGGTTTTGACATCCACGCTATTCAGTTCTCCATTGGGATTCTTTACAGACTGCTTGCTGACAGAGATGGTGTTATTCCTTGCGTCGAGGTCACTCCAGAGAAGCGCCGTGATCTCGCCCTTCCGCAAGCCCGTGACCAGCTCCAGATAGAACATGGGGAGAAGTTCTCTCCTGTCAGCAGCTTCCAGATAATCCTTGATGTGTTCAGGTGGAAGAATCTGCATTTCGATTTTTTGTACCTTCGGCGCGATGCAGTCCTCGGTCGGATTGCGCGGAATCAGGCGATCCTTGACCGCCCGTTCTAAGGCGCTATGCAGCATGAGAAGCGGACTCCGAACTAAGAATCGTTGGAGAAGGAGAAATGCCTCCTTCTCCGGCGTTTTGTTCTACCACCCGTATTATATTCTTGTAATGCGAAGGCCGTTTAGCGTCGGGGCTGTTTTGTGCGCTAAGGTATTGCAGTGCCGCCTCCCCGATGCTCTTTGTGCATTTTTCCTCTTATTGTGTCCTTTTTGCTTCAGCAGAAAGGACGATCTCCCTGCTGCCGGCAGTGCCCAGCTCTGTTGGCAGCATTGACCGTTGTGTCGCTGCTGAACCCCAAATCGCTCATTTCTCACTTTCCAATGCGGCAGCGAGGAAACCCTGAAACAGCGGGTGAGGCCGGGTGGGGCGGCTTTTGAATTCGGGGTGATACTGCACACCAACATAGAAGGGCTGGCTGCTCAGCTCCACTGCCTCCACCAATCTCCCGTCAGGGGAGAGCCCGCTTATGGTCATTCCCGCCGCCCGCAAAGCATCTCGATAGTCGTTATTGAACTCATAGCGGTGGCGGTGACGCTCCCAAATCTGTGCGCCTCCATAGCATCGCGCCATGGTCGTTCCCTCGGCGATCACACAGGGATAACTGCCCAGACGGAGGGTACCGCCCTTGTCGATGTCCTCGCCTTGACCAGGCATAAAGTCGATGACCTTATGGCGGCACTCCGGGGCAAATTCACCCGAATCGGCGCCTGTAAGACCGAGTACATGGCGGGCAAATTCGATGACGGCAATCTGCATACCGAGGCAAATGCCCAGATAGGGAATGCGATGCTCCCGGGCATATTGAGCCGCCAGAATCATGCCTTCGATGCCGCGGCTTCCGAAGCCGCCCGGGACAAGAATCCCGTCAAGCTGGGAGAGCAGCTCGTCCTGCGTGTCTGCCGTGACCGTCTCCGAGTCGATCCATTGAATGTCCACCTTTGCACCAAGGGCAAACCCGGCGTGCCGCAAGGCCTCCGCAACAGACAGATAGGCATCGTGAAGCTGCACGTATTTTCCCACAAGGCCGATGCTTACCGACTTGCTGCGGCTCTTGATGGCAGCGACCATCGCCTGCCACTGGCTCAAATCCGGCTCAGGTGTGGATAGCCGCAGTTCTCGGCAGACCACCGCAGACAGATTCGCCCGCTCCAAATAGAGAGGAGCCTCATAAAGAATGGGAAGCGTCAGATTTTCAATGACGCAGTCGGGCTTCACATTGCAGAAACCTGCAATCTTGCGGAAAATACTGGGATCGGTGATGGGTTCATCACAGCGCAGGACGATGATGTCCGGCGTGATGCCCAATCCCTGCAGCTCCTTTACGGAGTGCTGGGTTGGCTTGGACTTATGCTCTCCAGATGCCTTCAGATAGGGGACCAGCGTGACATGAATATACAGGGCGTTTCCGGGCCCCACCTCATGCCCCACCTGCCGAATGGCCTCGATAAAGGGCTGGCTCTCAATATCACCGATGGTTCCGCCAACCTCGGTGATTACGACATCAGCCTCCGTCTTGCTGCCCACATTATAGATAAACCGCTTGATCTCATCTGTGATGTGGGGAATGGTTTGCACGGTGGCCCCCAGATACGCGCCCCGGCGCTCCTTGGAGATAACGTTGGAGTAGACCTTTCCGGTGGTCAGATTGGAATATTGGTTCAGATCCTCGTCAATGAACCGCTCATAGTGCCCCAGATCCAGATCTGTCTCAGCGCCGTCCTCGGTAACATAGACCTCACCGTGCTGGTAGGGGCTCATGGTACCGGGGTCCACATTGATATAGGGATCCAGTTTTTGCGCTGCTACCTTCAGTCCCCGGGCCTTCAGCAGTCGCCCCAAAGAGGCTGCGGTGATACCCTTTCCCAACCCGGAAACAACGCCGCCTGTCACAAAAATATACTTTGTCATGTGTTGACCTCCCGTGGAAAACTCAAAAAAGAGAAGGCGTCCATCAGGGGACAAAAGTCCTCTGACGAACGCCTTCGTTCAACGATTCATATTCTACTGCGGCTGACGGCAATTTGTCAACCAGAGTTTTCACAATTCTGCACATTGCGATCCGCGGGATCTTTGTGCTATTGATATGTTTTTATCACAGTTTCCGCCACTTCCCGTTTGGATATGCGCCGGTCCATGGACTGCTTTTCAATATAGTGGTGGGCTTCCGGTTCCGTCATGCCAAGGCACTCAATCAGCAGCCACTTGGCCCGGTTGACCAGCCGGATCTCCTCGATCTTTTCTTCTACGGTAGCCTGTTTGGCTTCCATCTGACGCATGCGCTCTCGGGTGGCGCAAAGGATCCGCAGATTTTGCGCTACCATTTGCATGCTGGTGGGCTTGGACAGTGTGAGCACGCCGTAACTGACGACTCTGGCGTAGATATCGTCAAACTGATCGTTCCGAACCAACAGCAAAACCCCTGCACCGCTTCCGGTACAGATATCTACGGCCAGACGCATTCCAAAGTCGTCCGGCAAAGGAGCGTTGATCAGCACAATATCAAATGCCGTTTCCGAGATTTTTCGGCGCGCCTCTCCGATGCTGCGTACCACCGTTACCGGCCAGTAATCCGTCACAGGGAGCAGAGGCATGATCTTCTCGGTAAAACTGTCCGTGGCGGTGACAATCAGTACGCTGTATGTCCGTTCCTGAAAGATCATGTTCTCCCCTTCTTTCACCTGATCCAATCAGGGCGCTTTATCGATGACAGTAGGCGGAGATCACGGCTTCCGGGAGATGCTTGCGGATAAATGCGCTTGCTTCGGCCAATGCGGCAGCCTCATACAATGAACCGGGCAGCTTCTTTAGACCATTGAGCACCTCGGCGGGTGCGGTATAGACATTGAAATCCGAGGCGGGACAGAGCTGCAGGTCATGCTCGACCCCGTGCATTCCGGCGTAGATCAGGAGCGCATAGGCAATGTACGGATTTGCCATTGGATCGGCAGAGCGCAGTTCAGCCCGGCGGTATTCGCCCACTGCCGCCGGAATGCGGATCAGTTGGGAACGGTTTTCCGCAGACCACGTCACGTAGAGCGGCGCTTTGTTATGGCCGAGGCGGCGGTAGGATTCCTCACAGGGGTTCATAAACAGGGTCATGTCCCGGATATGTGCCAGAATCCCTGCGATGATACCGGGCAGCGGCTGGGCGACCTCATCGCATTTGACAGAGACGTTGATGTGCATTCCGTTTCCGTCCCGATCCGCCAGCGGCTTAGGAGAGAAACTGGCACAGAGCCCGTTCTGAGCTGCCGCAGTGCGGACCACCGCGTGAAAGGTGACGGCGTTGTCGGCGGCTGTGAGGGGGGCTGAGTAGCGAAAGTCGATTTCGTTCTGCCCCGGACCGCTCTCATGGTGAGAGCTCTCCGGCTGAATCCCCATCTGTTCCAGCATCAGGCAGATCTCCCGGCGGATCGTCTCTCCCTTGTCATCTGGTACGATGTCCATGTAGCCGGCATGGTCGTAGGGGATTCTGGTAGGCTCACCGCATTCATCAAGGCGAAATAGATAGAACTCCATTTCCGCACCGAACGCAAACTGGAAGCCCCGGGCGCTGGCGTCTGCCACCGCTCGCTTCAGAAGGCTTCGGGTATCCCGTTCAAAAGCCCTGCCGTCCGGGTAGGAAATATCGCAGAACATCTGCATGACCTTGCCCTGCTCCGGCCGCCAGGGAAGCTGGATCAGGGTGGAAGGATCCGGGTGAAGCAGAAGGTCGGAGCGAATCTCGCCACCAAAGCCATCTACCGCCGAGGCATCAAAGGCGATCCCATACGCAAAAGCGCGCTTGAGCTCACTGGGCATGATAGACACATTGTGCTGCTTTCCATAGACATTGCAGAAGGCCAGACGGATAAACCTGACATTCTCCTCCTGAACGAACTGGATCACTTCTTCTGGCGTGTACTTCATGTTTTCACCTGCTTCCTTTCATTCAGACCATACGTTTGCCGATCAAACTTTTTCATATCTGGGGCGATCGCGGCAAGGAAATTACCATGAAACAACCGCGGTCTTTCACAAAACATGAAATATGATACCACACCTTCTGTCAATTTTCTATCCCGAATTATTCTTTTGACGTGAAATTTTTAGGAGCTCCAAGCGATCTGACCGTTGAACCGATGCGACAAAGCGTTCCTGCTTCGCGGATAAAACGGGGAAAAACACGGATTTGTAAGATCAAAATTGCTAAAAATGATATTTTGGCAAAAACGATTTTCAACAAATCGACAATTGACTTTCCGAACTGATGGCTGTATATTTTGCAATGTTAAGAGACATTGGCGTCTCGGAGGCAAAGCCTTCCGCAGCGTCAGTGTCTCTTTTTATTTCTTTGAAAGGAAGACACTACTATGACGACTGTACCAGAAATATTTGGAAGCATGGTCTTTGACAGCCGTGTGATGAAAGCCCGTCTGTCCGGGGAGGTATATCACTCTCTGAAGCACACCATTCAAAAAGGGACCAAGCTGAACCTGTCGGTAGCCAATGCGGTGGCCGACGCAATGAAGGACTGGGCAGTCGAAAACGGCGCGACCCACTTCACCCACTGGTTCCAGCCCCTGACCGGGATCACGGCGGAAAAGCATGACAGCTTTATCACCCCGGCGCCAGATGGCAGAGTGATTATGGAATTCTCCGGAAAGGAACTGATCCGAGGGGAGCCAGATGCTTCGTCTTTTCCGTCTGGTGGCCTGCGCGCTACCTTTGAGGCACGCGGTTACACCGCCTGGGATCCCACCAGCTATGCCTTCATCAAGGGAAAAACGCTTTGTATCCCTACCGCATTTTGCTCCTATGGCGGGGAGGCGCTGGATAAGAAAACGCCCCTTCTGCGCAGCATGGAGGCGCTGAACGGTCAGGCCCTTCGGGTGTTGAAGCTGTTCGGCCATGATGAGGTCAGGCGCGTGGTGCCCGCCGTCGGTGCGGAGCAGGAATATTTCCTGATCGACAGGGCGTTGTACGAGCGGCGCATGGACTTGCGCTACACCGGCAGGACGCTATTCGGCGCCAAGCCCCCCAAGGGTCAGGAACTGGACGACCATTACTTTGGCTCCATCAAGCCGCGCGTGGCCGCGTTCATGGAGGAGCTGAATACCGAGCTGTGGAAGTTGGGAGTCCTTGCCAAAACGGAGCACAATGAGGTGGCGCCTGCCCAGCATGAGCTTGCTCCCATCTATACCACCGTCAACCTGGCGACCGATCAGAATCAGCTGACCATGGAGATCATGCAGCGTGTGGCGGCTAAGCACGGCATGGTGTGCCTGCTCCACGAAAAGCCCTTTGCCGGGGTCAACGGCAGCGGCAAACATAACAACTGGTCCCTTTCCACCGATACCGGCGTCAACCTGCTCTCTCCCGGCGAGACCCCCCACGAAAATGCCCAGTTCCTGCTGTTTCTGGCGGCTGTCATTCAGGCGGTGGACGACTATCAGGGGCTGCTGAGAGCTTCTGTCGCAACGGCCGGAAACGACCACCGATTGGGAGCCAATGAAGCGCCTCCCGCCGTGATCTCGATCTTTCTGGGCGATGAGCTGACCGCTGTGCTGAATGCCATTGAGACCGATTCCGCCTACGTCGATGTAGAAAGAAAAAAGATGAAGCTGGGGGTCGATGTGCTGCCCCGTTTTGTCCGGGACACCACGGACCGCAATCGTACCTCTCCCTTTGCCTTTACTGGCAACAAATTCGAATTCCGAATGGTGGGTTCTTCCGATTCCATTGCCTGCGCCAATATCATGCTCAATGCTGCGGTGGCACAGTCCCTGAAATGCTATGCGGACGAACTGGAACAGGCAGAGGACTTCAATACCGCTCTGCATGAGCGAATCAAGCGTACCATCAAGGAGCATAAGAGAATTATCTTTAACGGAAATGGTTACGATGATGCATGGATTCGGGAGGCCACAGAGGAACGCGGACTGCTCAATCTGCGTACCACACCGGACGCGATCCCGGAGCTCTTGAAAGCGAAGAACATCGAGATGCTGACGGCCCACGGGGTGTACACCGAAGCGGAGCTGCGCTCCCGGTACGAGATCATGCTGGAAAACTACTGCAAAACCGTGTGCATCGAGGCTCAGACCATGAGCGACATGGCGCGAAAGCAGATCCTTCCGGCCGTTGCTCGCTATGCCGCAGACGTGGCCCGGGCTGCCGCCGACAAAAAATCCTTAGATGGCGAAATCAGCTGCGGCTATGAAACAAAGCTCGTCAAAAAGCTGACGGCGGTGACCGAGAGCATCGACGCAAGGGTCGACGCACTGGACAGCGCGATTGCCAGATTCAAAACCATTTGCGATGTGACCGAGGGTGCAAACTTTATTCGGGACGAGATGCTCTCCCGAATGACAGTGCTGCGCTCTGCCGCAGACGAAGCAGAGACGCTGACCGCGGAAAGCGCGTGGCCGTTCCCCACTTACGGAGAGCTGCTGTTCAGCGTCAGGTGAACAAGATGAAAAAAAGGCGGCGCCGCGAAAGCGGCGCTTGCCTTGCGAATGATGAAATGATATGATGCAGGAGGTCAATTTATGAAAACTTGTGCCATTGTTGGCATCAACTGGGGCGATGAGGGGAAAGGCCGCATGGTCGATCTGCTCACGCGGGACTATGATATTGTGGTGCGCTATCAGGGCGGCGGGAACGCGGGGCACACCGTCATCAACGAATATGGGAAATTTGCGCTGCATCTGCTTCCATCGGGGATTTTCCGGCCGAATGTGGTCAATATTTTAGGAAATGGCGTTGCGCTGGATATGAAGAGTCTTTGCGGCGAGATGGAAAGCGTTGCTGCAAAGGGCGTGAGCGTGACGCCGGATAACCTGAAGATCAGCGACCGGGCCTCACTGGTGCTGCCGTGGCACATTCTGCTGGATGAACTGGAGGAAGAGCGCCTGAAGGATAAAAAATACGGCTCTACCAAGCAGGGAATCGCCCCCTTCTACTCTGACAAATATCAGAAAAAGACGATTCAGGCCGGCGAGCTCTTCTATCCGGAATACCTGGTTCGCCACCTGGAGGACCTGCTGGAATGGAAGAACCTGACCCTGACCAGGGTCTACGGCACAAAGCCCTATACCATGGCGCAGCTGTGTGATTATCTGCATACCTATGGGCAGAAGCTAAAGCCCTTCATCTGCGATACCGGCAGCTGGCTGCGCAAGGCGCAGCAGGACGGGAAGAGCATTCTCTTTGAGGCACAGCTGGGGGCTCTGCGGGATCTGGATTACGGCATCTACCCTTACACCACCTCGTCCAACGCGGTGGCGGCTTACGCGCCGGTCGGGTCCGGCCTTCCCTCTGCCAAACTGGATGAAGTGGTTGGCGTGGTGAAAGCCTACTCTACCTGCGTGGGCGAGGGGCCGTTCGTCTGTGAGTGGTTCGGCCCTGAGGCCGACCGGCTGCGGGAGGCCGGCTTTGAGTACGGCGCAAAAACGGGGCGGCCCCGCCGCGTCGGCCCGCTGGATATCGTCGCCACCCGCTACGGCGTACAGACCCAAGGCGCCACGACCATCGCACTGACCAAGCTGGACGTTCTCAGCTATATGGACAAGATCCCTGTCTGCACCAAATATGTAGTCAACGGGGCGGAAACGGATGCGTTTCCCTTCCCCGCGGCGCTGGAAACGGCGAAGCCCGTTACGGAATATCTGGACGGCTGGGGCTGCGACATCTCCGGCGCTCGCACGTGGGAAGAACTTCCCAAGCAGGCGCAGGCTTATGTGGAGTATATCGAAAAGGCCATCGGCTGCCACATCGGATACGTATCCGTCGGAGCGGAGCGAGATGCGTACATCAAGCGGTGAGCGGGCGCATGGCACAGGATCGACAAAGGAAAAATACGACAGCGTTTGCCGCTGAGAAAACCAAATGGAGAAAAGTGTCCATGATGTACGAAAAATATGAATCGCCCCTCTCGTCCCGTTATGCTTCCGAAGAGATGCTGCATCTGTTCTCCCAGGAAAAGCGTATTCGGGTCTGGCGAAAGCTCTGGACTGCGCTGGCCCGGGCGGAGCATGACCTTGGCCTGCCCATTACGGCAGAGCAGGTGGCGGAGCTGGAAGCGCACATCGATGATATTGATTTTGAATGTGCCGCGCAGCGGGAAAAGGAAGTGCGGCATGACGTGATGGCACATGTCTATGCCTACGGAAAAGCGGCGCCCGGCGCCGCGGGTGTGATCCACTTGGGGGCCACGAGCTGCTATGTGACCGACAACGGGGATCTGATCCTTTATCGGGACGGTTTGCGTTATCTCCGCGGAGAACTGCTGGGTGTGCTGAAAAATCTTGCCGCCTTCGCAGAAAAATACAAGTCGCTGCCCACCCTCGGATATACCCACTATCAGCCGGCGCAGCTTGTCACCGTGGGCAAGCGGGCAACCCTCTGGATGCAGGATTTTCTCTCCGATCTGGAGGAACTGGACCATGTGTTGGCGCATATGAAATTTCTTGGCTGCCGCGGGACCACCGGAACCGAGGCGAGCTTTCTGGACCTCTTTGACGGTGATACCGACAAGATCGACCAGATGAACCGCCAGATCAGTGCGGAATTTGGATTTGCGCACTGCTTTGACGTCTGCGGGCAGACGTATCCCCGGAAGGTAGACAGCCGTATCTTAAACTGTCTGTCTTCCATGGCCCAGAGTGCCTATCGCATGGCAAATGATATTCGCCTGCTGCAGCACGACCGGCAGCTGGAGGAGCCTTTTGAAAAAGAGCAGATCGGTTCCTCCGCCATGGCATATAAACGAAATCCCATGCGGAGCGAACGAATCTGCTCTTTGGCGCGATATCTTATTTTGGACGCTGCAAATGCCCCCATGACGGCATCTGTTCAATGGCTGGAGCGCACACTCGATGACTCCGCCAACCGCCGCATTTCCATGCCGGAAGGGTTCCTCTGCGCCGACGCGATTCTGCGCCTTTGCAAAAATGTGACCCGCGGGCTTGTAGTAAACGAGAAGATCATCGACAGGGCCGTTCGGGAATACCTGCCTTTTATCGCTACGGAAAACCTGATGATGGAAGCCGTCAAGCGCGGCGGAGACCGGCAGGAGCTGCATGAGGTGATCCGCTGCTGTTCGCATGCGGCTTCCGCAAAAATGAAGGAAGGGGAGCCCTGTGACCTTCTGCACCGCCTGGCGGCAGAGCCGGCCTTTTCCATGAATGAGGAGGATCTTACCGCCCTGCTGAAGCCGGAGGATTATATTGGCCGCTGCCCGGAACAGGTGGATACGTTCCTGCGCAAGGTAAGGCCTGTACTCGAAGGGATACCCGAGGGATCTGCCGACATTGCCTTGTAGGGGGGAAACCTTCTCTTAAATTGTTCTGCCATGCGGGATTATACACAACGCAGGGAGCATCGATCTCTCGGCAGCAGGAATGCCGCGGGGAGTACCGGCAGGGATGCGTTGTGCGGCTTTGCAAGGTGCAGTTTTGCTGGGTGGGGAACGTTTTACTTCGCCAACGCCTTGCCCAAGGCGCGGCAGGCTTCCAGCACCATGTCATCAGGTGCATCAGCGCAGATCACGCTCTCGCACACAAGATTAATTCCCACGTCATCACAGTCCTTCTCCCAGCTGCGCATCCACTCGCCATCACCCCAGCCGTAGGAGCCGAACAGCGCCGCGCGCTTGCCGCCGAGGCTGCGCTTGCAGGCATCGAACATCGGCTGGAACTCCATTTCCTCCAGCACCTCGCTGCCCATGGCGGGGCAGCCGAAGGCGATGGCGTCGTAGGCGTTCAGATCGCCGGGCTGTACCTTGTCGGGCGTGAGCAGCACAGCCTCCGCGCCCGCGGCGGTCATGCCCTCGGCCACAGCCTTCGCCATGGCCTCCGTATTGCCCGTACCGCTCCAGTAAACAACAGCAGTTTTCATATTCGTATGTTCCTTTCGATGATGATATAGTATCAAACTGCGACGGCAAGCTGCTCGAGTTTCGAGCCGGTCTGCCAGAGTGCGCAGTAGATCTCCGTGCATTTCTTGAATTTTGCGAACAGGGCCTGCGCCTTGACCTCGTCGCCGTAGACCTTCCACAGCCCCGCGCATTTGAAGCCGTTCGCGCGGTGGTCGATGAAGCCCTTGACGTCCTCGGGCGGATAGCTGAGGAACAGTCCGACCTCGTGCGGGAACTCTCCGCTCTCGCGGAAGCGGCGGATGAGCTGCGCCACGCAGCGCGCGCAGCTCTCATTGGCGTAGCCCGCCTGACGCAGCAGCTCGGACGCCAGCGTGTCCTGCAAGTCGCGCCGCAGCTCGGCGGGACGGTAGAGGTAAAGGAGCGCCTGCCCCGCTAAAAAGCGGATCGGCAGCAGGCACAGGCCCTTCGGCACCAGCAGCCGGTTCAGCCGCCGGATGTCGGCCAGCAGGTCCTCGCGGTCCTCACAGGGACAGGGAAACAGGCTCCCCGTCTTGATGCCTGCGAGCGTCGGCACGCCCTGACGGATCAGAATTTCTTCAGACATTTGCTCTCTCCTCCTGTGGTAGTCTTGTGCATCTATCTTGTTTCGTTCCCCTTGCCCGTTTCGCAGTTAGTGCCCTCTAACCGCTATACTTTGGAATGGGGCAGGGATACAGATCGCAGTTTCCCTGCCCCGATTCCTTATGATTTGCTTTCGTCCAGCAGGTCGGTCATATTCCGCAGGCTGATGCCCAGCGTAGACCCATT
>OGGU01001479.1_pt1 | contig 13767 bp, 11 predicted proteins | sample 1571241 | NCBI WGS metagenome assembly OGGU01 (sample SAMEA2581934, study PRJEB24529) | metagenome | biome: Human gut stool | place: China | collected 2011
TGGTCCCCTGGCTGGAGGCGGCCATAGCCTGGACTCTGAGCATCCTGTTCTGGCTGGTGTGCCTGGGCCTGTGGTGGGGCATGAGGGAGATCGGCCGCAAGGCCGGGCAGGAAAAACCCTCCGCCAAGGCGGCGGGGGCCCTGGTGCTGTGGTACGGGGTGCTGATCCTCACCGGCCTGCTGGGCCAGACCTTGCAGGGAGCGGCGCTGTGGCTGCTGCTGGCGCTGTATATCATCATTCTGCGGCAGCTGACCCGGCTGACCCGTGCCCTGGACAACTGCGGCTATGCGGTGGAGGCCGCGCCGGTGCGGCTGGACGGCCGGTGGCTGGCGGGGGGGTATCTGGTGCTGGTGCTGGCGGCGGTGCTGCTGGGCCAGGCCCTGGGCCAAAGGCTTCCCATGGACTATAGGCCGCGGCAGGAGCCGTCTCAGACGGCCCAGGCCGTCCGGGACCGGCTGGAGGGGCTGAACCTGCCCCGGGAGCTGCTGGACGACCTGTCGGACGAGGACGTGCTGTCCCTGTCCGGGGTGGCCCAGACGGTTTGGATGCAGGAGCCGGTGAAGAAGCCCCTCAGCGGCCAGACCATCCAGTTCTGGCGGGCGGCCCTGCTGACGCCCGGCGATAACGGGCCGGACCGCTGGGCCATCCTGACCTATTTCCGATATGAGGGCGATTCCTGGTCCGGGGACACCGACGGACTGTGGCTGGTGCCCCACTACCCTTATGATGCCTATGTGGAGGAAGCCCTCAGCGGGTATATCCTGTATGACGGGCCGGAGGGCGCGATGGCCGCACCCATGCAGAGCCTGGTCCGGCAGGAACAGGCCCAGTATACCGACTGGCTGTGGCCGGATATTCCGTCCAGCGCCAGCTTGTACCTTTTTGCCGAGTGGTCCCTGCCCCGGAAGGGAGAAAATATCCGGGGCTATCTGCTGTACTGGCGGGAGACCGTGCCGCCCATGGAGAAGAATCCGGTGCAGATGATGGATCAGCCGTATCTGCACCGGCAAATGAAATGGCACTATCCCTATGCCACGGCCCTGGACCAGCGGAGCATTCCGTATGCCACCCAGAACTTTGAGCCGGGACTATTCAGCGTGTATCAGCAGGCGGACGGCACCGTCAGCGCGTACCTTGAATCCGCTGAGCTGGGCTCCATCTCCAAGCGCGGCACTCCCCCGGCGGGGTAAAAAAATCCCCGGTGCCGAAGCACCGGGGATTTTTTTCAGACTGATGTAATTAGTCAGCAGGATTGATAGCGCCGTTGGGGCAGGTATCACTGCAGGTACCGCAGTCCAGGCAGGCGTTAGCATCGATCACATAACGATCGTCACCCTGGGAAATAGCACCCACGGGACAGACGTCAGCGCAAGCGCCGCAGCTGACACAAGCAGAGCCGATCTGATAAGCCATAGTAGCACCTCCATTTAGATTATGAGCATATTGTATCATGAAAATCCAAAATTGCAACCCCCTGCCGGTGGGAAATATCCGGAATCTTTCATTTTTCGTGGCGGTTTACAGTCCCGGGGCCAGGGATGGCCTTGCGTCCTGTGAAAAAGTATATTACAATAGGGGAAAACACCGGGGAGGGCGACGCCATGGAGCACCGGGACCGGCTCTGGCCGGGAGGGTACACATTTCTATACGACGACGGGCTGTTCCGCCCCTCCACGGACACGTTCCTGCTGGGGGCCTTCCCCCGGCTGCGGCGGGGCATGGCCGTGTGCGAGCTGGGGGCCGGAACGGGGCTTCTGAGTCTGCTGCTGCTGGCCCGGGAGCCGGAGCTGACGGTCACCGGGGTGGAGCTTCAGCCGCAGGCCTGCGCCCTGTTCCGGCGGACGGCGGAGGAAAACGGTCTTCAGGGCCGGATGCATTGCCTGGAGGGGGACCTGCGGCAGGGACTGCTGCCCCCGGGGCGCTTCCGGCTGGCGGTGGCCAATCCGCCGTATTTCCCGCCGGGGGCCGGAGCCGTGGCCCCCGATGCCGCCCGCCGCACCGCCCGGGCGGAGACGGACTGCACCCTTTCCCAGCTGTGCGCCGCAGCGGCCCGGGCCCTGCCCTGGGGCGGCAGCTTCTGTCTGGTGCACCGGCCGGACCGGCTGGCTGACGTGCTGGGGGAGCTGCGGCGGGTGCGGCTGGAGCCCAAGCGCCTGCGCTTTGTGCACCACACGGCGGCGGCCCGGCCGTCGCTGTTTCTGCTGGAGGCCCGGCTGGGCGGCGGCGTGGGCCTCACCGTGGAGCCGCCGCTGCTGCTGCATGGCCCCGACGGCGGCGAAACCGAGGACGTCCGCCGGGCGTATTTTCGAGACAAGGAGGAATGAAGCATGGCCGGAATCCTGTATCTGGTGGCCACGCCCATCGGCAACCTGGGGGACCTGTCTCCCAGGGCGGTGGAGACTTTGGCCCAGGCCGATTTTATCGCCGCCGAGGACACCCGGGTGTCCCTGCGGCTGCTGAACCATTTTGACATCCGGAAGCCCCTGGTCAGCTATCATGAGCACAACCGGGCCGCCGCCGGCCCCGCCATTGTCCAGCGCCTGCTGGGCGGAGAGAGCTGCGCCCTGGTGACGGACGCCGGCACCCCGGCCATCAGCGACCCCGGAGAGGACCTGGTGCGCCTGTGCGGCCAGGAGGGCATCACCGTGCAGGCCATCCCCGGCTGCTGCGCCGCCGTGTGCGCCCTGGCGGTGTCGGGCCTGCCCACCGGGCGGTTCTGCTTCGAGGGATTTTTGTCCGCCAACAAAAAGGAGCGCCGCACCCGGCTGGAGGAGCTGTCCCATGAGGAGCGGACCATGGTGTTCCACGAGGCCCCCCACAAGCTGCGGCCCACCCTGGCGGATATGCTGGAGGTGCTGGGGGACCGGCCCGTGGCCCTGTGCCGGGAGCTGACCAAGCTCCACGAGGAGACGGTGCGCACCACCCTGGCCCAGGCGGTGGAGCTGTATCAGGAGAAGGAGCCAAGAGGGGAATACGTCCTGGTGGTGGCCGGAGCCGAAAAAGCCGCCGCCCCGGCCCTGACGCTGGCGGAGGGCGTGGCCATGGTGCAGAGCCTGCGGCAGCAGGGCCAGCGGATGAAGGACGCCGTCCGCCGGGTGGCGGAGGACACCGGTCTGCCCCGCAACGACCTGTATAACGCCGCCCTGGCGGAGATGGAATAGTCCGTCAGACAAGGGCAAAGTCCCTTTCCCCGGGGCCGCCGCGCTTACCGCCCGGTGGCCCCGGGGGCTTGACTTTGCCTGTTCAAAGCGATAATATAGATGTATCACAGGATTTGCAAGAGGAACGACTATGTCCGAGAGAATGACCGCAAGAAAACGCCAGGCCCTGGAGATGCGCAGCCGCATCCAGAGCGCCGCCCTGGACCTGTTTGACCGGGAGGGCTTTGAAAACGTCTCCGTGGAGGAGATCGCCCAGACCGCCGGATGCTCCGTGGGCAACATCTATCACTATTTCAAAAGCAAGGACGAGCTGGCCATTCAGGTGACCAGCCATGTGGACGATGCATACAGCGAGCTGGAGGAGGCATATCTGGCGGACACCGCCCGGCCCGCCCGGGAAAAGCTGCTGGACTTTGTGGGCCGGTCCCTGGAGATCAGCGTGTCGGACCCGGTGCTGTATAAGGCGTTTATCCACGGGCTGCGGTATCCGGAGCAGCGGGTGCTGCAGAAAAACGCCGGGCGGGTATACTTCCGGGTGCTGCTGGAGCTGGTGACGCTGTGCCAGCAGGAGGGCAGCATCCACCCCTCCCACGACCCGGATCAGGTGGTGGAGGAGCTGGTGGTGCTGCACCGGGGAGCCCTGTTCGAGTGGCGCATCTATCAGGGCGGGTTCGACCTGCCGCAGCTGGGCCGCCGCATGGCCGGGCGGCTGCTGCGGGGCCTTTATTATGCAGAATAGACAAGCAAGGCGGCGCTTATGCGCCGTTTTCTTGGGAAAAGAATGCATTGCAATTTGCCCTCCGGTCCCGTATAATAGGCAAGAAAATTCTGAGGGGAGTGATCGAGATGAAGTTCAACGTTCTGCGCAGCAAAATCTCCGCTCCCGCTGTTTTTATTTCCGTTTTTCCCTTCTGACCGGTATTTTTACCGGTCATTTTTTTTGGCCATTATCCACCCTTCCGTCAGCAATAAACATCACATAGATCAGCGCAAAAGAAAGAGAGGAACTGTCACATGAAGAAAAACCTTGGACAAGACGCCATCTACGACGCCCGGGAGCTGGGTGTTCCCCGGATGCTGGTGCTGGGCCTGCAGCATCTGTTCGCCATGTTCGGCGCCACCGTGCTGGTGCCCATCCTGGTCACCAAGTACGGTCTGCCCCTGTCCATCCAGACCACCCTGCTGTTTGCCGGTCTCGGCACCCTGCTGTTCCATCTGTGCACCAAGCTGAAGGTTCCCGCCTTCCTGGGCTCCTCCTTCGCCTTCCTGGGCGGCTTTGAGGCGGTGGCCAGCCTGGATGTGGGCAAGTTCGCCGGCATGAGCGGCGAGGAAAAGCTGCCCTACGCCCTGGGCGGCATCGTGGTGGCCGGCGCCCTGTATCTGATCCTGGCCCTGCTGTTCAAGCTGGTGGGTCCCCAGAAGGTCATGCGCTTCTTCCCCCCCATCGTCACCGGCCCCATCATCATCCTCATCGGTCTGAACCTCTCCGGCACCGCCATCTCCAATGCCTCCACCTGCTGGTGGCTGGCTCTGGTGGCCATCGCCATCATCGTGGTGGCCAACATCTGGGGCAAGGGCATGGTCAAGATCATCCCCATCCTGCTGGGTGTGGTGGGCAGCTACATTGTGGCCCTCATCGCCGGCCAGGTGGATTTCACTGAGGTAGGCAAGGCCGACTTTGTGGGCCTGCAGCAGTTTGTCATCGCCAAGTTTGACCTGACCTCCATCCTGGTCATGGCCCCCATCGCCATCGCCGCCATGATGGAGCACATCGGCGACATGTCCGCCATCTCCTCCACCACCGGCAAGAACTTCATCGCTGACCCCGGCCTGCACCGCACCCTGCTGGGCGACGGCCTGGCCACCATGGTGGCCGGTATGTTCGGCGGCCCCGCCAACACCACCTACGGCGAAAACACCGGCGTTCTGGCCCTCAGCCGCATCTATGACCCGCGCGTCATCCGCATCGCGGCAGTTCTGGCCATGCTCTTCTCCTTCAGCCCGAAGTTCGCGGCCATCATCTCCTCCATGCCCGGCGGCACCATCGGCGGCGTCAGCCTCGTGCTCTACGGCATGATCTCCGCAGTCGGCGTGCGCAACGTCGTCGAGAACAAGGTCGACTTCACCAAGTCCCGCAATGTTCTGGTCGCGGCTCTGATTCTGGTCCTGTCCATCGGCATCAGCTACTCCTCGGCAGGCTCTCTCCAGCTCGGCGCAATCAGCCTCTCGGGTCTGGCTGTCGGCTCCATCGTCGGCATCGTCCTGAACGCCGTCATGCCCGGCAAGGACTATGTCTACGGCGAAGACAAGCAGGGCGACGAATCTGTCAACTTCATCGTTCAGTAAACGATCTGATCCATATAGAAATACAGCCGCAGTCCGGTGCAGTTCCGCCTTCTCCGCCTGCGATTTCCCCTGAAATTGGCTTACGCGCAGCCCGCCTTTGGGCTGCGCGTAAGTGTTACAGGGGAGAAAACAATGAAGAATTTGGAGGGGTGGAACGGCGATTGTCACGCGCGGGTCTGTCGGCTTATCCGCAGAGCTTTCCACGGCATCAGACGGCGCATCGCCGGATGGTCAAACCATACAAAAGAGAACCGGCCGGTTTGTTCCCCTTTTGTGCTTTTAGTATAGAGGAAGAATTTGAACAGGATTTCACGAACCGGTAAAGAAACTGTGAACAGTTTCCCGAAAGAATCGCGCCGTAAAAGAATACGCGCAGACAAGTGACCGGCCTGTCTGCGCGTTTCTTTTAAAATATGGAGAAAGGAGAAAAATGAAAAAGACGTTTGCTTCTTGCAAGTATAGAATATCAGGATGGTATTAAAAATCTTAGGGGGCAGTTTTTAAATATCTGTGAAATCCTATGATATTTTTTCGTTTTTCAGCGCACGGCCAGCACCAGCAGCACCGCTGCCGCCAGATACAGCCCCAGCGCTGCCGCGCAGACGAGCAGGACGATCCCGCCGATAAGCAGCGGCGCGCCGCCGCGCTTTTTCCGCAGCACGAGCAGCGCAATGCCGCCCGCAAGCGTCAGAACGAACAAAATCAGCGCCAGATCTGCACGCATACGCAAAGCCCTCCTTTCTCCGGGGATGGTTCAGAAGTAATCGCCCCAGCCGTCTTCGTCGTCCGAGTAGTCGCCCCAGCCGTCGCCGGGATCGGACCACGGATCGTAATCGTCGTAATATTCGTCGTCATAGTCCCAGCCCGCGTCGTTCGACTCCATGTATTCGCCGGTATCCTCGTCGATGTAGCCGTCGCTGCCGTAGCCGATGAACTCGTTCTCATAGCCGTTCCAGTACCAGATGTCGCCGTCCTCGTCGTACCAGTAATACGGCGTGCCGTAATCGCCGGTGTCGCCGGAATAGGCGGGCCGGGCCTTGGGCGCGGTGCTCCAGCCGGCGGTGTAGGACAGGGTTTCGAGCATCCTGTTGCAGATATCGAAATAATTGCGGATGCGGCCCTCAAGCGCGATGGTCGTCGCGACGAGGGCATAGCCCGTCGGCCCGTAATAGCGCACCTCCATGCAGCCGCGCACGGGCTGCGAGGGGCCGTCGGAGAAGACGGAGCCGTCGAGCCACATATAGCCGGTCAGGCTGTAATAATCGCCGTTGTCCTTAAAGTCCGAGCCAAAGGATTTGAGCAGATAGCTGCCGTACATGCTCTGCATGAAGTCCTCAAGCATCTTCATCATATAGGTCTTCGCGGTCGCCGCGCCTTTTTCCATGTAGGGATCAAAGCCCTCGATGGGCTGGAAGGCAAGCGTGATGTTGGAATAATAATCGTCCGTGCCGTCCTCCATGACCGCGTTGAAGCTCAGCGCATTGGACACGTTCGGGTGCTCGTGCGCCTCCATCTGGATGGGGTAATCGACCGTGACGTTCGTAAAGCCGCCGGGGAAGGCCGCTGTCTGGTTCAGCTCGTCCTCCGGCGTCGGCAGGAGCATGATATACTCCATGGGCGTGAGCGTGCTGCCGTCTGCGTCGCTTAACTCGCCGTAGGCGGTCTGGTACAGGGTGACAAGCTGCGTGTCGTCGTCCATGTAAAGCGTGATGCACCCGCCCTCGTCGACCACGTAGCCGGGCCCGACCTGTTCACCGTAGAGATTGATGGCAATCCACTCAAACTCCTCGTTGATGACGAAATAGAACGGCTCGTTTTCGAGCTTCCAGCAGCCGGTGTAGCCGCTCAGATCGCCGCCGCTCAGCTCCTCCTCGGTGTAGCCCGTCGGCGCATAGTCCAGTTCATAGTCCGCCGGGTCATAGTCGTGTGCAATCTCGATGGGCACGTCGCCCTCGGGCGGCAGGAAGATGATGTAGTCGCCGTCCTGAATCGCAAAATCCAGCTCATCGACGGTGGTGTCGTACAGGATGTAATTCTCGTCGTTGTAGACAAGGATGTTATATGTATCGGGAACCTCGGATTCCTTATACGTGCCAAGACCGGCGCTGAAGCTCTCGCCGTCTGCAAACGTGCCGTCTACAAATTCCGTGTCCCATTCGGTGCTGGTCGAGGGGGTGATGCTGATGGAGGAAATGTCATGCCCGCTGTGGTTGACCAGCGTAACGGATACCGACACTTCCTTCTCGCCGCAGCCGGTCAGCAGCAGCGCACACAGCGCAGCCGCCAGCGTCACAAGAAGCAGCTTCCTGATTTTTTTCATGATAGTCCTCCTGATCTGATTTGCGAAACGCGAAAAAAACTCCACGATAAACGGTCTGGTACCAGTTTACCGTGGAGCGGTTTGCTTGCATAGGCCCCTCAGGGGCTAATTTTTTCTGAAAGTATGTCCGCCAGCAGGTTCCGCTTGCCGCGTGCGCTGCCGTCAAGCCCCAGCTTGTCGAAGATGCGCTTGAGGTGATTTTTGACGGTCGCCTCCGACAGGTGCAGCTGCGCGGCGATCTCCGTGTTCGTCCGCCGCGCGGCGGCAAGACGGGCGATCTCCCGCTCACGCGGGCTGAGTCCGCCAGGGCCCGGCTTCGCCGTGCGGCGCAGAACGGCCTGCGCAGCCTCGTTCCCGGCGAATGCCTCCGGCAGAAGTGGGCCGAGGGCTTCTGCGTGCTCGGCAAACGGCAGATAGAGTCCGTCCGGCACGGCGAGGGCCAGCGCCGCGTCCAGCTCCCGCCGGGCCGCGTCCGCGCGGCCAAGGCGGTTTTCCGCGCAGGCGAGCTGAATGTGCAGATACAGCTGGGCCAGCGCCGTATGCGCCGACGCGTTCAGCGCTGTGCAGGCCTCCCTGCGCGCAAGCAGCTTTGCGTACGCACCGGCAGCCAGCAGCACCTCATTCTGCACCGTCCGCAGCATGGGAAGCACAGGATCCAAAAACGACGCGTCGGCTTCCGGGGCCATGAACCATGCGCCCGCGCCGGCCCTCCCGCGCTGCGCATCCAGCCAGGCAATGCACAGATCGAGCGTGCGCAGCAGCAGAAACTGCCGGTTCTCCTTCAGCGTCTGCCGGAGCCGCTCCAGCGCCGCGTCCGTCGCACCGCCGCGAAGCTGCGCCAGCCGGAGGGCCGTGAACTCCGCCGTCAGCAGAATGCTGTACTGCCCGCGTGCAAGCGCTGCGTCCCGCGCCAGATGGCAGCCGATCTCCGCCTCGGTAAAGTCGCCGCGCAGCAGGTCCGTTTCGCACTGCATGGAATGCTCCGCGCCGCTGCCGTGGCCGTCCGTGACCTTGTAATAAAACGGCATACAGTCGCGCATCTGCGCGTTTTCCGCGTCCAGCTGCCCGGCTGCGCGGTGGAACATCATGAGAACGGACGGGGAGCCGAAGGTCCACGTGCCGCCGAGGTCAATGCAGCGTGTCGTGCGCGTCATGCGTTCGCAGGCCGAGCGGTGCAGCACGCTCATGGCGGCGATGTCGTTATAGCGCAGAAAGCTCATCACAAGGTCGCATTCGCCGAGATAATTTTCCCGTTCCTGTTCGCAGAACGCGCCGCCCGGCTGCAGCGCGTCCAGCAGCAGCGCCCGCAGGCGTAGAAGCTCCGGAATTTCCCGGAAGGAGAAGAGCTTGCGCATCAGCACGCAGACCGCGTCCGGGTGCTGCCGCAGCGCATCCTCCGGGCAGTCCCGGCACCAGGAGAGCAGCATCTGCCGGTGCTCGCCGCCGATGGACTTGCCGCAGTCCGCCGCTGCCGCACGCAGCAGCCCGTCCCAGTCGCCCGCCTGCCGGAACAGCTCCGCAGCCGTCAGATATTCCCCCGTGCGCTCATACCAGCTGCCGAGCCGCCCGCAGGCGTCCGCCTGCGCGCTTTGCGGCAGAAGGGCGAATTTCCGGCGCAGCAGCTGCCGCAGCATATGGTGGCAGCGGTAGACGCCGGGGCTGCTTTCGATGATGAACGCGTTGTTGTGCGTCAGATCGTGCAGCAGCGCGTCCGCGTCCGGCTCCCGCCAGACGAAGGCGGCCTGTTCGGCGGTGAACGCCTCCGCCATGCAGATGTCCAGCAGAAAGAAGCGCCTCCGCTCGTCCAACGGCTCAAACATGACCTGCTCCATGAGCGCGCCCATGCCCTTCGCGTCAAAGCGCCATACGCCCGTCTGCGCGTAGGCGCGGAACATGAGATAGATCATGGCGATCCAGCCCTCGCTGACGGACAGGAGCGCCTGCGCCTCCCGCTCGGGAAGCGGCAGGCCGCAGCGCCCGGCGTATTGCAGCAGCTCCTCCTGCGTCAGCCGCAGATCCGCCGCGCCCAGCTCCAACAGGCGGCTGCCGAGGCGCAGCTTCTGCGCCTCCGAAAAGATCTGGTTGCGCGAAAGAAGGATCAGATGCGCCTGCGGCGGCAGGCGCTCGGCCAGAAACGAGACGAGTTCCGCCGCCTCGCCGCCGGAAAGCAGGTGCACGTCGTCCAGAATGAACCAGACGGGCGGCTTGCCCGCCAGCGCATCCTGCACCAGTTCCAGCAGCTGCTGCCGCGTGTGCGGGCTGTCCGGGTAGCCGAGCGCACGCAGCTGCGCCGACAGCTGCGGCGCGGTGTGCAGCGCCCGGCAGAGTCCGGCCCAGAATTCCTGCCGTCCGCCGCCGGAGAGAAACTGCCGGAACAGATACGCGTCCGGCGCTTCGGCGGCAATGCGCCGCTGCAGATACTGCGCGGCAGTCGTCTTGCCGTAGCCCGTGGGGGCTATGATGGTCGTGACAGGGCAGCGGGCGGCGTCCGCAAGCCGTGATCGCAGGCGTGAGGAAAGATAAAGCGCATTTACGCGCAGATCGGCGTCCATGAAAAGCCCTCCCAAGGTGCTTTGTTCAATGATTTTCTATTTTAATCGTTTCCGGCAGCTTCGTCAATGCAGGATTCTCTTGACAAGGGTTTCCCGGACAGGTAAAATTTATTTGTTATGCAGTCACAGACGAACGGTGCGCACACAGCCGGAGGGACAGGCTATGCTTTTTGATTTTCTGAAGAAAAAGCGGCAGGAAAAGGCCGACGATCAGCAGCATTGGCGCGAGCGCTGGCAGTCGCTGGTGCCGGAGGAGAACCGGAGCGTCCCTGTCACGGTGGACGGGCAGACGCGCATCGCCTACATCCAGATCAACCAGTTCGTCGTCATGCTGCAGGACGGGCTTCTGATGAAGGCGCATTTTTTTGACGTCTGCGAGTTTTTCCAGAAGGCGGGCTATCACGTCATCTGGCTCATGCGCTGCGTGCAGGACGTGGAGGGCGGCTATCTGAAGCTGGTCAGAATGGAGGACGGCGGAGCGCGCTGCCGCTGGAAATGGCGCAAGCCGACGACGAACTTCGGCCGCTGGACGTCGGATAACTACAATGTCAGCATTCTTATCCAGCACCGGCAGGTACCGCCGGAGATCACCGATCTCAAAACCTGCAAAACGCGCGTTTTACAGCGCGTCACTTGGGCAGAAAGCGACGATAACACGCAGATGGTTCCCGGGCGGACAGAATTTCTGACCGTCGGGAAGCCCGCCGCGCCCGAGGAGCTGCTGCACTGGCTGACCGGCACGACGCTGGCAAATCTGTAAAGAAAGAAAAGGAGCGCCTATGTCTATCACGCTCGAACAGGTCAAGAAAAGCGAGGAGATCACAAGCTATATCCGCAAGGCGGACGAATCGCTGTCCGCGCTGGGCTTTACGGAGCACAGCTTCGCCCATGTGGGCCTTGTCTCAGCGCAGGCCAGCGCCATTTTAAAGACGCTGGGCTACGACGACCGCACGTGCGAGCTGGCCGCCATCGCGGGCTGGCTGCACGACATCGGAAACGTCATCAACCGCATCGATCATGCGCAGTCCGGCGCGGTCATGGCCTTCCGTATCCTCGACAAGATGGGCGCAAGCCCTGAAGAGACGGCCACCATCATCACCGCCATCGGCAACCACGATGAAAAAACCGCCTTCCCGGTCAACCCCGTGGCAGCGGCGCTCATTCTGGCGGATAAAATGGACGTGCGCGCGAACCGCGTGCGCGAAAAGGCCCGCGCGGCGTTCGACATTCACGACCGCGTGAATTACTCCGTCAAAAAGCACGAGGTCACGCTGACGGAAAAGGAGATCTGCCTGACGCTTGCCATCGACACGGAGGTATGCGCAGTGATCGAGTATTTTGAAATTTTCATGGACCGTATGCTCCTGTGCCGCCGCGCGGCGGAGAAGCTGGGGCTGCATTTCGCGCTCGTCATCAACGGCCAGCGCATGGCATAAAAAAGTTCCCGGACACGGGAACCTTTTCCGGAGCCTGCCCGTCTGAAAAGCAGCGGAGGCTCCGCCCAAATACATAAACAGGGAGAATCAGATATGGAAACTCTGGAAAAGCTGCGCAATGGAATCGACCAGCTGCCGAAATGGCTGCTGCTCGTGCTTGTGATTTTTGTCGACGGTCTGGTGGGCGGTCTGTACCGCGCCGCCGGAAAGACCACTGCGGCCCGGGTCATCGGCTGGATCATGGCGGCAGCCTATGTGCTGTCGATTCTGTCCTTTGTCGAGCTGCCCGCGGTGCTTGCCACTGTCTCGCGCATCGTTACCGTCGTATGCCTGGTCGCCGATATCATCACCGTCATCACCAGCGGCAGGATCACGTTCTTTGCCGACTGAGAAAAGAAAGAAATAAGAAAACGTTTAGGAGTCCCGTCATGAAGCTGTTCACCATCATCCTCTTCGCCGTCACCTACATTCTGATGATTGCGCTGCCGAAAAAGCGGCCCTATGTCGCGCTCATCTCTGCCGTCATCTTCGTCGTCTCCGGCGCGATGCCGCTGGCCTCCGTCTTTACCGCCATCGACTGGAACGTGCTTCTGATGCTTGCCGGTACGATGGGCACGGTCGCGCTGTTTATTGAGTCGAAAATGCCGGAGCGCATGGCCGATCTTCTGCTGCAGAAGACGCCCAACGTCATGTGGGTCGCGGTCGCGCTGTCCGTGTTCGCGGGCGTTGTGTCGGCGTTCGTCGACAACGTCGCGACGGTTCTGATGATCGCGCCGGTCGCGCTGTCGATCGCGAAGAAGCTCAAAATGTCCCCGGTCGCGCTGCTCATCTGCATCGCCGTCTCGTCCAATTTGCAGGGTGCGGCTACCCTCGTCGGCGATACGACGTCCATCATGCTGGGCGGCTACGCCAACATGGACTTTTTGGACTTCATCTTCATGGACGGCAAATGCTCCATCTTCTTTGCCGTTGAGCTGGGCGCGCTCGTGACCGTCCCCGTCATCATGTTCATCTTCCGCAAGGAAAAGGGCAAGGTCACGGTCGGTGCGCCGACCGTCGTGGAGGATCTGTTCCCGACATATCTGCTGGTCGGCACGGTCGTGCTGCTCATTGCGGCGTCCTTCATCCCCGGCCGTCCCGCCATCACGAACGGCCTGATCTGCATGACGCTGTTCCTCATCGGACTCGTCCGCTCCATCCTCCAGAAAAAGCACTTCGGCCCCATCAAGTACGCGCTGGGCGAGATCGACTTTGAAACGCTCCTGCTCCTCATGAGCCTGTTCGTCGTCATCGGCACGCTGACCGAAACGGGCGTCATTGAGGATATCAGCGCCCTGTTTGTGAAGCTCGGCGGCAATAGCCTCTTTGGCATGTATTCCATCATCGTCTGGGGCTCCGTCATTATCTCGGCCTTTATCGACAACATTCCGTATGTCGCGACGATGCTCCCGGTCGTGCAGGGCATTGCGGCCATGATGGGCTGCGACGCGTACGTTCTGTACTTCGGCCTGCTCGTCGGCGCGACGCTCGGCGGCAACCTGACGCCCATCGGCGCCTCGGCCAACATCGCGGCCATCGGCATTTTGCAGAAGGAGGGCTACGAGGTCAAGGCCTCCGACTTCCTCAAGATCGGCGTCCCGTTTACGCTCCTCGCCGTCCTGAGCGGCTATCTCTACTGCTGGTTCGTCTGGGCATAAGCATATACGCGCACAAACGCGGCACTCCCGGCCCGGGAGTGCCGCGTTTGACTGTCAAACCCCTGCTGCCGCATGATTTGTGCATAGTAAAATGAAAAACGGCAGAGGGTGATATTCCCTCTGCCTTCTTTTGTGTACAATTCTTAGATTATTCCTGATCCCAGTTGTGCCAGACGTTCTGGACATCGTCGTCCTCTTCGAACAGGTCGAGCATTTTTTCCATGTTGTCGCGGTCTTCCTGCTTGTCGAGCTTCT
>OGGU01001482.1_pt1 | contig 13749 bp, 10 predicted proteins | sample 1571241 | NCBI WGS metagenome assembly OGGU01 (sample SAMEA2581934, study PRJEB24529) | metagenome | biome: Human gut stool | place: China | collected 2011
GTACCGGTGGATCGACGTCTGCGTACACCTGCATTTCTGCATATCGGGATAATAGCCGCACGGGCACGGATTCATCGCCGCCACCAGCATAAAATCCGCCGGATAGACATAACTTCCGCCGAGACGCACGAGATGAACCGCCCCCTCTTCCAGCGGCTGGCGCAGCGCCTCAACCGTCTCCCTGGCGAATTCCGGAAGTTCATCCAGAAACAGCACGCCCTTATGCGCCAATGAGATCTCCCCCGGCTGCGGGATTCTTCCGCCGCCCGTAAGCCCCTGCACACTCACGGTGTGATGCGGCGCCCGGAACGGGCGCTGCGTAAGCAGACCGTTCTCCCCGGCAAGCATTCCTTTTACACTGTAGATTTTGGATAACTCCATGCGCTCCGCCTCCGCAAGCGGCGGCAGAATGGACGGGATACGCGATGCCACCATGGTCTTGCCCGCACCCGGCGGTCCCACAAACAGCAGATTGTGCATTCCCGTTACCGCAACCTCACACGCCCGCTTCATCAGCCGCTGTCCGTGGATCTCCGAAAAATCGGGAAGCACTGTGGGCTGTGTTTCTTCTATATTATATTCCTCTGCGGCGTACTTCTCCCACGACGCATCCTCAAGAAGACGCATGACCTCCCCGATATTTTCCACACCGCAGACAAGCATCCCGGAAACAAGCGCCGCCTCTTTTCGATTCGCCCGCGGCACAATGCAGCGCCGGATTCCGCGTTCCTTTGCCTCCGCCACCATCGGGAGCACGCCGTGAACCGGCTGCACCACGCCGTTTAATCCGATCTCACCCACGATCAGCACATCATCCAGTACCGCATGCGGAAGCCTTCCCATCGCAGCCAGCACCGCCACTGCGATCGGCAGATCAAACCCGGCTCCGGATTTGCGGATGTCCGCCGGCATAAAATTCACGGTAATTCTGCGCGGCGGCAGCGCACACCCCACATTGCGGAGCGCTGTGCGCACCCGCTCCCTGGCTTCTTTGACCTCAGAGGCCAGAAAACCGACCATCTCAAAAACAGGCATCCCGTCGCTCACATCCGCTTCCACGCAGACAGGCACACTCTGGATACCGCGTATCGTTGCTGTTGCTACTCTGCTATACAACCTGTTCTCCTTTTCATTATAGAAAGATCTGGAATCTCTGTGCAGTGAACACTGCTGAATATCTTAGAAAATACATTTGTTAAAAAGACATGTTTAGTATAACATCATTTGTAGAAAAAGGGAAGCGGCAATTTATCTCCCGCCCCCCGCGCTTTCCATTCCTTTTCGCAGTTTTTCCAGCGCCCGTTTCTCGATTCTCGACACATACGAGCGGGATATTCCAAGCGCCGCTGCAATCTCACGCTGTGTCATCGGTTTACAGGCATAGAGACCGTACCGGTTTTCTATGATATAGCGCTCCCTGCCGGAAAGCAGCTTCGGCACAAGTGCCAGCACCTCTCTGGTGCGTCTGTCGGTCTCGATCGTCTCCACCACATCCGGTTCATCGCTCTCCACAATATCCAGCAGATGAATCTGATTGCCCTCTTTGTCCGTTCCGATCGGTTCATACAGAGAGACCTCTCTGGCCGTCTTCTTTTTGGAACGGAAATGCATCAGCAGTTCATTGTCAATGCATCTCGCCGCGTAAGTTGCCAGGCGGCTTCCGTAATCTTCTTTATAAGTAGAGATTGCCTTGATCAGACCGATGGTTCCGATGGAGATCAGATCTTCCATATCTTCATCGGAATTCTGATATTTTTTCGCCACGTGCGCTACCAGGCGCATATTCCGAAGCGTCAGTTCTTTTTTTGCCTCAAGGTCGCCGTCTTTCATTTTTTTCAGGCATTCCATTTCCTGTTCTGGTGTGAGCGGAGATAAGAAAGTTTTCACAACGCACCTGAAAAGCTTTATTGATACATTCTATGTATGGGCCATGTTTTCCGTGCTTTTCCCCTCTATTTTCCGTAAACAAATACATGCCGTCTTTACAGCTCCCCCACCGCTTCGCTATAATAGTGTTACATGAAACAGGAGGAATTTTTATGCTGCGCACCCTTACCTACCGCATTTTATCCGCCGCGGACGGGCAGACCATTCTGCATTATTTAAAAAGTCTCGGCTATTCCGGACCGATACTGGTACATTTAAAGAAAACAGACCACGGCGTCCTCTTGAACGGCGTGTGGGCGCATATGAATGAAACGCTTCACACCGGCGATCTTCTCTGTCTTCATCTGGAGGAGAATACTTCCGGCACCTCCATTTTTCCGCAGCAGATTCCCCTCGCGATCTGTTACGAGGACGAAGATCTTCTGGTGATTGACAAGCCGGCAGGCATGCCGGTACACCCGTCTGCCGCGCACCAGAGGGATACGCTTGCAAACGCCGTCACGGGATATTACCGTGCCAAAGGCGAAATCCGCCCGTTCCGCTGCATCAACCGGCTGGACCGCGACACCACCGGACTTCTGATCCTCGCCAAACATATGCTAAGCGGTGCCATTCTTTCCGACCAGATGATCCGCCGGGAATACCTCGCCGTCGTATGCGGCACGCTCACCGGAAGCGGCACCGTCCACGCGCCGATTGCCCGCGTAAAGCCGGGCGATGTCCGCCGGCAGATTGATTTTCTCTGCGGAGATGATGCCATCACGCACTATGAAAGTCTCTTATGCCACGCCCCCTATTCCCTGCTCTCCCTTCATCTGGAAACGGGGCGCACGCACCAGATCCGTGTCCACATGTCCGCACTCGGCTATCCTCTGGCAGGCGACCGGCTCTATTATCCGGCATTTTCAGACACAAAAATAAAACGGCAGGCTCTTCATTCCCACCGTTTGTCTTTTTCTCATCCCGTCACCGGGGAGATGCTTACGTTTACTTCTCCGCTTCCCTGCGATATGGCTGCGCTAATTGATCCAGAACCTTCTGCTCATAGGGGATCTTCCCAGTCAGCAGCTCCTCGCGGATAAATGCATTGACTTCCTGCTCGCCCCGGACTGCAAGCCGGTACAAAAGCAGTTCCAGAAGCGCCCGCGTATCCTTGTGCATGACATGAAAATCCTTTCCATGCAGGTAATACTCTAATGCGCTCCGGTCGGTATAGCGCTCCTTCTGGTAATTTTTCGAGGCCGCTACACGGTCGATATACATCTCCACCACGTACCGCAAAGGCATTTTCATGCCGCAGAGTCCCTTGTCCCCGCCCTCGTCCGGCACGCCGTAGTCAATCCAGTATTCCATATGATGCTTGTTCCGCCCTTTGTGGTGCAGCCACGCGGACGAGTATCCCTTATCCTTGCGCTCTGCATTGTTCGGGCTCATTGTTCCCTGATAATATTTACAGCCCACCAGAAATTCTGTCGGCGTATATTTCGACAGATCATGTAATAATCCCTGTTTGTATAACCCCACCGCAAAACAGCCTTTCATGACCAGATGCTTGTGATGGTTGATCGTGCAAAAATGTTTCCATGCTTTCATAATAGTGTAACCTTATTTTCCTGTTAATATAACGACGGACTGACCGCAAAGTTCGATCCGCGGCGCATCCACCCGCTCCTCCTCTTTTAGGAACGGTGCCCGCTCTCTGGCGGTGTCCATCAGCAGATACCACTTTTTCTTCCCGGGAAGCTTCGGAAGCGCCAATCTGGTAGGACCCATGTGAAAATTGCAGCCGACATAAAGGAATTCCTCCCCCTCTGTTCCATCGCCGTCCTCTTTTCCGCAGTAGAGCATGCCCAAAGACTGTCTCTCGCCGGAAAGATCTGAAATCCACGCATTCTCTCCGTGATAGGACAAATCGGGATACCCCGTTCCTTTTGCATCGGAAAGCTGTTTTGGCATATCCGCGGCGAGCACGGGATGCTCCCTGCGAAACGCTGCCATCCGCGCCACAAACTCCCGGAACCACGCGTAGCGCTCATCTTTCTTCCAGTTCACCCAGCCGGTCGGATTGTCCTGACAGTATGCATTGTTGTTGCCTTCCTGGGAATCTCCCGTCTCATCCCCCTCGTATAAAAGCGGGACTCCCTGCGCGAGAAAAAGCACCGCCACCGCATTGCACATCTGCCGTTCACGGATTCTTACGATCCGCTGCTTGCGGCTTCGTCCCTCCACGCCGTAGTTGGCGCTCAAATTCCAGTCACTTCCATCCCGGTTCTCCTCCCCGTTCTCTTCATTGTGTTTCTGCTCATAGCAGAAGAGATCCCGCAGGGAAAACCCGTTATTGTCCGAAATGTAATTGACAAATCCGTGATACTGATGCTGCTTTCGCTGCTGGCATGCAAATGCATCCATACCGCCGTTCTTGTGATTGAGCAGCGCCCGAACGGGATATAAATATTCGTCATTGTATACATACAGATGCGGATAATGGCACGGATGCCAGAGCACAGCGTTCTCGAAACCGGCGCAGAAAATCTTCGTCCGTCTAAGCCACGCATCCTGTGCAATCTGCGTAACGGGCAGATTCTCCCCCAGCAGATGGAAGCCGTCCACATGATACTCCCTGACCCAGTAACGCAGCGCATCTAAGATCAGATTCTGATTGACATTCTCAGGAAAATACATCTCCATCACACATTCCATGTGATTCTCGTGGAGCGCGCGGATGAGTTTTTTCCATTCGACGGCCGCATCCTGCCCTTTCGCGTAGGACGCCTTTACCGCAAAATAATTGGCGGGCGCATATCCCCACAGGTTCACACGCTCCGGCATCGCACATGCTTCCGGCTTGATCTGATCCTCTTTCCGCACCTGCCAGCTGATATATTCCGGCAATACCGCCTTCTCCTTTAAGATCAGTTCCTCGAACTCATACACCGGCATGAACTCCACCGTCGTGACACCAAGTTCTTTCAGATAGGGAATCTTATCGCGCACCGCCGCAAAAGTCCCCCGCTCCTTTACAGGGATTCCCGCATCCATCGAAAATCCGCGGATGTTGAGTTTATAGAGGAACATCTCATGGCGCGGGATCTCCGGATGTACATCCGTCCCCCACGAAAAAGTGTCATCCGAATAACCGCCGCAGACCCGGAACTCATTCTTAACGCGCCCTGCGTCTCTCCAGCGCTCTCTGCCGATGATGCGTTTTGCATAAGGATCGGTCACGACCGTCCCGCTGATTTTATAATTATAACGCAGGCTCTCTGCCTTAAGCCCCGCGACAAAGACTGACCGGATCGCTCCTCTGCAGCAGCTTTCCGGCACCTTAAGTTCCTGCCGGATTCCGCCGTCTTTCCCGTACAGAAGAATACTGCAGTCCTCTTCCTTTTCTGCCTCAAACGTAAACACGACTCCGCCGCCTGCGGCTGATGCCCCGTATTGTCTGTAATCGCCCTCTTTTATCGTATACGCCATGCCATCTTCCACCTTTGTCTTCGCTGCCTGCACGCCTGCATCTCTTCGCAATGCACCTACACATCATTTTGCTGTGCACCTACACATCATTTCGCTGTGCACGTCCGGAAAATCAGAGATTTCCCGGACTCACGGGCTTTCGCCCTATCAGCCATGAATTTTAAAAAATTTTGCCTGCGCAGGCAAATTTTTAAAACTCCCTGTCTGGCACCGCTCAATAGCCTTCGCGTACATTATATCATTCCCGCTTGTTTTTTGTATAGTTTTTTCTTTTTCGGGGAGAATGCGCTTGTCCGGCATTTGCATCTCATGTTATAATATTAAGAAACGAGAGTTCTTATTGTCACAGTACGATCGAGGTGATGTATATGAAACGAATACCCACGACAGATTTAAAGCCCGGAATGTTCACAGCCAGACCGGTTCGCACTGCCGCGGGGCAGATCATCCTGGATGAGGGCTGTCTTTTGAGTGCGCAGACCATCCTGCACATCCGTGACTATTCCATACCGGAAGTATGGATCAGGGACAGCAGCGATTCCTCCGGCGGGCTTCACGATTATCTGCAAAAGCAGTACGCTCCGGTTCGTTCCCGTTCCGAGCGTATCCGGCAAAGCGAAGAATACAAGATTTTCAGTCAGAAGTTTGACAGCTGCACTACGATGCTTCACACCGCGTTAAACGACTGTATTTTACGTGCCAAAAAGCTGGAGACAGACAAGCTTCTTGCAAGGACCCTGGATTTGTTTGCGTCGCATACTACCACACTTTCCATGTTCGACATGCTCCATAACTTACGGCAGATCGACGATTCGACTTACGCACACAGCGTCAACGTCGCCATTATCTCCCGCATGCTCGGGAACTGGCTCGGTTTTTCGGAGGATGCCCAGAACACACTGACTCTCTGCGGTCTTTTACACGATATCGGGAAATCCCGGATTCCTGCCAGCATCATCGGCAAGCCGGGCAGGCTGACTTCCGAAGAGTTTGAACAGATCAAGCGCCATCCCCTTTTAGGGTACGAGCTGCTTAAAAACCAGCCTCTCGATCCGCACATAAAGAACGCTGCCCTGATGCATCACGAGAGATGTGACGGAAGCGGTTATCCGTTCGGTCTGTACGCATCGGACATTGACGACTACTCTTCGATCATAGCCGTCGCAGATGTATATGATGCCATGACCGCCGACCGCTGTTATCGTCTGGGGCTGTGTCCGTTTGAAGTGATCGCCCAGTTTGAAGAGGAAGGCTTGCAGCGCTACAAGCCGCGCTATATTCTCACCTTTCTCGAACACATTGCGCACACTTACCTGCACAACCGGATTCTGTTGAACAACGGACAGACCGGAGAGATTATTTTTATCAATAAGCGTCTGACGAGACCTACGATCCAGATCGCCCCCTCACGTTTCATCAATCTTGAGGAGCATCCGGAGCTCTACATTCAGGCGATTATTTAATAACATCCAATAAAGGAGATATCATGATGGCAGACAACCATAACACCAACGAAGACGAGGATATCCTGGTCACCCTGGATCTGGATGACGGCAGCCAGGTAGAATGTGAGATTTTAACCATTTTTACCGTCAACGAGCAGGACTATATCGCCCTTCTTCCGCTCACCGAAGCCGGCGAGCCGAACGAGGACGGCGAGGTCTATATCTATCGCTATGCGGAGGATAGCGATGGCAGTCCGTCTCTGGATAATATTTTAGACGACGCCGAATACGAAGCCGTATCCGACCGCTTTGACGAGTGGCTCGACGAGGCGGAATTTAACGACATGGAGGACTGAGACGCTCTCCTGCCTCGGCAATAAAGCGCGAGATATCTGCATCTTTCTGATTCATCTGTTTGACGGAAAAGAGATGCAGATATTTTTTTGCCCGCGTCATACCGACGTAAAACATCCGTCGCTCCTCCTCGATGTCCTGATCCAGCACCGCCTTCTTGTAGGGCATCACTCCCTCGTTCACGTCGATCAGATAGACGTTTTCGTACTCAAGCCCCTTGGCGGAATGCAACGTGGAAAGTGCTACGCTCTCGCTCTGCTTTTCCTGGCTCTGGTACAGGCGTTCCAATTCCCTGGTGTAATTCTCGATGTGCGCAAACCATCCGTCATAATCTTCATAGCCTCTTGCGCTTTCCTGCAGTTCATCCAGCACATCATAAAGTTCATCCGCCCGGATACGCCTGTAATCTGCATACTCGGCACAGAACTCGTCATATCCGATGCCTTTCCGGATATAGTTGATGGCGGCAAACGGATTCATCCGGCGAAGCTGCATCACATCATGCTCCAGCGTGACGATCCGCTCCGCCACCCACGGCTGTTCCGCCTCTCTGAAATACCATTCCCACACATCGAATGCCACCGTGTCCTCGTCCAATGAATCTCTGCTGATATAGCGCTTCGGGCGGTTCATGATCTGCAGAAAATCACGGCGTTCCCGGCTTCCCTGCGCGATCCGGATATAGGCAAAAATATCCCTTGCGATCCAGTGCTCGTAAAGGTTCGGTATGCGGTCTCTCGTCCTAAACGGAATATTGTACTCCATCATCTGCTCCATCAGAAGACGCGGCTGTGTGTTGATGCGGAACAGCACAGCAAAATCACGGTAGCTCTTTCCCCTCTCCACCGCATCACAAATATCGCGGATGATCCGCAGATTCTCCTTCCGCTGATCCTCAAAAACGGCATACTCCACTCCGGTCTCCGCCGGGAGTGCCGCGCGGATGCGCTTCTGGAAGCGCTCCTTATTGTGCCCGATCAGATTCAGCGCATCCTCGACAATATTGGCCTGTGACCGGTAATTCGTGTCGAGAAGCACGGTTTTCGTCCCCGGAATTTCACGCTCAAACCGCAGCATAATCTCCGGCTTTGCTCCGCGGAAGCGGTAGATCGACTGGTCGTCATCCCCCACAACAAACAGATTTCTCTGCTCACCCGCAAGCAGCCTGACCACCTCAAACTGAATCTGGTTGATGTCCTGGAACTCGTCAATCAGAATGTAGGGATATTTTTTCTGCCAGGCAGCCAGAATATCCTTCCGCTCCTTGAAAAGCTCCCATGTATACAAAAGCATATCCTCGAAGTCAATCAGATGATGCGCATAGAGATATTCGTGGTACTCGCTGTAAACTCTCCGAAACACCTCTTCCCCACAGTTCGTGGAATAGTAATGATCGAGTGAAATTCCGCTGTTTTTCACTAGACCGATCTCCCCCAGAAGCGCTGCGATGAACTCCGACTCATCCTCATATTCCAGCCTGTGGCGCTTAATGATCTCACGCATGCAGCTCACCCGCTGCTCCTCGCGGATGATGTTCTCCGCCTGATAGTGGTAGGCGTGCTTTAAGATCATAAAAAAGACGGCGTGGAAAGTTCCAAACGTCACTGCGGAAGATTTTCCGCCCATCAGGCGCAAAAAACGTTCCTTCATCTCCGTTGCCGCCGCTCTTGTAAACGTGATGACAAGAATGTTTGCCGGATTGATTCCATATTCTGTTATCAAATGTCTGGTGCGTTCCGTAATGACAAGGGTCTTGCCCGAACCGGGCCCGGCCAGTACGAGCATGGGACCATCCTTGTGACGGATGGCCTCACGCTGAGACGGGTTAAAACTCATAGATTACCTCTGATTATTTCTGTAACATGGAAATGCCTTTTTTGATTCTCGCAATGGATTCCTCTTTGCCTAAAACCTCCATCAGTTCTGTCGCTCCGCCCGGCGTCATCTGTTTGCCGGACACTGCGGTACGGATCGGCCACATCACATAGCCGTTCTTCACGCCCTTTTCCTCAACATACTTAAGGAGCGTCGCATAGAGTGCATCATTGGAAAAATTCTCCTGCGCTTCCAGCAGCGGCAAGACGTCGCTTAAAACCTCCAGCGAGGTCTCTGCATTGGTCTTCATCTTCTTGTGTGTGTACATCGCCACATCGTACTCCGGCAGTTCCTCGAAGAAGTCGATGTGGTCGCGGATCTCCGGGAAAACCTCGATACGGGTCTTCACCATTGCTGCAATCTTCTTCAAATCCATATCCTTGTGAATGACCTCGCGCAGATACGGCTCCGCCATCTCATAAAAACGGTCAAAATCCATCGCCTTGATGTACTCCCCGTTCATCCACTTTAACTTGGTGTAATCGAACACCGCCGGGGATTTGCTGATTCTGTGGTAATCGAACTCTTTGATCAGCTCATCCAGGGTAAAGATCTCGCGGTTGTCCTCCGGGCTCCATCCCAAAAGTGCGATGTAGTTGACCACTGCCTCGGACAGGAATCCCTGCTCTAAGAGATCCTCAAAGGAAGAATGTCCGCTGCGCTTGGAAAGCTTTTTATGGTTCTCGTCCGTAATTAACGGCAGATGAATGTACACCGGTGACTCCCAGCCGAACGCATCATAAAGACGCTGATACTTCGGTGCTGAGGAGAGGTATTCGTTTCCGCGAACCACATGTGTAATGTTCATCGTGTGGTCATCAACAACATTTGCAAAGTTGTAAGTCGGGTATCCGTCCGACTTGATTAAAATCATATCGTCCAGTTCTGCGTTCTCCACGGTGATATCTCCGTAAAGTTCGTCGTGGAAGGTTGTCGTTCCCTCATTCGGAATATTCTGACGGATGACAAACGGCTTGCCGGCAGCAAGATTTGCCTCAATCTCCTCCTTGTTAAGGTGCAGGCAGTGCTTGTCGTAGAGCGTGATCTCCTTGCCCTCGACCACCTCTGTCTTAAGGGATGCCAGACGCTCCTTGTCACAGAAGCAGTAATATGCCTCCCCCTTCTCAATCAGCTCTTTAGCATATTTCATGTAAATGCCGGTCTTCATACGCTCGCTCTGTACATAAGGACCGTATCCGCCGTCCTTGTCCGGTCCCTCATCGTGTACAAGTCCCGTCTCCTGCAGCGTGCGGTAGATAATCTCCACAGCGCCCTCCACATAGCGCTCCTGATCGGTATCCTCAATGCGAAGCATGAAATCTCCTCCGGCATGCTTTGCAATTAAAAATTCATATAATGCGGATCGCAGATTGCCGACATGCATTCTTCCTGTCGGGCTTGGTGCGAATCTGGTTCTGACTTTACTCATCTTAAACCTCCATTGTATAACACCTTACGGTGCTGTTTCTTTCCTGAATAACAACAGCCTGTGGCTGTCCTTTGTCTTGTGACATGACCACAGGCTATTATATAACAATTTGATACTTCTGGCAAGCGGACAAATCCTGTGCCTATAATTTTTTGAAGACCTCTGTCTCGCGCTTCAAATCTGCCGCGATGTGCTGGTTCTCGTCCATATGGCGCGTGATGTCCTCCATGTCGCCCACGAGCACCTGCGTGCTGTCGGCAGCGCTGGAAACGCCCTTCACACCCTCCTCGATCGCATGTGCAATCGTGTTGATGGAATCCGCGATCTCTGCCATCGTCTTCTTTAAGACCTCCGTCTTCTCGGTAAAGTCTCCCATACTGGTCTCAATGTGGGTTGCCTTCTCCCGGTACGCACTTCCGGCATCGACAAACGCCTCAAACTCCGGAAGAATGGAATCATTCATATACTGCACCAGTCCGTTGGAATGTTCCGTGAGGTTTCCAACCGCCTCCGTCACAACGCGGTTGATCTGCTGGATACGGTTGGCTGCCTCCTGGCTGGCGGCTGCAAGCTGGCTGATTTCCGTCGCAACAACGGAAAATCCTCTGCCCGCTTCCCCTGCTCTCGCTGCCTCGATGGAGGCATTTAACGCCAGAAGGTTGGTCTGGCTTGCAATATTTAAAATATCATCGGTCAGGCTGTTTACCTGATTTACGCTCTTGCTGTCCTCGATTGCCTGATTTAATACGGTTAAAATCTCATTGACCTTGGCTCCGGTAGACTCCATGTTCTCCCTGGCGGAAGCCTCCATGGAATCCGCATGTTCCTTCATCTCGCGGGTGTACGCGTTGATCTCTGACGTGCGCTCCGCGATCTGGTCAACCTCCTGCTTTACAGACTCGGTGTTCGTATTGATGAGGGATGCATTGGCTGACATCTCCTCCATCGTGGCAGAAAGTTCTTCTGTGAGTGCCGACAGATCCGACACACTGCTGTTCGATGTCACAACGCTGTCGCGCACCTCGCCGACCACAGATTCCATTCTGGTCGAGTTGTTCACGATCACCTTAAAAATGTCCTGAAGCTTGTCCATAAACACGTTGATGCCATTGCCGACCGCTGCGACCTCCTGGTTCGCGTGCACACTCACACGTCTCGTTAAGTCACCCTCACGCTTATCAATATCCTCAATAATATCTGTGATCTCCTTCTGTGTCTTTAACAGAGGGATAATTACCAGCCGGAATACGCAGATCAGAGTTGCAAGCAGCGCCGCCACACTGATAATGATGGATGCCGTGCTCGCCGCGATTGCCGTCCGGTAGACCGCTGCAAGCTGTTCCTTTGCCACATCCGCATTTTCGCTGACATTGGTGCAGATTGCCGCAATGCTCTCCTGCATTGCACTGGAATAATCGGCGATCTTGCCGTTTGCCAGCGCATAAGCCGCCTCGTTATCGTTGTTGGCACTGTATGCCATGAGGTTGGCAAGCTCGTACTTCATTCCCTCGTAGTTGGACACCAGCGCATCGTATTCCGCCTTGTTGTCGTCTGTCACATATTCCTGGAAATCATCCAGATATGTCTCTAAGGTCTCCTGCTCACTCCGGATGGTCTCGACCAGCGAGATCATGGTATTTAAGTCGGTCGCCACAATGTGGGACAGTCCCAGTCTGTGGATCAGAAGTGTCTCTTTCTGAATATCGCCGAGCTCTGAAATACAGTTCATGTAGCATTTACTCTCTTAATATTGGTCACTGCCAGAATATTGGAAACGACTGACACAAATCCCAGGATAAATACCGGAATCAGAATAATAAACTTTGTACTGATATAGCTTTTTTTCTTCATATCCTGCTCCTCCCTGTCACTGTACCGTCGACTGTGTAATTCCAGCCACAAGCGTATCCATGACCTCCTGCGGATCCGTTCCGTTTGTGCTGCCTGTCGCCATCAGATTGCCGAACTCCGTCGTCGCATCCCAGAAGCTGTTGCCCACACGCTGGAGTTTGCCGTACTGCGCCTGCGCAATGACTGCCTGGATGGCAGGCACCGCCTGTACCTGCTCCGACGCAGCCGCGTTTTTATTGGAAGGTCCCTGATCGCGCTCCTCAAGACGCAGCATCTGGTTCTCCTCGTTTGTAAACCAGTCTGCAAGCTTTAATGCCCAGTCCTTGTGCTTGGAATAGGCGTTGACGCCCATCATCTTATAGCCCGTGAAAGAGGCCATCTGGATCTGCTGTCCCGCGCAGGTGTAGGTCGGAAGCTTCACTGCCCCGTAATCGTTGCCCCATACCTTTTTGATCTCCGATGCATTCCACACGCCGCTGACGCCTGCCACAACCGTTCCGTCCTGCACGCCCTCCATGAATTCCGTGTCGGTACAGCTTAAAAACGCCGGATTCTGTGCGATGGCAAGCAGCGCCTCCTCAATGTCGGTTCCCTTTATGCTGCCTTCCGTCGCATTCCAGTCGCAGTGATTCGTCACCCCGTCGTCATTTACACCGAAATCCAGTCCGGTGTTGCCGAAAAACGCATAGAGGTACCAGCCGGAACTCCAGTCCATCGTCACCTTCTTGCCCACAGCGCCCGCCGCTGTTAAAAGCCCGTCCATCGTCTGGACATCCTCTTCCGTCAGGTAATTCTTGTCGTAATACAGAAAATATCCGTTGTCCGCCGTCATCGGGTAAGCGTACAGCGTATCATTCACAGAAGCCGCTGCAACCGCTTCATCCAGATTTGCTTCCCGGATCTCATCTGCGTTCGGCACCGGTTCGAGTGTACCGGCCGCAACCATGCTGGTGAGCTGATCGTCCGGCAGCGGGAAGACATCCGCTCCGTTATGTACATCCCCAAGCAGCGTATTGCGCGTCTCAGCATCCGCATTCACCGCAAGCTGGATGTCAAACTCTGCCTGTCCTGCATATTTCTGCTCGAAGCTGTCGATCATCTCGGTGAACGCATCGTTGTCGACCAGCTGAACGACCGCGACCTTTGCGGTGTCGCCTGCCGCGGCGCCGGTGTCCGCATTTGCGTCCGCGCCGGTATCCGCAGAGGCATTGCCGCCGCAGGCGGTCATGGTCAGAAGGCTTGCGCCTGCGAGAAGTGCTGCTAAAAACTTGTTTTTCATGGGGTATCTCTCCTTTGGCATGTCGTCGAGGACAAACAAAAACGCCCGTCCTCAGAATTTCTTCCAAGGACAGGCGATAAAATCATCCTGCGGTGCCACCTTGCTTCGCGCCGTGCGGCGCGCACTCATCGGAACGCTAACACGCTCCTTCTCCG
>OGGU01001490.1_pt1 | contig 13694 bp, 10 predicted proteins | sample 1571241 | NCBI WGS metagenome assembly OGGU01 (sample SAMEA2581934, study PRJEB24529) | metagenome | biome: Human gut stool | place: China | collected 2011
GCTGATGACCACCGACACCGCCGCCTGGTGTGGAGGAGAACTCGCCAAACCAGGCGGCGGTGTCGGTGGTCATCAGCGTGCCCGCCACGGAGTCCACCAGCGCCTTGAGAATATAGGTCACGATGACCGCGTATCCCAGGGCGATGCACAGAGACCCCGCCAGGGGCAGCCAGCCCAGAAGCCCGCCGGCCTTGCCCATGCTCTTGCTGCGGGTGGCCCAGGCGTTTTCATAGGCGCCCAGGGTGCCGGTCCCGGCCCGGCGACCCATGGCAAATTCCGCCGGCAGCCCCACATAGCTGAAAATGAATACGAACAGCAGGTAGATCAGAAGAAATGCGCCGCCGCCGTTGCTGCCCAGCTTGTTGGGGAAGCCCCACACATTGGCCATGCCCACGGCGGAGCCCACCGAGGCCAGGATAAAGCCCCAGCGGGTGCCGAAATTCTTGGTGTTTTTCTGTTTCATTGCTTCTCCCGTCCGGCCGCAAAAAATCCGCCCCGGAAAAGCTTCCGGCGCTGCGGCTCTTTTTATTTTTGCCTGCTCCCCAGGCGGTTCCTCAAACTGTTCACATTTTAGCGCATTGCACCGCAAAAGTCAAGGAGCCCCGCTGCAAACCGTTCAGAAACCGTAAATTTGCCATTGCCATACCCGGGAGTATCAGTGGATCCATTTGGGATAAGCTGTCCCGCTTCGCTCTGCCCATGGCATCTGTCGCCGTTTTGATGCGGCTGCTTTGGGCCTTAGCCGAGGCCGCCGTGGGCGGCCTCAGCTAAGGCTGTCGACCGCCCCGCACCTTACCTCCGGCGGCTTTTGATCCCCACGCTTAATAGATCACGCCATACTTTTTTCGCAGCGTTTCCAGCTGCTCCTCCGGCACCGGGCCCTCATACAGCGCCCGGCCCTGATAGACTCGCAGCGCAGCCTCCAGCACATCCCCGTCATCGCACACCAGGCACAGGGGCTTTTGGATCATGTACTGCACGTCCGCCAGGGCCTCTGCGTCTGCCGGGCTTGTCAGTGCCACAGCCACCATAGGCTCGTCCCCGTCCATGGCCTCCAGCAGATCGTCCTCCAGGCTCTCCGTCACGGCGATCACCGCTCCGTGCCTGGCATCCACCGGCAAATACATGGGCAGCTTTTCCGTGGCCGCCGGGAGAAGCGCCGTGTGCTGCGGCGCGGGAGGCATGATCTGCGCCCCGTCCAGAGCTTTTTTTAGTGCCGCGATGTGCCCTGCATCCGTGCCGCAGCAGCCGCCGAAGATGGCCACCCCTGCCTGCAGAAATTCCGGCACCAGGGCCGTGAATTCCTCCGGCGGGCAGTGATATACCGCCTTGCCGTCCACGATCTGGGGCATCCCGGCGTTGGGCTTGGCGATCAGCGGCACCCGTGCATATTCCCGCAGCCGCTTCAGCTGCGGCAGCATCTCCCGGGGCCCGGCGGAGCAGTTGAGGCCGAAAGCGTCGATGCCCATGCCCTGGAGCACCGTCAGCGCCGCTGTAATGTCCGTTCCGGAGATGCTGCGGCCATTTTCATCGCAGGTAAAAGTGACCAGGATGGGCTTTTCGCTGACATTACGCACAGCCAGCACCGCTGCCCGGGCATCGGACAGGGTCATCATGGTCTCGATGACATACAGGTCTACCCCGGCCTGCTCCAAGCCTGCTGCCTGATCCGCATAAATGTCCACCAGCTCCTCAAAGGACGCCTGGCCCATGGGCGCCAGAAACAGTCCGGTGGGGGAGAGATCCCCGGCTATCAGGGCCCGGCCCTCTGCCGCCTTTTTTGAGAGCTCCGCCAGGCGGCGGTTATAGTCCGCGGTTTTGTTGAAGATCCCATGCTCCTCCAGCTTTTGGCGGTTGGCACCAAAGCTGGGGCAGTAGAGCACCTGGCTCCCGGCCTGCACATACCCGCGCTGGATATCCGCAATGGCCTCCGGGTGGGCCAGCACCCACTCCTCGGCACTTACGTCGCCGGTAAAGCCCCGTTTTTGCAGCTCGGTGCCTGTAGCGCCGTCCAGGATCAGGGGGAATTGAATTTGCATAATGCGTCCTCCGTTTCATTAAATACTCATAGAAAAGCCCCGGATAGGGCATGGAAAAGAGTTCCGTTATTTTCCGATTTCCCGGCGCAGGTTTTTACACCGGGGAAGTGCGGGATACTTGACACAAGCAATTACCCTTATTATACTGTACTATACTGTAGTTAGCTTGCCTACTATAATTTTTAGCAATCCCGGCAGGCTTTGTCAAGAGGGGGGAGGGTGCCAATGGAGCGGCTGATGACTTTGGCGAAAGAAAACGGCTTTTCCCATTGGGCGCCGGCGAACCTCTCGGCCTTCCGGCCCCTGCCTTCCGTGCGGGAGATGTGCGCGGCGGACCGCTGCGGGCAGTACGGCAAAAACTGGGCCTGCCCGCCGAGGTGCGGCTCCTTGGCCCGGGCAGAGGAGGAGATTCGCCGGTGCCGCAGCGGCGTTCTGGTGCAGACCACCGGTTCCTTGGCCGATGAATTTGATTACCAGGGTATGCAGCGCCTGGCCCGGCAGCACAAAAAAGCCTTTGAGAGCTTTGCCCGGCAGGCCCGGCTGCTGCATCCGGACTGCCTGGCCCTTACGGCGGGGGCCTGCACCCTTTGCCGCCGATGCACCTGCCCATCGGCCCCTTGCCGCTACCCGACCAGGCGGCTGTCGTCCATGGAGGCCTATGGCCTGTGGGTCAGCGATATATGCCGCCAATCGGGCCTGGAATATAATTACGGCGCACAGACCATGACCTATACGGCCTGTGTGCTCTGCCGGGAGGAGTGAAACGCTATGCAAACCCCTAAGGAAATTTTTTTGGAGCTGCTGCAGCCGGATGGTCGCCCGGAGCGCATTCTCAAGCAATATGAGGCTCTGCACCTGTGCCTTACGGATCCCATCAACACCTATCTGCGGGGCAATCGCCGCCGGGGCACCGTCAGCCGGGACCGCTGGGGCACCACCATCAGCTTTCCGGAGGATGCGCCGGGTGCTATCCCCGTCCATACAGATGACCTCACCGTCTGCCCGGATGTAACGCGCTGGGAGGAGACGGTCCACGCCCCGGACCTGGCGGCCAACTGCACCCAGGGCTGGGAGGCCTGCCGCACCGCCGCCCGCTCTGCCGTCGGGGAGGAAAAGCTCCTGGCGGGCTTTATGGGCACGGGCATTTTTGAGCAGTGCCACTTCCTCATGGGCTTTGAAAACACCCTCACCGCCCTCTATGAGCATCCGGAGGAAATGCACCGGCTCATCGACTACATCACCGACTACCGCCTGGGCTATGTAAAGCTGCTTATAGACAATCTGCACCCGGACGTGATCTTCTCCCATGATGATTGGGGCACCAAGGACGCCCTGTTCATGCACCCGGATATGTGGCGGGAATTCTTCAAGGAGCCCTACCGCCGCTTCTATGGCTATATCCGCTCACGGGGGTGTATCGCCGTCCACCACGCCGACTCCTACCTGGCGCCCATTGTGGACGACATGGCCGAGATCGGCATCCAGGTCTGGCAGGGGGTCCTGCCGGAAAACGACATCCCCGCTCTCCAGCGGCACCTGGGGGGCAAATTGGTGCTCATGGGCGGCATCGGCGCAGCCATAGACCGCGCAGACGCCACGCCGGAGGAGATACGCTCCTACACCGAGGACACCCTGTGCGCCTGTGCGCCCGGGGGCCACTTTATTCCATCCATCACCTACGGCCTCCCCGGCGCCGTCTATCCTCATATCGACCGATACATCGATGAGACCATCGATGCCTACAACGCCCGGCTCCACCTGCCGACCTTTAACCTGCCGCCGGAGCCCCGGCGCAGTTTTGCCCCGCAAAAAGCAAGAACGGCTGCCCCAAAGGTCGAGACGGAGGCCGGTGACATCCTTTCCGCCTTGGCCGGAGTTCTCAAGCGGGGCCAGCAGAAGAAGGTGCTGGCTCTTACGGAGCAGGCCCTTTCCCTGGGCATAGATGCCCAAGCCATCCTCTCCGGCGGATTGATCCGGGGCATGAACGAGCTGGGGGAGGATTTTTCCGCCAGCCGGGCCTTTGTGCCGGAGATGCTCATGGCGGCCCGATGCATGGCCGCCGCCACAGCGCTGCTGAAGCCTCATATGGTGGACGCGGCTGGCGCCCGGCAGACCATCGGCTCGGCCTGCATCGGTACCGTCCGGGGCGACATGCACGACATCGGCAAAAACCTGGTGAAAATCATGCTGGAGGGCAGCAATATCCAGGTGTATGATCTGGGGGCCGACGTGCCGCCGGAGGAATTTATTCACGCAGCCCGGGAGCATCACTGCGACATCATCGCCTGCTCGGCTCTGCTGACCACCACCATGCAGCAGATGCGCCAGGTGGTGGACCTGGCCCGGGAGGCCGGCATCCGGGATCGGGTGTGCATTATGGTGGGCGGTGCGCCCATCAGCCAGAGCTTCTGCGATGAGATCCATGCGGACCTCTACACTCCTGACGCTGCCTCCGCCGCCCGGGCCGCCGTAGACCGGCTGACCCATCCGGCAAAATGAAACAGAAAGGAGCGTATCCTATGAAATACGCACTGATAAACGGCATCCTGCTGGACGGCACGGAGACCATGCAGCCCCGGCCGGGCCTGAGCATCCTTGTAAACGGCGACCGGATCGAGGCCATCGTCCCCGCCGGCACCGAAGGATCCGGCTATGAAAGGATCGACCTGGCCGGCGGCTATGTGATGCCGGGGCTTATTAACCTCCATGTCCACCTGCCTGCCTCGGGAAGGCCCACCGTCAAGCAGAAGGACACGAAAAGGATCGTCCGTCTGATGACCAGCAATGCCCTCCTCCGGGCCATCACCTTCCGGGTCTGTGCGGGCTATGCCAAGACGGAGCTGCTCTCCGGCGTGACCACCCTGCGCTCCGTGGGCGGCATCCAGGCGGTGGACTCCTGCCTGCGGGATAAGATCCTCTCCGGCAAGGCTGCGGGCCCCCGGATTTTGGCGGGTAACATGGCTGTGTCTGTGCCCGGGGGACACATGGCCGGATCCCTGGCCTACGAAGCTACCTCCCCGGAGGACGCGGCGGCCCTGGTGCGAAAAATCGCAGAGGATAAGCCCGATCTTATTAAGCTGATGATCACCGGCGGTGTGCTGGACGCCAAGAGCAAGGGCGAGCCCGGGGAGCTGAAAATGCCCCCGGAGGTGGTGAAGGCCGCCTGTGACCAGGCCCATGCCCTGGGTCTGCCGGTGGCCGCCCATGTAGAGAGCCCCCAGGGGGTCCGGGTGGCCCTGGAGGGCGGGGTGGACACCATTGAGCACGGCGCCAAGCCCGATGAGGAGATATTGCGCCTGTTCAAGGAGCGCCATGCCTGCCACATCGCCACCATTTCCCCGGCTCTGCCCTACGCCATGTTTGACCGCAGCGTCACCGGTGCATCGGAAACGGAGCAGTACAACGGTAGGCTCGTCATGGACGGCATCATCGACTGCGCCAAGGCATGCCTGAAAAACGGCATCCCCGTGGGCCTGGGCACTGACACCGGCTGCCCCTACATCACACACTACGACATGTGGCGGGAGGTCTATTACTTCCACAAGTTCTGCAATGTCTCCAATGCCTTCGCTCTGCATACGGCCACCCTGGGCAACGCCCGGCTGGTGGGCTTGGGGGAGGAGACCGGCTCCCTGGAGCCGGGCAAGTGTGCAGACCTCGTCGTTACAGGGGAAAATCCCCTGGAGGATCTGAAGGCCCTCCGCCATATAGACCTGGTCATGGCTCGGGGTAACCTCTACCGCAGCCCGAAGGTCAAGAAAATGGAAAAAGCCGAGCGCGAGCTGGATAAATTCCTGTAACATAGAATTGAACAGATCAAGGCACCCTCTGTAAAGAGGGTGCCTTGGAGATTGTCGGAAAAACCCTCCGGTTTTTTCCGACAAAAGGACTGCAGTCTGCTGCGCGCATAATTTGTCCGCCGCAGACGGACAAATTCCACACTGGCAGCCTGAGAGGTATTTTCTCTCACGCACATGTCGCGAGAGAAAATGATTTTATTTCTTTGCCGCCTGCGGGCGGCAAACTCTGCGAGGCTTTTTTGATACGCTGCAAGGCACCCTCTGCAAAGAGGGTGCCTTGGTTTTTGGGGGAAAATGTGCCGCGCTTCAGGGGCGCCAGCCCATAGATTTGATGATCTCCCCGGCGGTGTGCAGCAGCTGCCCGATGTGGACCAAATCGTGGTGCCCATTGGCGGCGGGCTTATCACCGGTATATCCTATGCCATGAAGCATCTGAAGCCCGGTGTGCGCATCGTCGGCGTGATGCCGGAGGGCTCCGCCGTCTACGCGGCATCCCGGGCGGCCGGGAAGCTGGTGACGCTGGACTCCTGCGCCTCCATTGCCGACGCGGTGGTGCGCAAGACCGGCGAACCGTATCTCTATCCCTATATCGAGGAATATGTGGATGACATCGTGACCGTCAGCGAGGACGAGCTGCGCAAGGCTATCAAGCTGGCCTGCCTGTACGCCAAGCTGACGTTGGAGGGGGCGGCCTCGCTGGCGTTGGCTGCTGTGACCTCCGGTAAATGCGCCTTAACGGAGCAAACCGTTCTGCTCTGCTCCGGCGGCAATATTGACGGCTCTGTCCTGCTCTCTTGCCTACAGGGCTGATGGGGCTGAAGCACATTTCCCGCCGCGGACATTGATTCCAACCCTCTGTATGATAGAGGGGCTTCCGGCCGCCATGTATACCTTACCTTTGTTTCTTTGCAGCTACTACGGCAGGAGAAACGGCGGGATCCGAATGTGCGAACAGCACCCAAAAGGGCCTGCTGCAAAATGGGCCCTACAAGAGCGCTGGGGTGAAAGGCCGAATAGAGCCTTTTGCCCCAGCGCTTATTTGTATAAGAGGGTGCTCTGCTACATATCCTCCTGAGCAGCCCTCCGCAGCTGCTCTCTCCACAAGGGCCCTTGCACAAGCTGCTTCGCCCCACTGCGATCAGGAAGAAAAAAGACGAGTAAGCAATCAGCTTACCCGTCTTTTATCAAAGCGTTATTTTGCAGCGCTGCCTTTCTGCTTTATGCGGCTGGACTCACCGGCCAAAGCGGCGCAGGAGCTTCTTCATCGGGGCGCCGAACAGATCCCGCTCAAACCTGTCCAGACCGAACAGCCACATGCTGGCACCGTACAGAGCCACAAACACGCACAGGATCAACGCGATCTGCCCATAGCCGGCGGGACGCAGAAACACAGCAATCAAAATGGCCGCGATGCCCGGAACGATCATAGCCGGAACCAGGTGCCGGATGCGCAGCCAAAACCGGGGAATGTCCAGCCCCACCCGGCGGCGATAGTAGCGGTTCATAATGAGCATGCCTGCACCGGTGGCGATGGCCGTGCCGATGGCTGCGCCAAGGACGCCCCATTCCATGCACAGGGGGATGCTGAGGACGATGTTGGCCAAGGCAATGATGAGGTACACCAGAGAGCTGAACCGGTGCATATTCTTAGCACGGAGAATTTCATACCCCAGCATCTGAATGTTGGCCCAAAGGGTGGCCCCAAACAGCAGCAGCGTCACGGCATAGTCCACCTCAAACTTGGCATCGCCGCCCCACAGCACGACAAAGGTCCGGCCCACCGCCACGAAGCCCCAAAAGATGCCGCCCAGCAGGATAAACTGCAGCCGCCCCACCCGGATGAAGAGCTTATCCAGCTCCAAAATGGGCTGGTTTTCTGCTACAATGCGGTTGACCCGGGGGATGAGGAGATTGGAAATGGCCGTGGCAAAGGATTGATAGTATACATTCAGCTGGGCCGCCACGGTGTAGACGGTCACGGCGGTGGTACCGTGGATCCAGGCCAGCAGCAGCCGGTCAATGCTCCAGTTGAGATTATCCACCACGATGCCGATGAATACAAAGGTGGTGAAGCCCACCATTTCCCGCATAAGCTTGAAGTCATAATGGCGGAAGGAGAAGGGCATCTTCAGCTTTGTCAGGCAGAAAATGACATTCAGCAGACCGCTGACCACCGTGAAGATCAGCGCCAGCACCGTCAGCGTGACGCTGCGGTAGCCCAAAATCAGCAGGGGGATCATGATGAGAGGATTGAGTACCTGCCGGCCCAGGGCCACCACCTTTTGAAAGATGTACTCCTCATTGATGGTCACATGTGACTCAAAGACGCTGATGGGAAAGGACAAGGCGGCGTTGACGGTCATGATACGCAGGAGCTTTTCACCCAGAGCGATCTCCTCCGCCGTCAGCTTCTTGCCGAAAATGATCTCCCCGTGGCCTGCCAGCAGGAAGCCGATGGCCAGCACCAGAGCACCCAGCACCACATAGGTGGTGAAAAACATGCCGTTGAGCTTGGCCATGCCGGGCTTGTCGTCCGCTGACTTGGCCCGGGAATAATAGCGGATGTAGGCGCTGCCCAGGCCGAAGCTCAGAAGATTCAAATAGGAGATAATGGGCAGGACGGTCTGATAAACGCCGAACTCGCTGTCGCCCAGCCGCTGGATCATAATGGGCGTATACACCAGGGAAATGACGGTGCTCAGACCCATGGATAGGTAGGACAGAACCGCGCCGATCTTGATCTGTCTGTCTTGCAAGCTGCGCCCACCCCTTTCTTTTTTGGATGGCATAATTCTACAAATACTTATTTTACCGCACCTTTTGTAAACTGTAAACCCATTTTAAGGAAATGGATGGGAAAATGTGGGTAGTCCGCAAGTTGACAGAAATGGAGAAAGTGAGTAAAATAGCCGTATGATTTTATATGCGAGGTATGGGAAGCTATGAATCTTCGTTTTTTGTTTGCTATGGCGGTGAGCAAGTGCGTCTATTATGGGATGCGTCTGCTGGGCCGGCAGGCATCGTATTTGCCGGGCTGGTTTGCCGTGAAGCTGTGCCCGGACTATCTGCGGCACATCCGCAAGGCCGAAACGGTCATCTGCGTCACCGGCACCGACGGCAAGACCACCACGGCAAACCTTCTCAGTGATCTGCTTGCGGCCACCGGGCGCACCGTGGCCAACAACCGCATTGGCAGCAACACCGAATTTGGCATTGCTACGGCCATGACTTGCTCTGTGACCCTCTCCAATCGCTGCCGAGTGGATGCGGTGGTGCTGGAGGTGGATGAGCACTATGCCCGCATTGTCTGCCCCAAGGTGCGCAGCGACTATATTGTTATCACCAATGTGCTTCGGGACTCCCTGCAGCGCAATGCCCATCCGGAGTATGTGGCCGGGAAGCTGGCGCAGATCGATTGTCCCCATGCCAAGCTGATCCTCAATGCCGACGAGCTGTGCTCGGCCCTGCTGCTGCCGGAGAATCCCCGGGTGTATTACGCCATCGCCCGGCAGGAGGGAGACGGCGTGACCCCGCCCAACCGGGTCAACGATTGCCCCGATTGCCCTCGCTGCGGCGCAGCCCTGCGCTATGACTATGTGCGCTACGCCCATGTGGGCCATGTCCACTGCGAGAAGTGCGGCCTTGCCTCCCCGGCAGCGGAGTGGCTGGCCATGGCGCTGGATGGTGAGCACCATCGGCTGACCCTGCGGCATGGGGAGGAGACATATACACTGCCCATGCTCCATGACAGCGTATTCAATATTTATAACGAGCTGGCCGCTGTGGCGGTGCTCAGCGAAATGGGACTATCTATGGATGAGATATGCGCCGCCCTGGAGGCTACACCCCTCACCAAGACCCGGCTGGATCAGATTCAGGTGAAGGGTGTGGCCGTGGTGAGCATGATGGCCAAGAGCAATAACTCCCTGCCGGTTTCCATGGTCTTTGACTACATCCGCAGAAAGCCCGGGAAAAAGGCGGTGATCCTGGCTCTGGACGACCTGGATGAGAGCAAGTCCTCCGAGCGCATCGGCTGGATCTATGACACGGACTATGAGTTCTTAAACGATGAAAGCATCGTGCAGATCCTGGCCACCGGCGTGCGCTGCTGGGACCATCAGGTGCGCCTGCTGCTGGCGGGGGTGCCCCGGGAGAAGCTGGTGTGCAAGCAGGACGAGCTGGCGGCCATTGAGCAGCTGCACTGTAAGGACCTGGAGAGTGTATATCTGCTCCACGACATGTCCAGCTACAGCCGGTCGGTGACGGCCATGGAGAAGATCCGCAAGGTATTGGAGGGTGCGCTATGACCATAGAATTTCTGTATCCCGAGCTGTGCAATCTCTACGGCGACCGGGGCAACATGGACTATCTGCGCCGCTGCCTGCCGGCGGATACCCGCCAGACGTATATGGGAGACGAGCCTTGGTTCGTGCAGCATGAGGTGGATTTGATTTATATGTGCTCCATGACGGAGCGCAGCCAGGAGCGTATGATTCAGGCGCTGGCACCCTACCGGGAGCGTCTGAAGGACCTGATGGCCGGGGGAACGCATTTCCTTCTTACAGGCAACGCCATGGAGGTGTTCGGCAAGACCATCCGGGATGGGGAAAAGACCATCTCGGGCCTGGGCCTGCTGGATCTGACAGCCCGGCGCATCCTGCCCCGGCGGGCCAATTCCCTGTTTTTGGGCGGCTTTGAGGGCACGAAGATCGTGGGCTACACCAGCCGCTTCAGCCATATGGAGAGTTCGCTGCCGCCGCTGTTCACCGTGGAAAAGGGCCTGGGCCGCAGCGAGAGCGCAGCGGTGGAGGGTATCCGCTCCGGCGGCGTGCTGGGCACCTATCTGCTGGGGCCGCTGCTGGTGCTGAATCCGGATTTTACCCGGTGGCTTTTGGACGATCTGGGCGCCAAGGATGCACCCCTGGCCTTTGAGACGGAAGTGCGCCAGGCGTACAGGGCGCGGCTGGAGCAGTTTCAGGGGAATATAGAAGTGTAATTTAAAATCAAGGCCTCCGGCGCAGCCGGAGGCCTTGATTTTTCTGCCATCACTCCACCATGGCCACGGCGCGGCAGGAGCAGCCGTCGGAGTTTTCAAATTTCAACGGTAAAGCAGCAAAGAGGAAAGATTTGCCCAGCAGCTGGTCTAAATTCTTCAGGTTCTCCGTGTTCACAAGGCCTGCGCCCAGGAGCGTTATGTGATTGGGAAAATCTATGCTGTCGCAGGGGTCGATGGAGATGCAATCCTCGCCGATGCCCTTGAGGGGGAGCTCTGCCACAAAGGCCGCCGCCTCCTGTGTTAGGCAAGGGAAGGCCTCGTAGTAATCCGCCTGGCCCCAGCGCTTGTCCCAGCCGGTGCAAAAGAGGAGGAAATCTGCTTGGCGGATCTCCCTCCCGTGGGCCCGGAGCAGGGAGAGGGGAATTTCTGTCAGCCCCCGGCAATCCAGCACAAAGCCGGGGCCTACGAAGGTCTCCGCCGGGAAAGCATCCAGGGTGCGGCCGAGCTCTATCATGTGGGCCGGAGCATCCATGTGGGTGCCGGTGTGAGAATACATATGCAAAATGGTCTCTCGGTAGCCTGCGTCCCGGATGGTGCAGGCGGTGGTGAGAACAGGCTGCTCCGTGCCGGGATAAACGGGCATATCGCCCTGGATGGTATGCGTCAGCTCAATTACGTTCATTTTTGCCGCCTCTTTTCTCCAAATAGATCATCAGCGCGCCCATGTCCGCCGGGGAGACGCCGGAAATGCGGCCGGCCTGGCCCAAATTCAGCGGCCGCACGGCATTCAGCTTTTCTCGGGCCTCCAGGCGCAGCCCCTGGATGGATGCATAGTCCGCGTCCGCAGGCAGGGCGTGCTGCTCCAGCTTTTCAAACTCCTCCACCTGGCTCAGCTGGCGGCGGATGTAGCCCTCGTATTTCACGGAGATTTCCACCTGCTCCCGCACGGCCTTGGGAAGTACCGGTGCGTGGGGGTCAAAGGTCATCAGCTCATCGTAGGTCATTTGGGGGCGGCGCAGCAGATCAATGAGCCTGGCTCCGTCTGTCACCGCCGCAGAGCCCCGCTCCGTCAGCAGACGGTTCAGCTCCCGGCTGCCGGGGATGCCCGTGTGCTCCAGACGGTATATCTCCGCCTCCACGGCGGCGTATTTTTCCGTCACCGCCTGCATCCGCTCCTCCGGCACCAGGCCCAGCTTGTAGCCGATGGGAGTCAGGCGCCTGTCGGCATTGTCCTGGCGCAGCAGGAGACGGTACTCGGAGCGGCTGGTCATCATGCGGTAGGGCTCCTCCGTCCCCTTGGTCACCAGGTCGTCGATGAGGGTACCGATGTAGCTCTCGCTGCGCTTTAGGATCATGGGCTCTCGCCCCAAAAGCTTCAGCGCCGCGTTGACCCCGGCCACAAAGCCCTGGACCGCTGCCTCCTCATAGCCGGAGGAGCCGTTAAACTGTCCTGCGCCGTAGAGGCCCTCTACGCTCTTTACCTCCAGGGTGGGTCGCAGGGCCAGAGGATCAATGCAGTCGTACTCGATGGCGTAGGCCGGGCGCATCATCACCGCATGCTCCAGGCCGGGCACCGAGTGGAGCATCCTGAGCTGCACCTCCTCCGGCATGGAGGAGGAAAAGCCCTGAATGTACATTTCCTCCGTGTCCAGGCCCATGGGCTCGATGAACAGCTGGTGCCGGGGCTTATCCCGGAAGCGGACGATCTTCGTCTCGATGGATGGGCAGTACCGGGGGCCCACTCCCTCGATGACCCCGGAATAGATAGGGCTGCGGTCCAAATTCTCCAGGATGATGCGGTGGGTCTCCTCTGTGGTGTAGGTGAGCCAGCAGACGGCGCGGTTTTCCCGTACCTGCTCCGTGGAAAAGCTGAAGGGCAGGGGGTCCTCGTCCCCCCGCTGCACTTCCATTTTGGAAAAGTCAATGCTCCGGGCGTTGATGCGAGGGGGCGTACCGGTCTTGAAGCGGCGCAGGGGCAGATCCAGGCGCTTCAGGGCCTCCGTCAAGGGTCCGGCGGCGTGCATCCCGTCGGGGCCTGAGTCCTCAATGCACTCTCCCACGATGGTGCGCCCCTGCAGATAGGTTCCGGTGCAGAGGATGGCCGCCCGGACCTCATACACGGCCCCGGTGCGCAGCACAACCTGCCGCACCCGGCCCCCTTCGGCACGCAGATCCACGATCTCCCCCTGCCGCACGGTGAGCCGCTCCTGCATTTCCAGGGTGTGCTTCATCACCTGCTGGTACTTGCGCCGGTCGGCCTGGGCCCGCAGGGAGTGGACCGCCGGGCCCTTGCCCCGGTTGAGCATCCGGTACTGGATGCAGGCCCGGTCTGCGGCCCGGCCCATCTCGCCGCCCAGGGCATCCAGCTCCCGGACCAGGTGGCCCTTGCCGGTGCCGCCGATGGCCGGGTTGCAGGGCATGTTGCCCACGGCGTCCAGATTGATCGTGAATACGACGGCCTGCAGTCCCAGCCGCGCGGCCGCGAGACCGGCTTCGATCCCGGCATGGCCCGCGCCGATGACGGCAATGTCATAAGTTCCTGCAAAATAGCTCATTTACGCTCATCTTTCTTTCAAATCACAGCGGTGACTGCTTGATCTTTGCATAGCGGCGGGGATAGGCCGGGGGTGTCGGGCGCTCCTTGCGGATGACGATGACGCAGCGCGGCGCGCCGTCGATGGCATACGTCTCCGTTTTCTCCACGCGGCCGCCCAGCCTTGCGATGCCGCGCTTTGCCTCCTCCAGCTCCTCGGCCGCGGCGGAGGAGCTGGAGGAGACCGGTGCATCCGCGCTCGTCGCGGAGCCTGCGGAGCTGCTCCCGCTCTTCGAGCGCGGCCTGCTGAACGTAGATGCACTCAC
>OGGU01001499.1_pt1 | contig 13620 bp, 12 predicted proteins | sample 1571241 | NCBI WGS metagenome assembly OGGU01 (sample SAMEA2581934, study PRJEB24529) | metagenome | biome: Human gut stool | place: China | collected 2011
AGCACAACGTGAAATTGATGGTCGAAGGGGAGGAAGAAATCGGTTCACCCAGTCTGAATGCCTTTATCAAAGAACATAAAGAGCTGCTGAAAGCCGATGTTATCCTCGTTTCGGATACAAGTATGCTGGGAGCCGACCTTCCCTCACTGACTACCGGACTGCGCGGACTGGCATATTGGGAAATTGAAGTGACGGGGCCTAACCGCGACCTTCACTCGGGTCATTTCGGCGGAGCCGTAGCCAACCCCATCAATACCTTATGCAGCATATTGGCAAAAGTCATTGATGAAGACGGTCGCATCACTGTTCCTCATTTCTACGATGATGTGGAAGAAGTGCCTGCCGCAGAACGCGAGATGATAGCCCAAATACCTTTCGACGAACAAAAATATATGGCTGCCATCAATGTAAAGGCATTGAAAGGTGAAAAAGGATATTCTACCCTGGAACGTAACAGTTGCCGCCCATCATTCGATATTTGCGGTATTTGGGGAGGATATACGGGCGAAGGTTCTAAAACCGTGTTGCCATCAAAAGCTTACGCCAAAGTATCCTGCCGTCTTGTTCCACATCAAAATCATGAGAAGATTTCCAAATTGTTTGTCGATTACATCAATGCTGTCGCTCCCGATTATGTAAAAGTAAAAGTAACCCCCATGCACGGTGGCGAAGGTTATGTCTGCCCCATTACCCTTCCGGCTTATCAGGCTGCCGAAAAAGGATTCGCCAAAGCATTCGGGAAGAAGCCGCTTGCCGTTCGCCGTGGAGGAAGTATTCCCATCATCAGCGACTTTGAACAAATTCTGGGTATAAAAACCGTATTGATGGGATTCGGACTGGAAAGCAACGCTATCCACTCTCCCAATGAGAATATTCCTCTTGATATCTTCCGTAAAGGAATTGAAGCAGTGGTCGAATTCCACTTGAATTACTAATCATTTATTAAAACGATGAATGTAAATACAATATTCAAGTTATTACCTGCTGTTGTTTTATCGGTAATAACGATGGAAAATTGTCAGAATATGGATAAAAACGAAAATACTAAAGAAGAAAAAAACGCCATCGAAATAATTATGGCACGCAAAAGTGTCCGCTCTTATACATCCCGCCCCGTGGAAAAGGAGAAAGTAGACATCATGCTGAAAGCTGCTATGGCGGCTCCCTCGGCTGTAAACAAGCAACCCTGGGCTTTTATCGTGATAGATGACAGAGATGTATTAAACAAGCTGGCAGAAGTATTGCCCTATGCCAAAATGACCGCGGAAGCACCCATGGCCATCGTGGTTTGTGGTGATTTAGCCAAATCATTGAATGGAGAATTCGGCAAGTACTGGATGCTGGACTGTTCTGCAGCCTCCGAAAATCTGTTGCTGGCAGCCGAAGCTTTGGAGCTAGGGGCTGTATGGACAGCCATCTATCCTGAAGAACAACGCATAGAGAACGTACGCAAGGTTCTGTCATTGCCCGAACATATCGTACCTTTCAACTTAATTCCCATCGGTTATCCTCAACGCAATGAGGAAGCCAAAGATAAATTCAAACAGGAAAATATACATTACAACCAATGGTAACACAAGAGAGTATATCAAAAACAACTCTTGTTATCGTTTCGCTGTAGAAATAAACCGAATCCGCCCAAAGTAACTTGCTTTAGTACTTGGGCGGAAATATTCCTCCTCTCAGGCACCGGCAGTTACATCGGATACCGACTACCTCCCGCTCATATTTCATATTCTCGATATATCATAAACATTAACCGCCTTCTCCCTTCCTCTTCCCAATAAAATTTGTAATTTTGCCGCCATTATCAAAAATCACACAACCAATGAAAGCATTAAAAGAACGAATCTTACGAGATGGCAAATGTTTTGAAGGAGGCATCCTAAAAGTAGATAACTTTATCAACCACCAGATGGACCCCATTTTAATGAAATCCATAGCCGTGGAATTTGTACGTCGTTTTGCCTCGACCAATATCAATAAAGTAATGACAATCGAGGCCAGCGGAATCGCACCCGCCATCATGGTGGGATACCTGCTTGAGCTTCCTGTGGTCTTCGCAAAGAAGAAAAAACCCGTTACCATGGAAAACATGCTCACCACCAGTGTATATTCTTTTACCAAAGACCGTTCTTACGACGTTTGTGTAAGTAAGGACTTTCTCCAAAAAGGAGACCGGGTTCTTTTCATTGATGACTTTCTTGCCAATGGCAATGCCGCCAAAGGTATTATCGACCTGGTAGAGAAAGCAGGAGCCGAACTTGCCGGTATGGGCTTTATCATCGAGAAGTCATTCCAACACGGTGGTGATTACTTACGCAACGCAGGCATACGCATTGAATCGCTGGCTATCATTGACAGTCTGGACAATTGTGAAATCAAAATAAGATAATCGTATGGAGGAAAAAGCAACCTCAACTCATACGACAGGGCTGATTTACGGACTGAATGACCGTCCTCCTGTACGAGAAGCTATCTTTGCAGCCATACAACATTTATTAGCCATTTTTGTAGCCATCATCACTCCGCCTCTTATTATTGCAGGAGCATTGAAACTGGATTTGGAAACCACAAGTTTCCTGGTATCCATGGCATTGTTTGCCTCAGGCATCTCTACCTTCATCCAATGCAAACGCATTGGGGGTATCGGAACAGGATTGTTATGCATTCAAGGAACCAGCTTTTCTTTTATCGGTCCCATTATTTCAGCCGGTATGCTGGGAGGGCTCCCATTGATTTTTGGAACTTGCATTGCTGCTTCTTCTGTAGAAATGGTCATCAGCCGTATCTTGAAATATACCCGTAAAGTAATCACCCCTTTGGTATCGGGAATCGTAGTGACCCTGATTGGAATGAGTCTGATTAAAGTAGGTATAACCGCATGCGGAGGAGGTGTTGCTGCCCAAGGTAACGGTACGTTCGGCAGTTTTGAGAATTTAGGGCTGGCACTGCTGGTACTTGTTCTTATCATATTCTTCAATCGAAGTTCCAATCGCTACTTACGCATGAGTTCCATTGTCATCGGCTTGATGATAGGTTATGCAGTTGCCTGGTGCATTGGAAAAGTCGATTTCTCTGCCGTACAAAGCTTCGGAGGAGTCAATATCCCCCTACCTTTCAAGTATGGATTGGATTTTGACTTCTCTGCATTCATTGCCTTGGGATTGGTATTCCTCATCACAGCAATTGAAGCTTATGGAGACATCACAGCCAATTCACTGATTTCGGGAGAACCGGTAGAAGGAAAAACATTTATCAAACGTGCCTCGGGAGGTATTCTTGCCGATGGATTTAATTCTATGCTGGCGGGGGTTCTTAATTCTTTTCCCAATTCCGTATTTGCCCAAAATAATGGAATGATACAATTGACAGGAGTTGCCAGTCGTTATGTAGGTTATTACATTGCCGGTTGTCTGATTCTATTGGGGTTATTCCCCGGTGTAGGATTGATTTTCTCTTTGATGCCTGAACCGGTATTGGGAGGCGCTACCTTGCTAATGTTCGGTACAGTTGCCTCGGCAGGTATCCGCATTATTGCCGCACAGAAAATCAATCGCAAAGCCACATTAGTGATGGCACTCAGTTTTTCTTTGGGGCTAAGTGTGGAGATGGTTCCCGACATCCTGTGCCACTTTCCCGAAACAATAAAAAATATTTTCTCTTCCGGGATTACTACAGGCGGAGTGACGGCCATCGTATCCAATGTATTAATCCGCATGAAAGAATAAAAAAAGAGTCTATCTTTCAACTCTTTGATCATACTGCTATTTTGCAAGTTAGGAGTGTGTCAAAACTCAAATGGCCTATCCGATTGTCGGCTGCAGGGGCAGGGGTCGCCTGCCCGAAGACACAAAGCAAACTGTTTTCGGGCGAGCGAACCTCGCCCCTGCGAACTAAACGACAGCATTATCCACGTTTTGACACAATCCTAAAACAGTTTGCCTTGTACATTTATTACTTCCAAGACTGTAACCGTTGGAATTATTTTTCCTTACCTTCCGTCTTCTCTTCTTTCTTTTCTTCCGGATTAATGATTCCCTTTACAGTCTCTCCAATAGGCAATTTATCAAGTACCCCAAGACTCGGAGCTACTGTCTTTACCAACGTATTCAAGAAATTACTTGTTCCACCGTTGCCTCCGTCAAACACTGTGATATTACCTAAATTGATATGTTCGAATGCTTTCACCTGTTCACCGGCAATTTCCTTCCACTGGTCTACCATCTTATACTGAATGGCGATTGCCGGATTCGATTCGGCAGCCTTCACCATAGCCTCGAAACCTTCGGCCTCGGCAAGCAATGATTTCTTCTTACCATCCGCTTCTGCTTCCAATTTCATCTTGATAGCCTGGGCTTCAGCCTGTGCCTGAGCCAGCAAAGCCTTCGCCCGCGCCTCTGCCTCGCGGGTAATCTTTTCTGCAACGGCATCTGCCTGCAAAACAGCTTCCTGCTTGGCTATTTCGGCAGGAACAATTTTATCAGCTTTCAATGAAGATTCTACTTTACGCGCCTTTGCTTCTTCCACTTCTTTTTGAGCGATTTCCCGGGCAGTCTGCACGGCAGCTTCCGAACGGGCAGCCGCTTCACCTGCCTGTTTATCGGCATTAGCTTGCGTCACTGCCAGTTCAGCATCAGATTGTGCAATGGCCTTTTGTGCTTCATTTCGTCCGATAGCCGCTTTTTTGGCAGCTTCCGCCTGTTTAATTTCCATATCCGAATTCAACTCGGCAATGCGACTTTCCTTTTCAGTATTGGCCTGTTCGATACGAATATTCTTTTCGGCTTCAGCTTTTGCCACCTGAGACTCTTTTTCAGCATTGGCAATGGCTACCTGAGAGATACGGTCTTTATCAGCATTGGCAACCGATATTTCCTGCTGCTTTTTAGTTTCGGCAATCGCAATATCTTGATCTTTACGAGTCTCGGCAACCTTTGTTTCACGTTCCTTAATCTGATTGGCTATTTTGATTGCACCCAGTTTCTCCTGTTCCTCAATATTTGCCTGCGCTTCATTCTGCGCTTTGCTCTCGGCTTCCTTACCTAAATTGACAATATAATTGGCGGCATCACGAATATCGCTGATATTGATATTCATCAGATAAAGTCCGAACTTACGAAGTTCCGTATCGATATTATCCTTTACCTTTGAAAGAAATTTATCACGATCCGAGTTCAGCTCCTCAATAGTCATATCGGCAATAACCAAACGCATCTGCCCGTAAACAACATCGGTAATCAGGTTTTGTTTGTCATCCATTGTCAATCCCAACATACGTTCGGCTGCATTTTGCATCACTTCGGGGTCTGTACTGATGGCTACGGTGATGGTGGTGGGTACATCCACACGAATATTCTGTGCAGACAAGGCACCGGTCAACTTACAGTCTATCTGCATCGGCTTCATAGACAGGAATTCATAGCCCTGTATAATAGGCCAAACAAAAGCAGCACCACCATGATACAGTTTCGCCGACTTCTTATCATTGCCGGTCTTACCATATACAACGAGTACTTCGTCACTTTTACACTTACGGTAACGAGAAAGGATACCGATAAAAGTAAGCAAAATGACTGCTACCAATATAGCAGCCATAATCATCATTTCTTGTGTCATAGATTATTTCTTTAAAGTTTCAACTATTGAATATATAATATGCCATCTTTGTAAGCCGTAATGATGGTCCTGTCTCCGGTTTGATAAGTCTTTCCACTTTCCGAAACCACATCTATCTCACGAATAGCGCCATCGCGTTTCATCTGAACGGTATATTTTCCATCACCGTGTTTAAAATAAATGGTACTTTCCCTTCCTACCAATTGGTCTGTTTTTTCGCTGCGGTTTACTTGTTGTAACCGATAAGCTTTCTTATAAAGAAACCAAACAGCCAACACAAAGAAAAGACCTATTAATATTCCTATGATGTAATTGGCTACATCCGTATGTCCTGCCAGATACATGTACCAGCCAAAGCCAATACCAAAATGGGTAAGTCCTTTAAAAGACACTACACTACTGATATCAGCGTCTATGTCTATCTCCGTATCAATGTCCCCGAAAAAAATAGAAAGAATAAATTGTATCACAAAGATTCCGGTTGTGATAAGAGCGATAATTAAGAAGATATTACTACTCATAATTGTTTGTGTTTAGTTTTTCAATCGATAGATCAGATATATAAGATTCAAATATACAAATTTGTCGGACACAGGCAATATTGCATCTTTAGTTTAACAAATTTTTCTTATCGAATATAAAAAAAGGGAAGTAATTACTTCCCTTTTTTATAATCGGTCACTATACCTTCTGCTATCCATTTAGCCAGTGCCTGACGGTTATTCTGCAACACCAGTCTTTGTTGGTCACGCTTGTTTTGGATATTTCCAAGTTCCAAAAACACCGCCACCGGCTGCGTGTTGCGTAATACATAAAGGTTACGTCCGCTTACCGTCCCGGTAAATCCCCGGTTCGGCTGGTGCTTGTCGTATTTCTTATCAAAGGTGCGATGCAAATTATTCGCCAAACGTTTGCCTTTACTGCTACCCGGTGCATGATAAAAGAATACATCCGTTTGCTTTCCTTTGCTTCTGCTATCCACATGAATAAAGATTGCCCGCTTGTAATTACTCTTATCTTTCTTAAACAGCTTGTCAACCCACTTGCAACGTTGTTTCAACCGTTCCACCTGATTCAAAGGAATGGGATCTCCCATACAAGTTTCCCGCTTACTGTTCGACAAAATGTGACCGTCACGGATACCGTCCTTCTTATCTCGGATAATAATGTGCACTTTTGCCCCCCGTGTCAGCAGTTCACGTGCCAAACGAAGAATGATATCATACGCATATTCATCCTCATGCAACTGACGTCCCTGATAAATACCTATTGCTCCCGGGTCGGGACCTCCATGCCCACTCACCAAATAAAAACAAGCCCCGCTAAGTTCGTTAGAAGTAATTTGATAAGTGGCCAGTTTCTTGCCAAAAAGAGATTCCTTACCGGTACGGGGCTTTTTATTCTGTGCAAACGATGAAAGGGATAAAACAAATAATGAAGTAATCAGTACTATTATAAATCTCATTCTTTATTACTTTTCAGCCAACATTTCATCTATCTTTTTACATAGCGAAGCAAACTCTTCTGTATTATAAAGACGAGTCAACATCACAATCTTCCCGGCCTTATCAATCAACACATTACGAGTAATACCGGCTTTACGGTCTGCATATTTTGCAAAAATATCCGCTCCCGGATCAAGCCCCAAAGGATAGGTCACGCCCGTCTGCTTGGCAAAAGCCACTACTTTATCAAGCGGCTCATCGCGATCTACCCCATAAAGAGCAAACGCTTCATTATCTTTGTGCTTTTGCCAAATATCCTTTTCGATAAAAGGCATTTCCTTACGACAAACACCACACCAACTTGCCGTAAACTGAAGCATAACCACTTTACCCCGTAAATCGGATAATTTCACCTTTTGCCCGTTTGTCAGCTCCATTTCGAAATCAGGGGCCATATCACCTACTTTTACTATATAACCGGCATCATCAGGAGTTACCTCCTTCTTCTGTGCCTGCATCGGTTGGCTGAGCAGACATGCGCAAACCAACATCATTAAACTCATCAGCTTTTTCATTGTATTCTCCATTTATAATTTGCCACAAAGATAGACTATTCAATCGTTTTTTTTGTAATTTTGCCGCCCGAATTTAACCAATAACCACATACGAGATGAATATTTTTTGGGAAACAATCGCTCAATACAATGCCGGAACATGGATTTACCAACTAATTATCACCCTTGTCGGCTTATGGCTTACCTATTCATTATTCCACCATCCCACCCCTGCAAAGAAAAAGGGGATGAAACTCTATCTTATTTTTATCAATGCATGGGTAGCCGTAGTTTATTATCATATTTATTGCGATCCGCGCAGCTACAGCAATGCATTAGCTCTTTTTTGGGGAATAATGTGCTTCTTCTGGATTTACGATTTAATAGTAGATTACACTCCCTTCGAGTTGAATCACAAACATAAGAAACTAGCTGTTCTATTATGTTTCCTCCCTTTAGCTTACCCCTTGTTTTCTGTAGCCCGCGGCATGGATTTCCCCATGATGACTTCTCCTGTCATGCCATGTTCGGTAGCAGTATTCACCATCGGACTGTTATTGGCTTTTTCACAACGAGTCAATCTTTTCCTCATCTTATTCTTGTGCCATTGGGCGCTTATCGGTTTTACCAAAACTTATTTCTTCCAGATTCCCGAAGATTTCTTGCTGGCAAGTTCAGCCGTACCCGGATTATACCTTTTCTTTAAAGAATACATAGCAGCCAATCTGCACACTGCAACCCATTTAAAAGCACGCCTAGTCAACATTACTCTCCTTGTTGTTTGTGGAGCCATCAGTCTGTTATTTATGATTTCCATGGTATGCGAGCTGGCACAAGATGGAAGCTTATCGAAATAAAAATAAGTCTAAATGAGGTACTTTGCAAAATCTTTCGTATTTTTGCCTCCAAATTGAGTTAATGTTTTAACAGGATGAACGTATTAGAACTAAGTGAACAGGAGATTATCAGACGGAACAGTCTGAATGAAATGCGCGCTATGGGCATTGATCCATATCCCGCAGCTGAGTATGTAACCAACGCATTTTCTACAGATATAAAAGCCGAGTTCAAAGAAGATGAAACAGAGCCCCGCAAAGTATCGGTAGCCGGACGTATGATGAGCCGCCGTGTGATGGGTAAAGCATCATTTATCGAATTACAAGACTCAAAAGGCCGTATTCAGATATATATCACCCGCGATGATATCTGCCCGGATGAAAATAAGGATTTATACAATATAGTATTCAAACGTCTGCTGGACCTTGGTGACTTCATAGGTATCGAAGGATATGTCTTCAAAACACAAATGGGTGAAATCAGTATCCATGCCAAAAAGCTGACTGTACTATCTAAGTCCCTGAAACCGTTGCCTATCGTAAAATATAAGGATGGTGTAGCATACGACAAGTTCGAAGACCCGGAATTGCGTTATCGTCAACGTTATGTTGACCTGATTGTCAACGAAGGTGTAAAAGAAACCTTTGAAAAACGTGCCATTGTGGTTAAAACACTGCGTGCAGCTTTAGACGAAGCCGGCTACACAGAAGTGGAAACTCCTATCCTCCAATCCATTCCCGGTGGAGCAAGTGCACGTCCGTTTACTACACACCATAATTCATTGGATATGGATCTCTATCTGCGTATTGCAACAGAGCTTTATCTGAAACGACTCATCGTAGGTGGTTTTGAAGGTGTATACGAAATCGGTAAGAACTTCCGTAATGAAGGTATGGACAAGAACCATAATCCTGAGTTTACCTGTATGGAACTTTATGTTCAGTACAAGGATTACAATTGGATGATGAGTTTCACAGAAAAATTATTGGAACGCATCTGTATTGCTGTAAACGGAAGCACAGATAGTATTATTGACGGAAAAACAATCAGTTTTAAAGCTCCTTACCGCCGCTTGCCTATCTTGGAGGCTATTAAGGAAAAGACCGGCTATGACCTCAATGATAAGACCGAAGAGGAAATACGTCAGGTTTGTAAAGAGCTGAAAATGGAAGAGATAGATGAAACAATGGGTAAAGGAAAACTGATAGATGAGATCTTCGGAGAGTTTTGCGAAGGTACCTATATCCAACCCACTTTCATCACTGACTATCCGGTGGAAATGTCACCGCTGACTAAAATGCATCGTTCTAAACCGGGACTGACAGAACGTTTCGAATTGATGGTAAACGGTAAAGAATTGGCGAATGCCTATTCTGAGCTGAACGACCCGATTGACCAGGAAGAACGTTTCAAAGAACAGATGAAGCTGGCCGACAAGGGTGATGACGAAGCAATGATCATTGATCAGGATTTCTTGCGTGCATTACAATATGGTATGCCTCCCACTTCAGGTATCGGTATCGGTATCGACCGATTGGTGATGCTGATGACAGGTAAGCCTTATATTCAGGAAGTATTATTCTTCCCGCAAATGCGTCCTGAAAAGATTACTCCGAAAGACTCGGCAGCCAAGTTCATGGAACTGGGTATTGCAGAAGAGTGGGTTCCCGCTATTCAAAAAGCCGGTTACAATTTAGTGAGTGATATGAAAGATGTAAACCCACAGAAGTTACACCAAGACATTTGTGGCATAAATAAAAAATATAAATTGGAATTGACCAATCCTACGGTAGATGAAGTAGCCGGATGGATTAGCAAAATCTAATTGACAAAACATGAAATTGCCCGGTAAAATAGCAATAATGGGTGGTGGCAGCTGGGCCACGGCTATTGCAAAGATAGTCTTGGCTCAGTCTGAATCAATCAACTGGTATATGCGTCGTGACGACCGAATTGAAGAGTTTAAACGTCTCGGCCATAATCCGGCTTATCTGACTAGTGTGCGTTTTGATATCAAGCGCATTAACTTTTCGTCGGATATAAACAAGATAGTCAAGGAATCGGATACCCTGATATTTGTGACTCCTTCTCCTTATCTGAAAAGCCACCTCAAAAAGCTGAAAACCAAAATAAAGGACAAGTTCATCGTCACAGCTATTAAAGGTATCGTCCCTGATGAAAACCTGATTGTTTCCGCCTATTTTAACAAAGTATATGGTGTTCCCGAAGATAATATTGCCGTTATCGCAGGGCCTTGCCATGCAGAAGAAGTCGCTTTGGAGCGTCTTTCTTACCTGACTATCGGTTGTAAGGATATTGACAAAGCCAAAATTTTTGCCCGCCAATTGGCCGGACATTATATCAAGACTTCAGTAAGTCCCGATGTGGCAGGTATCGAATACGCCTCTGTCTTGAAGAATATTTATGCTATCGCTGCCGGTATTTGCAGTGGTTTGAAATATGGCGATAACTTTCAGGCAGTATTGATTTCGAATGCCATACAGGAAATGAATCGCTTCCTTAACACCGTACATCCCGTAGAACGTTCTATCGATGATTCTGCTTATTTGGGAGACTTACTTGTTACTTCTTATTCCAATTTCAGCCGAAACCGTGTGTTCGGTACTATGATTGGTAAGGGATATTCTGTAAAAAGCGCACAAATAGAGATGGAAATGATAGCGGAAGGGTACTACGGTACAAAATGTATTAAGGAGCTAAATAAACATTTGCACGTGAACATGCCCATCGTAGATGCCGTTTATAATATATTGTATGAGCGCATCTCGCCCATGATTGAGATAAAATTATTAACTGATTCATTCAGATAAAATTCAGATACAATGAAGAATATTAGTTTAAACATCGACAAAGTAGCCGGATTTGTTTCAAAAGAAACGATCGCTGCTTATGCACCTCAGGTAAAAGCCTGTATTGAAACTCTGGAAAACGGTACAGGTAAAGGTAATGATTTCTTAGGCTGGCTACACTTGCCTTCATCAATTACTGCTGAACACTTGACTGATTTGCAAGAGACTGCTCAGGTACTTCGCGAAAACTGTGAAGTAGTCATCGTTGCCGGCATCGGTGGTAGTTATCTTGGTGCACGCGCCATTATTGAAGCTTTATCCAACAGCTTCCAATGGTTGCAGGAAAAGAAAAATGCTCCGACTATCATTTACGCAGGACATAATATCGGTGAAGATTACTTGTTTGAACTGACAGAGTTCTTGAAAGACAAGAAATTCGGTGTAATTAATATCTCCAAATCAGGTACTACTACAGAAACAGCTTTGGCTTTCCGTCTGCTGAAAAAGCAATGCGAAGACCAACGCGGTAAAGAAATGGCAAAGAAAGTAATTGTAGCTATTACCGATGCCAAGAAAGGAGCTGCACGCGTAACTGCCGACAAAGAAGGTTATAAATCATTCATTATTCCGGATAATGTAGGCGGTCGTTTCTCAGTATTGACTCCCGTAGGTTTATTACCTATCGCAGTAGCCGGATATGACATTATTAAATTAGTGGAAGGCGCACGTACAATGGAAGCTCTTTGCAGCAATCCCGACACACCTTTTGCAGAAAATCCTGCTGCTGTTTATGCAGCAACTCGTAACGCTTTATACCAAGACGGCAAGAAGATTGAAATTCTAGTGAATTTCCAACCTAAATTGCATTATGTATCAGAATGGTGGAAGAAATGGAAATTCCGCTATCAGGAAAGCAGAAAGTACCATATTTACCGCTGCCCGAACTGCAAACAGAAAGTGCGTGTTCCAAGAGGAAGAGGACGGATCAGCATCCACTGTCCAAAGTGTGGGACTGATTTTATCAAGAAAAGTTAATAAAAGCCCAAGATAGGTTTGATTTATAGGCCGGCTGCGTTGCAGCTGGTCTTTTTTTGCGATTTTATAGCGCATTTTTGTACGTGCAATCTGACCGGTTTACTTAAATTTTACAAAACCTATACCATACCTTGCTTTCAGCTATTGTAAAACTTTTGTATACTCCACAATGTAAGAACAAGAAAACAACAAAGAAAAATATAAATACCGCAAAACAATACAAACATAAAGCGGTACAAAAGTGGAGGAAAAGATAATTATGAAAAAAAATGGCATGAAAGTAATGGCAATGATCGGTTCTGCAGTAATGGCAGCAGGTATGCTTGCAGGATGTGGAAACTCCGGTGCAGCAGCTACCACAGCAGCTCCAGCAACTACAGCAGAGCAGACAACTGAAGCAAAGGCAGAAGAAACAACAAAAGAAGTAGCAACAGAAGCAAAGAGCGCAGATGCAGATTTAAGCGGATCCATCAGCATGGTAGGTTCCACTTCTATGGAGAAGTTCGCAAATGCATTAAGCGAAGCATTTATGGAGAAATATCCAAAGGTAACAGTAACCGCTGAGTTCGTAGGTTCCGGCGCTGGTATCGAGGCAGTTTCTAACGGAACAGCAGATATCGGTAACTCTTCCAGAAACTTAAAGGATGAGGAAAAGGCAAAGGGAGTTGCAGAAAACATCGTAGCAATTGATGGTATCGCAGTTGTAGTTGATCCTGCAAACACAGTAGAAGATCTGACCAAGGATCAGCTGACCAGCATTTATGACGGAACAGTAACCAACTGGAAAGATGTAGGCGGAAATGATGCTCCAATCGTAGTAGTAGGACGTGAGGCAGGTTCCGGTACAAGAGGTGCTTTCGAGGAACTGTTAAAGCTGGAAGATGCCTGCAAGTACAGCAATGAATTAGACAGCACCGGCGCAGTAATGGCAAAGGTAGCATCTACCCCAGGTTCCATCGGATATGTTTCCCTGGATGTATTAGATGACACTGTAAAGGCATTAAAATTAGACGGCGCTGAGCCAACCGAAGAGAACATCAAGGCAGGAAAGTACTTTTTAAGCCGTCCATTCGTAATGGCTACCAAGGGTGAGATCAGCGAGCAGAATGAGCTGGTGAAAGCGCTGTTCGACTATGTATACTCCGAAGAGGGCCAGGAGCTGGCTGCCAGCGTGGGACTGATCACCGTTAAGTAAGGAAACTGAACGCAGAATCTAAGGGCCGGAGCTGCCGATGAAGCGGTTCCGGCCCGGTTTTTGAAGAAAGTTGAGAGATTATGGCTGAAAAACAAAGCTTTTCCATCAAGGGTAACCGAAAAAAC
>OGGU01001501.1_pt1 | contig 13610 bp, 10 predicted proteins | sample 1571241 | NCBI WGS metagenome assembly OGGU01 (sample SAMEA2581934, study PRJEB24529) | metagenome | biome: Human gut stool | place: China | collected 2011
GGCAGCAGCCGAGGAAGCGGTTCATGACAAAGTTATTGACCAGCAGACCGCCGACAAGAATCGTCAACAGATTCGCCCAAATGTTGCTCATGCTGCCGCCCCCTTCTTTTTCGACTTATTCGACAGTGCATTGACCAGAATCAGCAGCAGACCCAGCGTGATGAAGCCGCCGGGAACCTGCGTCATGATGCCCATCGGCTGATAGCTGGCGGGCATCACCTGCAGACCAAAGAACGTACCGTTGCCCAGCAGCTCACGGATGACGGACAGCAGCGTGATGGCGAAGGTGAAGCCCAGCCCCATGCCCAGGCCGTCCGCAATGCTCAGCACCGGCGGATTCTTTGACGCGAAGGACTCCGCACGGGCAAAGATGATGCAGTTGACAACAATCAGCGGGATAAACATGCCCAGCGCCTGCGACAAATCCGGCAGGAACGCCTTGAGCAGCATGTCAATCATCGTCACGAAGGACGCGATGATGATGATGTACGCCGGAATGCGCACGCTGTCCGGGATGATGTTGCGCAGCAGGCTGATGAACAGATTCGAGAAAATCAGCACAGCCGTGACCGCCAGACCCATGCCGATGCCGTTCATGCCGGACGTGGTGATGGCCAGCGTCGGGCACATGCCCAGCATCAGCACAAACGTCGGATTCTCCCAAATCAGGCCGTTCAGCAGGACACTCATGAAGGTTTTCTTCTGATTAGCCATGCTTTTTCACCTCCCCAAACGGATGCGGCGCGGTGAAGCGGTCAATCAGGGGCGTGCAGACGTTCATGAACAGAATCGCGAAGGAGCAGCCTTCGGGGTAGTTCGCGTAGGCACGGATGATGAACAGCAGCAGACCGCAGCCAATGCCCATGATCACGCGGCCGGGCACCGTCACCGGGCTGGTCGCATAGTCAGTCGCCATGAAGAACGCGCCGAGCATCAAGCCGCCCGCAAACACCTGATAAATCGCCATTTCAGCGCCATCCTTAATCAGGTAGCAGACGAACACGGTCGCGATGAAGGACACCGGGATGCGCCAGTCAGCAATCTTGCGGACGCACAGGTAAATGCCGCCGACGAGAATCGCCAGCTTGCAGGTTTCGCCCAGCACACCGCCGCAGTTGCCCAGCAGCAGATCCATAAAGTTCACGCCGGAAACGCCCTTGCTCAGCAAGCCGAGGGGGGTTGCGGAGGTCGTCGCATCCACGACGAAGTTGGACTGCGGATAGCTGCTCATCAGCGCAGACCAGCTGACGAACAGAATCGCGCGCGCGGTCAGCGCCGGGTTCATGAAGTTGCTGCCGATGCCGCCGAACATTTGCTTGACGAGGACGATGGCAATCACGCCGCCGACCACCGCCAGCCACCACGGCGCGTTCGCCGGGAGGTTGTACGCCAGCAGCAGACCCGTCACGACGGCGCTCCAGTCGCCAATCGTCACTGTCCGCTTCGTCAGCTTTTCCCACACAAATTCAGATAGAACACAGGTTGCCACGGACACGCAGATGAGCATCAGCGCGCTCCAGCCGAAGATGATAACGCCCGCAATGCCAGCCGGCAGCAGCGCCAGACAAACCTCCTGCATGATGCGCTGCGTGCTGCTATGGTCGCGCAGGTGGGGCGAGGAGGTCATCACAAGATTATTCTGCATGGTGTTATGCCTCCTTCTTGGACTGCTCTTCAGTAGCCTTCTTTGCAGCTTCTGCCGCGGCTTTCTTCGCGGCTTCCGCCTTCTTGCGGGTCGTAATCACCTTTTTGCCCTGACGGCAGGACTGCGTAAGCAGGCGCTTGGCGGGGCAGACGAAGGTGCACGCACCGCATTCGATACAGTTCATGATGCCGTACTTTTCGGCTTCGTCATAGCGGTCGGCGCGGACGCAGCGGTCAAGCAGCGTCGGCATCAGCTGCATCGGGCAGGCGCGCAGGCAGCGGCCGCAGTTGATGCAGGCGGATTCCACCGGGTCAACGGCTTCTTCGCCCAGTACCAGCACGCCGGAGGTGCCCTTCGTGACCGGGATATCCGTGCGGGTAATCGCCATGCCCATCATCGGGCCGCCGCTGATGAGCATCCGTGCGCCAGACTGCATTCCGCCGCAGGCTTCCAGCAGCGTGTCAATCGGCGTACCGACGCTAACGAGGAAGTTGCCGGGGTTGTTGACCAGCCCGCCAACGGTCGTTACGCGCTGCACGAGCGGGCGACCCTCGCGAATCGCCTGCTGAATGGCATACACCGTGCCGACGTTGCTGACCACGCAGCCGACATCCAGCGGCAGACCGCCGGTCGGCACCTTGCGGCGCGTCAGGGCATACACCAGCTGCTTTTCACCGCCCTGCGGATAGCGGACGGGCAAATCATGAATCGTGATGCCTTCGACATTCTTCGCCGCGGCACGGAGCGCTTCCACCGCGTCCATCTTGTTGTTTTCCACGCCGACGTGCGCTTCCTTCACGTCCAGCGCAAGCATCATCAGGTGGATGCCGTCGATGATTTCTGCGGGCTTTTCCAGCATCAGGCGATGGTCAGCTGTCAAGTACGGTTCACACTCCGCGCCGTTAATGACAAGCTTCTCAATCGTCTTGCCCTTCGGGGGCGTTATCTTGACCTGCGTGGGGAACGTCGCGCCGCCCATGCCGACGATGCCGGCTTCGCGGACGATGGTCTGCAATTCCTGCGCGGTCAGCGTTTCCGGGTGCTCCGCCGGATGCAGCTCCACCCAGTTGTTCTGGAAGTCATTCTCGATGACGACGGCGGACACCGTCGAACCATTCGCCAGCTCGACCGGCTCAATGCCGACGACCTTGCCGGAGACAGACGAATGCACCGGTGCGGACACAAAGCCGCCCGCTTCGCCAATCTTCTGACCCGCCAGCACCAAATCACCCTTCTGCACGATGGGCTTGCAGGGCGCACCGATATGCTGCGAGAGCGGAATCACCACGCGCGCAGGCGCGGGCAGCTCACGAATGGCGTTGCCGCTGTTGACGGCCTTGCCGTTTACGCCCTCATGCGGATGCGTTCCGCCGGGAAACATGTGTTTGACAAACACAGAGAAAACCCCTTTCCAAATCCTTTCGCATCCCCTGCCGTGACAGCAGAAAACACATATTCAGACGGAATCCGTCTGAACAGGACACAATCACACGAAATCTATTATATCATATAACAAGGCATTTGGTACAGTGAAAAGTTTGACAAATGTCAGCCAAAGCTTTTTAGTCAATTTCACCATTAGCTATGACTAATATCTTCTTCCGGCAGATTTCCCGCCACATAGAGCATGTGCGCTGCATGACTCATGGCACTGCCCTCGCTGCCGTCCGCGCCGCCGAGCATCCGCGCGACTTCGCTGATTCGTTCCTTGGGTGAAAGCAGGCGAACACTCGTATTCGTCCGCTCCCCTTCCACACGCTTCTCCACAAGAAACTGGTGCGCCGCCATCGCTGCAATCTGCGGCAGGTGCGTCACGCAGATAACCTGCCGCTTGCGCGCGATCAGCGCCATCTTCTCCGCGACGACCTGCGCCATCCGCCCGCTGATGCCCGTGTCGATTTCGTCGAACACCATCGTGCCGACGCCGCCTTTTTCGGCTTCGAGGCTCTTAATCGCCAGCATCAGGCGCGACAATTCGCCGCCAGACGCGATTTTTGACAGCGGCTTCAGCGGTTCGCCGGGGTTCGGGGAAATCATAAACTCAATCACGTCGTCGCCGACCGACTGCGGCATGAAAATCTTCCCTTCCGGGCGAATCGCGAACGACACTTGGAAGATGGTGTTGCCCATGCCGAGGTCTTTCAGCTGCGCCATCATGTTCTTCTCAAACTCATTCGCCAGCCCGTGCCGCGCCTCCGTCAGCTGACGGGCCAACTGCCGATACTGCGCCAAGAGCCGCTTATGCTCCGCGCCGGTTTTGGCAACCTGCTCATCCAGCGAAACGTAATTGTCGTATTCCTCCTGCATCTTCTGCTGCTGCGAAAGGACTTCCGCCACCGTTTCGCCGTACTTGCGTTCCATGCGCCGAATCAAATCCAGCCGTGCCTCAACTTTTTCCGCCCGAACGGGGTCGAACTCCCCTTTTTCAGTCAGATCCGCCAGTTCGTAGCCGATTTCCTCCAGCTCATAGTACGCTGAATCGCACCGCTGCGCCAGACTGACGTAGTTTTCGCCGAACGCCGCCAGCGACCGAAGCGCATCCGCCGCTTCCTTCACGCGCGAAAGTACCGTCTCGCTGTCATCGTTCGCTGAAATCGCCCGATGCGCCGCCGCAACCGCTGTCGCAATCTTCTCTGAATGCCGGAAGCGCTCTTTTTCCGCTACCAGCGTTTCTTCCTCGCCCAGCTTCAGCCGTGCTTTTTCCAATTCCTCCAGCGACTTTTTCAGCGATTCCATGCGGTACTGCTTCTTCTCATTCTCCTTGACCAAGCGCGCGTACTGCCGATGGTTGGTGATGAACGCCTGATAGGCCGCGTCCACGCGGCTGAGCAGCGCCTGATAATCGTCGCCGCCCGCAGCATCCAGAAACAGCAGGTGATACTGCGAGTTCATCAGGAACTGCGCCTCGTGCTGCCCATGCACGTCCATCAGCAGTACGGCGATGTCTTTGAGCGCGGACAGCGGCATCACCACCCCGCAGACGCGGCAGAGGTTGCGCCCGGAGCGCGTGATTTCGCGGTAGAGCGTTACCGTACCGTCAAAATCATCAAGTTCCTGCGCCTGCGCCCATTTTGCGACTTCCACATTGCCGCTGGCATCGAACACCGCTTCGACCCACGCCTTGTCCGTTCCCGTGCGGATGAGTTCCCGCGCGGCGCGTCCGCCCAACACCAGATTGACTGCGTCCACGACGATGGATTTGCCCGCGCCGGTTTCGCCGGTCATAACGTGCAGCCCTTCGCCGAATTCCAGACTCAGTTCCTCAATCAGCGCGATATTCCGCATTCGCATGGATAGAATCATGATGGATACTCCTTTTCCGTGCCGGGGATAACCATTGCCGTTATTTCATCATTTCCCGGATGCGGCTGGTGACGGTGATTGTCTCCTCGTTCGAGCGGATAATCAGCAGCACCGTGTTGTCGCCTGCCAGCGTCCCCAGCACCTCCGGCCAGTGCATACTGTCCAGCGCTTCCGCTGCGACGTTCGCCGAACCCGACAAGGTTTTCACCACAATCAGGTTGTTCGCCGACGAAACCGACAGCAGCGATTCCGCCAGCATCCGAATGAAACGGTCGGTCAGATTGTTGTCCGCCTGATCGCCCGTTGCGTATTTGTACTTGCCGGAGGGGGTCAGCACTTTCAGCAGCCGCAGTTCCTTAATGTCGCGGGATACGGTCGCCTGCGTCACGCGGATGCCCCGCGCATTCAGGGCTCTGGCGAGTTCCTCCTGCGTTTCAATTTCCTGTTTTTCGATGATATCGAGGATTGCCACTTGTCGAACGGTTTTCATATTTCCGCAGCACCTGCCTTTCCATTTTGTGTTATCGGGTCCATTCCGTCAGCTTTTCGCGGACAAGGTTGAAGAACGGCTGGTCACTCGTGCGGATGAGCTGCAGCGTTCGATCGGCACGACTGATTTCGACCACCGCACCGTCATCCAGCTGCGCGTACGTCTGCCCATCGACTTGCAGGCAGGCGCTCTGCGGCGCATCCGACCCCAATAGCAGGCGAATCTGTGCACTGCCCTGCACAACGGTCGGACGATGCTGCAAACTGTGGGCACAAATCGGCGTGAGCACCATGCAATCCACTTTCGGGGAAATAATCGGCCCGCCAGCGGAGAGCGAATAGCCGGTTGACCCCGTCGGCGTGGCGACAACAAGCCCGTCGGCAATGTAGTGCCCGGCGATTTCACCATCCACCAGCGCCGTAACCGTAATCAGCCGCGCATAGCCGCCGCGGCTCATCACCACGTCGTTGATGGCGTACCAGCTTTGTCCCTTCATCTGCACGGACAGCACTGCGCGTCGCTCTGTCTCGTAGTCGCCGCGGATGACCTTATCCAGCAGCTTCGGCAGGGCGTCCGCCTCGCCTTCCGCCAAAAATCCGACGCGCCCCAGGTTCACGCCGAGCAGCGCCGCGTCCCACGAAAGCGCATACTGTGCGCCGCGAAGCAGCGTGCCGTCGCCGCCCAGTGACAGAATCACGTCCGCCCGCGCATCCGGCGCATTCAGTGAAGTCACGCTGCCCGACGCAAACGCTGCCAGCACCTCATCTTCCACCAGCACCTGCGCGCCGCAGGACGCAAGCTGTGCCACTACATGATGCGCCGCCGCCATTGCATCCGGCCGATGACCATGAATGACGATGCCAAGTCGCACGCCGTTCCCTCCATCCTGATTCAGTCTGCCGTTTTTTTCACAAACAGCACCCGAAGTATCCCCATTATAACACAAGATGAATATTCATGCAAGCATATACAGAAATTTTGATGCCATTTCCAAATGAGAATGCGCACGCAGATGGCGCAGGTGAATGCAGGGAATCGTATTACTTGTGTGAAGAACCCTTTAGCTCCTGATGCGCCTTTTTCACCAGCTCGTGGATGATTTCCGGCGTCATCGGCTCAGCTTCCTGCGTCCGGACGGTAATTTTGCCCAAGAACTCAATGTTCCCCTCCGGCCCCTTAATTGGCGAATAATCAAGCTGCTGCACCTGCCAGCCGATGGTCGGCGCGAATTCCACAATTTCCCGCAGCACGTCCTCGTGCACCTTCGGGTCGTGGATGACGCCTTTCTTGCCGATGCGGTCGCGTCCCGCCTCGAACTGCGGCTTAATCAGCGTATAGAACACGCCCTCCTCGCCCATCAGCTGCGCCGCAACAGGCAAAATCAGGCGAATGCTGATGAAGGACACGTCCATCACCGTAACGGTCGGGTGCAGCGGCAGCATGTCCGGCGTCAGCAGGCGCGCATTCGTCCGCTCATAGAGCGTCACGCGCGGGTCGTTGCGCAGCTTCCACGAGAACTGCCCGTAGCCCACGTCAATCGCATAGACATGCGCTGCGCCGTTTTGGAGGCAGACGTCCGTGAAGCCGCCGGTCGCCGCGCCGATGTCCATGCACACTTTGCCGCGCAGATCCGCCTGAAAGGACGTAATTGCCTTTTCCAGCTTCAATCCGCCGCGGCTGGCATAGGGGTTCGACTTGCCGCGGATTTCCAGCTCGTCCTCCGGCTTAATCAGCTCCGATGCCTTGTCGATGCGGCGCGTGCCGACGTACACCTCGCCCGCCATGATGCTGACCTGCGCCTTCGTGCGGCTTTCGCAAAGCCCGCGTTCCACCAGCGCCACATCAGCCCGTTGCTTTTCGCTCATTGATGCTTTTCTCCATTCTTCAGCGCGATGACGATGCGCTGGGTCATCAGTTCCGGCGTCAATCCCAAGTATTTCAGCAGCTGATCACGCCGCCCATGCTGCACGAAGGTATCCGGGATACCGAAGGACAGCATCGGCGCGGGCAGCCCTTCGCCGGACAGGAACGCGCAGACCACGCTGCCGAAGCCGCCCGTCAGCACATGCTCCTCCATCGTGACGATTGGGCGATTCGCCAGCTGACGCAGCATTTTCTCGTCCATCGGCTTCACACTCCGGCAGTTCACCAGCGATGCGTGAATGCCGCGCTTTTCCAGCAGGTCGCGAACTTCAATCGCTTCCGCCACCATCGAGCCGACAGCCAGCAGCGCCACATCCCCGCCCTGCTCCATCATCTCCCATTCACCGATGCGGAACGGCTTATCCTGCGCCGGGTAGCGCGCCGACAAATCGACGGATTCACGCCCATAGCGAATGGCACAGGGGGATTCGTTCTCCTGCGTCCAGCGCATCATGGTGCGCAGCTCATTCAGGTCTCGCGGCGCCAGAATCACCATGTTCGGCACGGGCAGCATTGACGCTAAATCCCACACGCCGTGGTGCGTCGCGCCATCCTCGCCGACCAGCCCCGCACGGTCAAGCAGCAGCGTCACGTTCAGCTTCGGCATACACACGTCATGTATCATCTGGTCAAACGACCGTTGGAAGAACGACGCATAGACCGCAAAGTACGGTTTCATGCCGCCCGCCGCCAGCCCAGCTGCCATCGTGACGGCATGTTCCTCCGCAATGCCGACGTCCATCATGCGGCGCGGAAAACGCTCCGCAAAGTACGACAAGCCCGTACCCGACGGCATAGCGGCGGTAATCGCGACGATTTTTTCATCCGTTTTCGCCATTTCGGACAGCGTTTCCGCCATTACCTGCCCATAGGACGGCAGCGTTCCCTTCTTGCGCGCCGTACCGGTTTCCACGTAGAACGGCGGCGTGCCGTGGAAGCGCTCCGGCTTGTCCTCCGCTGCGCTGTATCCATATCCTTTTTTTGTGAGCACATGCACGACAACCGGCTCATCCAACTGTTTGACGGCCTCCAATGTGTGCTCCAGTGCCTTGAGGTCATGCCCGTTAATCGGGCCGAAATAATGGAAGCCAAGGCTATTGAAGAATCCCTCTTGATTTTCGCGCACGAACATAGACTTGACGCTCTTTTTTGCCCACGATAAAAAGTGCTGAAGCGGTTTTCCGACTACGGGCAGGCAGGACAAGCCTTTGCGGATGACCCGCTTCGTGCTTGTCCACCCGCTGGAGACGCGTAAATCCGTCAGGTGCTGCGAAAGCGCCCCCACGTTCGGCGCAATCGACATTTCGTTGTCATTCAGAATGACAATCATACGCGTATGACTGTCACCCGCGTCGTTGAGCGCCTCATAGCACATGCCGCCGGTCATTGCGCCATCGCCCACCAGCGCCAGCACATGGTGATGCTGCCCCTGCAAATCGCGGGCGCGCGCCAGCCCCAGCGCTGCGGACAGCGCGGTAGAGGCATGACCCGTCTCGAACACATCATATTCGCTTTCGGAGCGCTTCGGAAAGCCGGACATGCCGCCGAAGGAGCGCAGGGTACAGAACGTGCGGTAGCGCCCCGTCAGCAGCTTATGGACATAACTTTGATGTCCCACATCAAAGACGATTTTGTCCTCCGGCATGTTGAACACGCGGTGAATCGCCATCGTTAATTCTACCACGCCCAGATTGCTCGCCAAATGCCCGCCGCGCTTGGAAATGGTCGTGACCAGTTCTGTGCGAATCTGCGCGGCAAGATCGTTCATCTCCGCATAGGACAAACCTTTAATGTCCTGCGGCGACTTGATATCCTCCAATCGCAAGCATTTTCCCTCCTTCATGGATTTTGCATTTGTGTTGATTGATGCTATTTCTCAGATAAAAATGCGCAAGCGGATGGCGCAGGCGAATGCAGGAAATAGTATTAGAATTTGCTGCCCTTGCTCCCCTTTGCGCCCTTCGTGCCGCCGAGCGAAACGCCCTTCAAAATATCGGAGGAATAAGCATAATTGCGCATATTGCGGTCTTCGTTCGCCTTGCGCGCGCAGTCCACCATGCGGTCAATCAGCTGCGAATACTTCACACCCTTGTTCTCCCACAGGTAGAATGCCAGCGAGCCGGGAATCGTGTTGATTTCAGTGATGTATACCTGCTCGGACGCGCGGTCAAACATGTAATCGATGCGCACAACGCCCTTACAGTCCAGCATCCGGAAAATATCGCAGGACATGGTCTGAATCTTATCGCGCAGGCTGTCCTCAATCGGCGCGGGCAGCACACGGTGCAGGCTCGCCATGCCCTTCGAGCCGCCATTGGCAAGATACTTCTCCTTGAAATCGAGGAACTGCTGACCCGACAGCGGCATCTCAATCGGGCTGGCTTCCACGTCGCCATCGTAGCCCAGTACGGAGCAGTTCAGTTCAATCGGGTGATCCAGCCCCTTCTCAACCAGCACGCGGCGGTCATACTCAAACGCCAGTTCAAGGCTGTCCATCAGCCCTTCGCGGTCATCCGCACGGCTGACACCGATAGACGAGCCAAGGTTCGCGGGCTTGACGAACACAGGATAGCCCAGTTCCTTCTCCACCTTGTCCAGCACGGCGTTTTTGTCCTGCTGATACATGGCGCGCGTGAACCAGCAATCCGGCAGACACGGCAGCGTCCCCGCGCCGCGGAAGAACTGCTTCATCATGATTTTATCCATGCCGATGGCGCTGCCTGCCACGCCCGTGGACGTGTACGGCAGATTCGCCAGTTCCAGCATCCCTTGCAGCGTGCCGTCCTCGCCGTTCAGCCCATGCATGACGATAACGCAAACTTCCAGCCGCGCCACCACGACCTGCGTTGGATGAGAGAACAGCCCCTTGCCAGGACGGTTCGCCAGCAGCGCACCCGAACCCGCCGTCACGTCCAGCGCAACGGCTTCGATGCCCGCTTTGTTCGGGTCAAAGGGCGTGTACGTCTCGATGCGGCGGAGCGCATTTCCCGTATACCAGACGCCGTTTTCGCCGATATACACCGGGATGACGTCGTACTTCTCGCTGTCCACATGGTTCATCAGCTGCACCGCGCTGATGATGGATACCTCGCGCTCACAGCTGCGGGAACCGAAAATCACACCAAGCTGAACCTTTGCCATAACAAAAATCTCCTTGCCTTTACGGAATCTCTGATTGATTCGGCAGAGCTTCCTTACGTTTCAGAATAGTGATCCGGAAGATCGTTTTCAAACATTGCAATGTCGCCGGGACGCCCAATCTGCCGCAGGAGCACCGTCGCTTCGTCGAGGCTGGCGACGACGTGCAGATTTCCCTGCGGGAAGCCCGCTGCGAGCAGCCCTTCGGCAATCGGCTGCGTGTGCTTTTTGCCCACGAGAATGGCGATATCCGCGTTGCCGCAGATTTTCCGCCCAAATTCGCGGTTGAACGCCGCTTCCTGTCCGCCCAATTCGACCATACCGGGGGTAATGATGATGCGCCGCGCTTGGAACGCCCCAAGTACCTTCACTGCCGCTTCCGCGCCCTTCGGGTTGGAATTGAACGCATCGTCAATGATGGTGATGCCCGGCGATGGAATCAGCTGCAAGCGGTGCTCCACCGGCTGCAATTTGCTGATGCCGCGTGCTACTTGCCGCATGGTCAGCCCAAGATGGAGCGCAACCGTCGCGGCAAGCAGGATGTTCTGGATGTTGTGTTCCCCCAGCAGGCGCGTTTCGCACGCGATTTCCTCCGCCGACGTATGCAGGACGAATCGGCTGCCCATCGGGGAAACCGTCACATCCGTTGCCCACACGTCCGCGTCCGGGCTATAATGCAGGCAGCAGAGGCGCTTTTCTTTCTCCGTGCGGTCATAGAGTTCACGGCAGATTGCGCCGTCATCCGGGAAAAAGCAGCAGCCATCCGCCGGAACAGCGTCCATCAATTCATATTTCGTATTTTTGATGCGCTCCAAGGTATGGAAGGTGTCCAAATGCTGCGGGCCGACGCTCGTCAGCACGCCGTAACGCGGATGCACCAGTCGACACAGTTCCTTGATATCCCCGACGTGCCGTGCGCCCATTTCCGCCACAAACACCTGCGTCGCAGGCGTCAGGCGCTCTCGGATGATTTTCGTTACGCCCATTGGCGTATTGAAGCTGCTCGGCGTAATCAGCGTCTGATACTTCTCCTGCAAAATTGTGCCGAGAATGAACTTGACGCTCGTCTTGCCGTAGCTGCCAGTAATGCCGATTTTGATGATGTCCGGGCGCGCCGCCAGCTTCTTCTGCGCGTCGCGGAAATACATTTCGCTCACGAGCTTCTCAATCGGCCACGCCAGCAATCCGCCCAGCGCCACCCAGAGCGGCAGCAGCAGCGGCAGCAGCCCGCAGAAGTACACCTTCGTCAGCAGCGCAATCGGCGTGCAGAGCAGCGTATAGACAACGCCCATGACAATGTACGTCCGCTTGACGCGCATCGTGACGACAAACGGCTTTTTCGCCTTCTTCTGCTGGAAAATCGACCGGCACCACCAGCCGCCCGCGACCGCCAGTGCTGCATTCACCAGCGCCAGCAGGATTTTGCCGACGCTCATGTCCAGCATCCGGTCAATGCTCCGGTATGCCAAATACAGCAGCGTCAAGTACGCCGCCAGCGTGATGCCGGGCAGCAGCGCGCGCCTCCAATTGCGCCGCAGCGTCCGGAAATAGCCGGGAAATTGGTAGCTTTCCAGCTGGAAATCATGCATCAGGCTCCGTTGTGCCAGCAGCATCGCCAAGGCGGTTGCCAGCGCCGGAAGCCATTTCAGAAAGTTAATCACCTGATTCACTCCTGCCCCATCCAAATCAGTTTAGCAGAAACTGACGCACAATCGTCTGAAAGCGCGCCGCCTGCTCCAGATATGCGAAATGCGTTCCGCCTTCCAGCACCACCAGACCACTGTCGGCAATTTCCTTTTCCATCTGCTGCCCCATCCACAGCGGCGTTTCCGCGTCGCGGTCGCCCCAGATGAGCAGCGTCGGGTTCTTGATATGCGAAAGCAGCGCGCTCTGGTCTTAACCCACGACCTTGACGAACGTCTTGCGCATTTCCGGCGACAGGGCGGCATAATCCCGCGAGCCGTACTTCTGCACGAGATTCTCCTGCCACTTGTCCGGCAGGCTGCCGAAGAGGTGCGTCTTTTTCGCTACACCGACAAGCTTTTTCAGCCGCTGATACCGCTGCGACTTCTTGCTCTTTTCGCTGGATAGCTTGGGCCGTATGCCCGCCGCGCCTGTCAGAATCAAAACGCTCCGGATGGTCGGCAGCGAGCTCAATCGCCACGCGTCCGCCGAAGGAATGCGCAATCACGCTGCACGGCAGGAAGTCGAGCTTCGTCAGCAGTTCCAGCAGATTCGCGGCGAAATCCGGCACACCCCACGGCTGCGGAGGAAATCCGCTTTCGCCATGCGCCGGAAAATCCACCCGAAGCACGGTCATGTCCGGCGTGAGCGCATCGCTAATCCCCGCCATCAGCTTTTCCGAGCAGCCCCAGCCATGCAGCAGCACCACTTTTCTTTCGCCGTGGCCACCGATTTCATAATGGACGCGGACGCCCTGAAGCGTCATTTCCACAAAACGCATCTCCTTTTCAGCCGTCGATTCGCCAAATGTATCGGCACTTGACGGCGCTGATTTCCCAGCGGTCGCGAATCTCCTGCGGCACGGCCACGGTTCTTTCCAGCGTGCAGCCCAGCCCCAAGCACGTCTTGCGGCTCGCCCAGTTATCCGGGTCAGTCGTGATGACGACGCTGCTTTTGCCATGCAGGGCAATCAGCGGACGCAAGAGCGCACAGGCGCGGCGCGCGTAGTGATTGCCGCGATACGGCGGGTCAACATGATAGCCGATATGCCCGAAATAGTACACACAGGGGCTTTCCCCCATCCGCAGGGAGATGCGTCCAACTTCCCGGTGCGTCCCGTGCGGCACAATCATATAGTCATACACGCGGCCGAATCCCATTTCTTTTTCCGGCGGATAGAGCCGCAAGGGCAGCAAGTCAATCACGCCATCGGAAAACTCAGCACGCACTCTGCGAAACAGCATCCTTACACATCCTGTATCTGCACCTGCGGAAGCAGGGCAGCAAAATCATCGGGACGAATTAGCTGCGTCCCCTCGGTCATTACCGACGCACAGCCCGCCGCCGCGCCATACGCCAGCGCACGGCGAACGTCCCCTGTTTTCTCCAAGCCAGCCAAGATCGGAAGAGCGTCGTGTAGGGAAAGAG
>OGGU01001503.1_pt1 | contig 13608 bp, 10 predicted proteins | sample 1571241 | NCBI WGS metagenome assembly OGGU01 (sample SAMEA2581934, study PRJEB24529) | metagenome | biome: Human gut stool | place: China | collected 2011
ATGGGCGTCGTAGCGGAAGCTGACCTGGCCGTCCATCAGCTGCAGCAGCAGGGGCGTCAGCTGGCTTCCGGCGGCCCGGCACAGGGCCTCGGCATAGGCCAGGGCCTCGCCGATCTCCTGATCGTATACCTTCAGGCCGTTAAGCTCCACCGTACCCAGGGCGGCGGAGACGGGGCCCTCCTTCCCCTTCTTTTGCAGGGACAGGACACCGACCGGGAACAGGTCCTCGTCCGTGACCACCACCCGGCGGGCGGCGGTAATGGCCCGGGCCCCCCTCCAGCCCGCCACGGCGCAGCCACTTTTGTGCAGGCGGCGGCACAGCAGGGACAGGGGCAGCGTCCCGGACAGGGGCAGGGACAGGGGTACCGTGGCCGACAGCAGCGCCGACCACAGCCAGAGGAAGCGGTTCATCTGGTGCCCGCTGAGGGCTGCCACCAGGGCCAGCACCGTGGCCAGGGCCAGGTACAGCGGCGTCAGAATGGGCTGCCACCGGGCGGCGGGGTCCGGGGACTGCCACATGCGGTAAAAGCCCTCCAGACGCCCCTGCTGCTTGCAGGCTCCGGCGGCGGTGACGGAGGCCACATACGGCGGCGTGCCTCCCAGCTGGGCCAGGCGGAAGCTGTCATACCGGGCCCGGGCGGCGCGATATTGGCCGCAGGCGCACAGATACAGCAGCAGGGCCGCCGGGGCGTCCATCCCGTGCAGGGGGCAGCCCGAAACCGGCTGCCACGGCGGGCATTGGCCCAGAAACAGGCACTGGGCGCTGTCCGCCAGGGCTGCCAGGCCGCACACCAGCGCCGCCGCCGGGGCGGTGACGCGCCCATGGCCCAGGCTCTCCCCTGCCTCGTGCCACAGTCGGGTGCTCAGCAGCAGGCACAGGGCCAGCAGCCCCGCCGGTATGCCGCAGCGCAGCCAGACGTGGTCATACCACCCCTGGGACAGCAGGTCCAGCCCGTCGATGACGGCCACGGCTATGGCCAGCAGGGTGGGCGCCGTCAGCAGCAGACGCTGCCGGTGCAGCCGGGCGCACTGCCACTTCTGCTCCCGGGCGGCGTCGTCCATGGTGGGCTCCGGCTCCGGCGGCTCCTCCGGGGCGTCGTCCGGGTTTTCCAGGTCCCGGGCGGGGATGCGGTCCCGGACCCACTGGGCGGCGGCGGACAGGCGCTCCCTCAAAGGCACCCGCTCCGGCAGGACGCCGCCCTCGTCGTCCTCCTCCGGAACGGCCCGGGGCTCGTCCGGGTCCTCCTGCCGCTGCCGGAAGCGGCGGCGCAGCCGGTCCAGGGGGTTCTCCCGGGGCGGTTCGTCGTCCGGACGATACTCCGGCTCCGGAACAGGCTCCGGTTCCGGTTCAGGTTCTGGTTGTGGTTCTTGTTCCGGCTCTTGTTCCGGTTCGGGGGCCGGCTCAGGCTCGGGGACCGGTTCGGGTTCGGGGATGGGCTCCGGTTCCGGGGCAGGCTCCGGCTCCGGGTCCCTTCGGGACCCACCCGAGCCGAATTCGTCCAGAATGTCGTCTATGGTGAAGTCCATCTCCGGCGGCGTGGGCCGCATGTCTTCGTTACGCATGGTGATCCCTCGTTGTTATCCCCGGCGCTGGCGCACGGCCTCATACAGCAGGATGGCGGCGGCTGCCGACGCGTTCAGGGAGGAAATATGCCCCTTCATGGGGATGCTGACCAGGAAATCGCAGTTTTCCGCCACCAGGCGGCTCATGCCATCTCCCTCGGAGCCGATGACAATGGCCGCCGGGCCCTTGAGATCGGCGCTGTACAGGTTGGTGGAGGCTCCGGCGGCGGTGCCGAAGATCCAGACCCCCTGCTTTTTTAGGTCCTTCAGGACGGAGGTCAGGTTGGCCACCCGGGCCACCGGCAGATAGCTGACGGCCCCGGCGGAGGTTTTCCCCACGATGGCGGTGAGCCCGGCGGAGCGGCGCTTGGGGATGATGAGCCCGTGGGCCCCGGCGCACTCGGCGGTGCGGAGGATGGCCCCCAGGTTGTGGGGGTCGGATATCTCGTCGCACACCACCAGCAGGGGGGCCTCGCCCTTGTCCCGGGCGGCCTGAAGGATGCTCTCCACACTGACGTACTCCCGGACCGCCGCCAGGGCGATGACGCCCTGGTGGGCATGGGTGCGGCTCATGGCGTCCAGCTTCCGCCGGTCCGCCTCCACCACCACCACACCGGCCTCCCGGGCCCGGGAGGCGATATGGCCCAGGGTCTTGTCCGTCTCGCCCTTGGCCAGATAGATCTTGTCAATGGCCGTTCCGGCCCGCAGGGCCTCGATCACGGCGTTGCGGCCCTCGATGAGGCCGTCGGCCTCCGCCTGGGGGGCGGGCCATCTGGTTTCGTTGTCTCTCATGGTGCGATGTCCTCGTTTTTTCGATATTTTATCCAGTATACCATATTCCATGGACAAGATAAAGCGCCCGGGACACAAATTTTTCGCCATTTTTCCCGGCGGGCTTTCTTGTATCAGGCCGGAAAATGTGGTATGATAAATTATTAAATTAGGGAAGTGCCGCCTTTTTCACGACACGGGGCGGCTGGGAGGTTTCCATTGGACAGAAAGCAAGTGCTTCTCGACGACGGGCAGATGGCCCGCCAGCGGGAATTTACCGAAAAAATCCACGCCATGCACCAGGCCCGGGGCCGGACGCCTCTGGCTCTGGTGGACACCTTCGGGTGCCAGCAGAACGTGGCCGACAGCCAGCATATCCTGGGGATGCTGCGGGACATGGGGTGCGAGTTCACCGACGATGCCGCCCGGGCGGACATTGTGGTGATGAACACCTGCGCCATCCGGGACCATGCGGAAAAGCGGGTATACGGCACCCTGGGCGCCCTGACCCACACCAAGAAGCAGAACCCGGAGCAGATCATCTGCCTGTGCGGCTGCATGGCCCAGCGGCCGGAGGTGGCGGAGAAGGTCCGGACCAGCTATCGCCATGTGGACCTGGTGTTCGGGCCCCAGGCCCTGTGGAAGTTCCCGGAACTTCTGTATCAGGTGTATACCCGCCGGGGCCGGGTGTTCTCCGTGGAGAACGAGCACGGCTCCATTGCCGAGGGGATGCCCGTGGTCCGGGAGGGCCGGGTCCGGGCGTGGGTGTCCATCATGTATGGGTGCAACAACTTCTGCTCCTACTGCATCGTCCCCTATGTCCGGGGCCGGGAGCGCAGCCGCGCCCCGGAGAAGATCGTGGAGGAGGTCCGCCAGCTGGCGGCGGAGGGCTTCAAGGAGATCACCCTGCTGGGCCAGAACGTGAACTCCTACGGAAAGGACCTGCCGGAGCCCTGGGACTTTGCGGACCTTCTGCGGGAGCTGGACAAGATCGACGGCGACTACCTGATCCGCTTTATGTCGTCCCAGCCCAAGGATGCCAGCTATAAGCTGTTTGACACCATGGCCCAGAGCCGCCACGTGGCCCACCAGCTGCACCTGCCGGTGCAGTCCGGCAGCGACCGGGTGCTGCGGGCCATGAACCGCCCCTATGACCGGGCGAAATACCTGGACCTGATCGGCTATGCCCGGAAGGTCATGCCGGACCTGGTGCTGACGTCGGACGTGATCATCGGCTTCCCCGGCGAGACGGAGGCCGAGGCCATGGAGACGGTGGACCTGGTGCGGCAGGTGGAATTCGACGCCCTGTTCACCTTCATCTTCTCCCCCCGGCCCGGTACGCCGGCGGCCAAAATGGACGATCCGGTGCCCCGGGCGGAGAAGCAGAAGTGGTTCGACACCCTGTGCAGCACCCAGAACGAGATTTCTGCCCGGCTCCACGCCGGGTATGTGGGCCGGACCCTGCGGGTGCTGGTGGACGGCGAAACCGACGACACCCGGTGGCCCCTGTCCGCCCGGACGGCGGGGGGACGGCTGGTGCACCTGGTGGGGGACAAGTCCGCCCTGGGCCAGTACCGGGACGTGAAGATCACCGACAGCAACACCTGGGCCCTGTTCGGGGAGATGCTTCCTGCATCAAAAGAACAACGTTCTTTTGATGCATAAAACTGTCCAAAAAGGGCCTTGCCCTTTTTGGACAAAAGGCCCGCAGTCTGCTGCGCGCATAATTGGTCCGCCATGGGCGAACCAATTCCACACTTGCAGACCGAGAAGTATTTTCGGCCAGGTACACGCCCCGGCCGAAAATGATTGCATTTCATTTACCGCCTGCGGGCGGCAAACTCTGCGAGGCTTTTTGATGCATAAGATACCACGGCCAACGCCGCGAAGCGGGCATATGCCCCATAGAACAATAAGTTTTGCACTTTTCAACAATGTTTTCCACCACCATTCGACAGATCAGCCGCCTATGCGGCAGAAAGCGCGGGTGAAACCATGGCAGAGCTGACCCCCATGATGAAGCAGTATCTGCAGATTAAGGAACAGAATCAGGACGCCATCCTGTTTTTCCGGCTGGGAGATTTTTACGAGATGTTCGGCGACGACGCCCGGAAGGCGTCCAAGGAGCTGGACCTGACCCTGACCACCCGGGATAAGGACAAGAACAAGAGCTTCGAGGAGAAGATCCCCATGTGCGGCATCCCCTATCACGCCTCGGACGCCTATATTGCCCGGCTTATTGCCAAGGGCTACAAGGTGGCCATCTGCGAGCAGACCGAGGACCCTGCCACGGCCAAGGGCCTGGTGGACCGGGACATCATCCGGGTGGTGACCCCCGGCACGGTCATTGACGCGGCCTGCCTGGAGGAGGGACGCTCCAACTTCTGCGCGGGGCTGTATCTGGACGACACCTGCGCGGGCTTCAGCGTGTGCGACATCTCCACCGGCAAGACCCACGTCACCGCCTTCCAGGGTCCGGACCGGGCGGAGCACCTGCTCAACGAGCTGGGGCGGTTTTCCCCGGCGGAGGCGGTGGTGAACCAGGCGGCCTACGACTGCGGGCCGCTGCTGAGTCTGATGCAGGATAAGCTCCACTGCCATGTGGAGCGGCTGAGCGCCGGACGCTTTCAATTGCAGGAGGCGGAAAGGACCGTCCGGCAGCAGTTCGGCGACGAGGCCGCCGCCCGGCTGCCCAAGGGGAATCCCGCGGCGGCGCTGTCGCTGGGAGCCCTGCTGGGCTATCTCCACGAGACGCAGAAAACCGACCTGCGCCATGTGGACGACCTGGACTATTATCAGCAGGGGCAGTTTATGGAGCTGGACCTGACGGCCCGGCGGAATCTGGAGCTGACGGAGACCCTACGCAGCAAGGAGAAAAAGGGCAGCCTCCTGTGGGTGCTGGACAAGACCAAGACCCCCATGGGCGGGCGGATGCTCCGCAGCTGGCTGGAGCGGCCCCTGCTGTCCGTAACGGCCATCACCCGCCGCAGCGGCGCCGTGGGCCAGCTGGTGGACCACACCATGACCCGGGAGGAGCTGGCCCTGGCCCTGTCCGGCATCGGCGACATGGAGCGGCTGGTGGGCCGCATTGTATACGGCACCGCCGGGGGCCGGGACGTGGTATCCCTGAAAAACGCCATGGCGCGGCTTCCCCATGTAAAGGAGCTGCTGTCGGCCTTTGACCGGGGCCGCCTGGGGGAGCTGGCCCAGCTGGACCCCCTGGAGGACCTGACGGACCTCATCGGCCGCACCCTGTGCGACGATCCCCCCTTCTCCGTCCGGGAGGGGGAGTTCATCCGGGAGGGCTTCGACCCGGAGGTGGACCGCCTGCGGAGCATCCTCCATGGCGGCAAGGGCGTCATCGCCTCCATGGAGGCCGCCGAAAAGGAGAAAACCGGCATCCGCACCCTGAAGATCGGATACAACAAGGTATTCGGATACTACATCGAGGTGTCCAACTCCTTCAAGGACCAGGTGCCGGATACCTATATCCGCAAGCAGACCCTGGTCAACGGCGAGCGCTATATTACCCAGGAGCTGAAGGACCTGGAGCACGACATTCTGTCCGCCTCGGACCGGGTGTCGGCCCTGGAATATGAGCTGTTCACCCGCCTGCGGCAGGAGCTGAGCGGCCATGTGGCCCGGATCCAGGCCACGGCCGCCGCCGTGGCGGAGGCGGACTGCCTGTGCTCCCTGGCCGCGGTGGCAGTGAAGAACAACTACTGCTGCCCGGCGGTGGACGAGTCCGGGGTCATCGAAATCCACCAGGGACGCCACCCGGTGGTGGAGGCCATGCGGCCTGACGCCCTGTTTGTGCCCAACGACACCTATATGGGCCGCAGCGAGGACCGGGTGTCCATCATCACAGGCCCCAACATGGCGGGCAAGTCCACCTATATGCGCCAGGTGGCGCTGATGGTGCTCATGGCCCAGATCGGGTCCTTTGTCCCGGCCAAGGCCGCAAGGCTTGGCATCGTGGACCGGATCTTCACCCGCATCGGGGCCTCCGACGACCTGTCGGCGGGACAGTCCACCTTTATGGTGGAGATGACGGAGGTCAGCGACATTCTGCGCACCGCCACCGCCGACAGCCTGCTGATCCTGGACGAGATCGGCCGGGGCACCTCCACCTTCGACGGCATGAGCATCGCCCGGGCGGTGCTGGAATACTGCGCCGACCCCAAGCGCCTGGGGGCCAAGACCCTGTTTGCCACCCACTATCACGAGCTGACCGCCATGGAGGGGACCCTTCCCGGCGTGAAGAACTATAACATCGCCGTCCGCACCCGGGGGGAGGAGATCGTGTTCCTGCGGAAGATCGTCCCCGGCGGCGCGGACCGCAGCTACGGCATCGAGGTGGCCAAGCTGGCGGGCCTGCCGGAGGCGGTGGTGTCCCGGGCCAGAAAGATCCTCCGGCAGCTGGAGGAGGAGTCCGGCCACCCGGCGGCAGCCCCCGCTCCCCGGGAGGACCAGGTGTCCTTTGCCGCCGTGGCCGAGGGGGAGGTCATCGACCGGCTGCGCCGGGCCCAGGTGGACTCCCTGACGCCCCTGGAGGCATTGCAGCTGCTGTATGAGCTGAAAAAGAAGCTGACGTAACACGAAAGGACAACGCTATGCCTGATATTCAATGCCTGCCCCGGCACGTGGCGGACCTGATCGCCGCCGGCGAGGTGGTGGAGCGGCCCGCCAGCGTGGCCAAGGAGCTGCTGGAAAACGCCCTGGACGCCGGGGCTACCGCCATCGTGGCAGAGGTGCAGCACGGGGGCCTGACCTATCTGCGGATGACGGACAACGGCTGCGGCATCGCGCCCCAGCAGCTGCCCACGGCGTTTCTGCGCCATGCCACCAGCAAGCTGCGCACCGCCGGGGACCTGGCTGCCATCGGCACCCTGGGCTTCCGGGGGGAGGCCCTGGCGGCTATTTCCGCCGTGTCCCGGGTGGATATCCTGACCCGCCAGACCGGGGCCCAGACCGGGGCCTCCCTGCATCTGGAGGGGGGCGTGCCGGGCCAGGTGGAGGAGATCGGGTGCCCGGAGGGCACCACCATCTGCGTGCGGGACCTGTTTTACAACACCCCCGCCCGGATGAAATTCATGAAAAAGGACAGCGCCGAGGGAGCCGCCGTGGCGGGCATCGTCCAGCACCTGGCCCTGAGCCATCCGGAGGTGTCCTTCAAGCTGCTGCGGGACGGGGCCGAGGTGCTCCACACCCCCGGCGACGGGCAGCTGCTGTCTGCCGTATACGCGGCCATGGGCCGGGACTTCGCCATGGGCCTGCAGGAGGTCCGGGGCTGCGGCGGCGACGTGCAGGTGTCGGGCTATGTGACCCGGCCCCTGAACGGCCACGGCACCCGGGGCCGCCAGCTGTTCTTCGTCAACGGCCGGTTCGTGAAAAGCCAGCTGCTGTCGGCGGCCCTGGAGGAGGCGTACCGCAACCGCCTGCTGAAGGGGAAGTTCCCCGGCTGCGTGCTGCATCTGACCCTGCCGGAGGACCGGGTGGACGTGAACGTGCACCCGGCCAAGACCGTGGTGAAATTCGTATCCGACAAAACCGCCTTTGACGCGGTGTACTATACCGTCATGGACGCCCTGAACCGGGCGGAACAGCCCGCCCGGCAGGAGGAAAAGCCCTTTTACCGGACCATGACCGCCCAGGAGTTCCGGCAGCAGCAGAAGCCCCAGCCGGAGAAGCCGCCGCTGGGCAGCTATACTGCCCGGCCCGCCGCCCCGGCCCGGCCGGTGCACCCGGCGGAACAGCCGGCCCTGGCGGTGCGGGACGTGGCCCCGGAGCCGGGGAAGGCCTTCACGGCCCCCACGGCCCGGCCCGGCGTCAGCTATCACATCACCCCGCCGTCCCCGGCCCCTGCGGCAGAGCCGCAGGAACCGGCGCCTGTGCGGGAGGAACCGCCTGTGCAGGAGACGGTATCCCTGCCGGAGCAGGTGACTCTGGAGCCGCCGCATGAGGCCCCCTGGCGCATCGCCGGGGAGGTGCTGCGGACCTATATCATCTGCGAGGACGAGGAGGAGAATGTGTGGCTCATCGACAAGCACGCCGCTCATGAGCGGGTGCGGTTCGACGCGCTGAAGGCCGCCGCGGAGCCGGTGATGACCCAGACCCTGCTGGAGCCGTTGGCGGTGGAGCTGCCGCCGGAGGACTGCGCGGCGGTGCTGGAGCAGCTGCCCCTGCTGGAGCGATACGGCTTCCGGTGCGAGGATTTCGGCGGCGCGGTGCTGGTGCGGGAGGTACCCGGCGATATCGACGACCCCGCCGGGGCCCTGGAGGAACTGGCGGAGGACCTGCGGCTGAACCGGGCGGACCCGGACGCGGCCCGGGACAGCCTGCTGTCCACCATGGCCTGCAAATCCGCCATCAAGGCCGGGATGCACACCGACCCCGCCGAGCTGCGGCGTCTGGTGGACCGGGTCCAGTCCGGGGAGATCCAGTATTGCCCCCATGGCCGCCCGGTGGCGGTGAAGCTCAGCAAATACCAGGTGGAGAAGATGTTCAAGCGGGCGTGACAGCCCGGGAAAGGAACCGCCTATGACTGTTCTGTGCGTGGTAGGACCCACCGCCAGCGGAAAAACGAAAATGGCCGTGGCCCTGGCCCGGTGGCTGAACGGCGAGGTGGTGTCCGTGGACTCCATGCAGATCTACCGGGGCATGACCATCGGCACCGCCGCTCCCACGGCGGAGGAAACAGAGGGCATCCCCCACCACATGGTGGCAGTGGCCGACCCGGCCGAGAGCTGGTCTGTGGCCCGATTCACGGAGCGGGCCGACCGCTGCATCCAGGATATCCTCTGCCGGGGCAGGCGCCCTGTCTTAGTGGGCGGCACGGGCCTTTATCTGGACTCCATCCTCTCCGGCCGGACCTTTGCCGCCGGGCACAGCGGCGGCGAGGTGCGAAGGGCCCTCCAAACGGAGCTGGCACAGGGCGGCATCGAGCCTCTTTACCGCCAATTACAGGCCATTGACCCCACAGCCGCCGCCCGCCTGCACCTGAGCGATGAAAAGCGCATCCTCCGGGCCCTGGAGGTCTTTCGGGAGACCGGCGAGACCATCACCGCCCACGATGCGCGCACCCGCCTCCGTCCCCCCAAGTACCGGGCCTATACCATCGGCCTTACCTTCCGGGACCGGGCCGATCTCTATGAGCGCATCGACTGCCGGGTGGATACCATGGTGGGGCAGGGACTTCTGCAGGAGGTGGAAGCCCTGCTTAAAAGTGGCCTGCCTGAAACCGCCACAGCCCTCCAGGCCATCGGCTATAAGCAGTTTTTGTCCGTCTACCGGGGCGACACCCCAGCCCGGGATGCCGTGGCAGAGGTGAAGCTCCGCTCCCGGCAGTACGCCAAGCGTCAGCTTACCTGGCTGCGCCGCAAGGAGGACATCCACTGGATTCTTTGGGAGAAAACCCCCGATTTCCCGGCGGGCCTCCAAAATGCGACAGAATATCTCCTCGCCCAGGGCTTAGGATAGACCCGGGCGGACAAGCATAGGAGCCTACCATGAATGGTATCGTCCGCACCAAAACATAGAAAAAGGAGCAGACGATATGCAAAAGGCGAATTTACAGGAAATTTTTCTCACCAAGGTGCGCAAGCAGGCCCTTTCCGTCACGGTATTTCTGATGAACGGCTTTCAGCTGCGGGGCACCATCACCGGCTTCGACAGCTTTTCCCTGGTGCTGGACAGCGATGGCCGCCAGCAGTTCATCTACAAGCATGCCATCTCCACCATTGTCCCCCTGCGCCCCATCTCTCTGCAGGAGGAGGCCGGGGACAATGAACAGCGGGATTGCCGAAAAAGTGAAAATATAACACCAACGGTAAAGTATCAAAAACTTAGGCAGGATGCTGAAACGGCCCTTTCCGCACCCTGAGCAAAGGAGCAGCCATGAGATCCACCCCCATTTTCAAAATATTATCCGCTGCGGTGCTGGCCGCTGTGGTGGTGCTGCTGGGTGTTCAGACGTACCGGTATTTCCACCGGCCCCTGTCCGTGTCCGCGGCCTATACCAGCCAGGTGTCGGATTCCATCTCCGTCACAGGTTGGGTGGTCCGGCAGGAGACGGCTCTGCCGGAGGTTTCCGGCACGCTGCTGCGCCAGGTGCAGGAGGGGGAAAAGGTCCATGCGGGCCAAACCGTGGCTGTGTCCTATGCCAGCAAGAGCGCCTTGGAGACCGTGAAGGAGCTGGAGGATGCGGAGCTGAAGCTGCAGCAGCTTCAGTTTGCTCGCAGCTCCTTTTTGGATAGTGACGCCGCCCTGAGGGTGGACAGCGATGTGTCCGACAGCATTCTGGGGCTGCGCACCGTTGTGGCCGGGGGAGATTACTCTGTGGCTGCTGAGGCCATGGCCGGGGTAAAGACCGCCGTGTTAAAGCGCAGCTACAGCTATGAATCCCTGGATCAGATCGACGCAGAGATCGAGAGCACCCGCTCCTCCATCTCCTCGCTCCAGGACCGGCTCTCCGGCGCAACAGCGGTGCAGACCGCCGCTGCGGGCTATTTCAGCGGCTCCACCGATGGCTGCGAGGGAACGCTGACCCCTGCGTTTTTAGAGGGGGTCACCCCATCTCAGCTGAATGGCCTCTCCGCCTCTGCCGCCGTGAAGAGCGTGGGCAAGATCATCACCAGCAGTACCTGGTACTATGCCGCCGTCCTGCCTGCGGCGGAGGCCGAGGGGCTGGAGGTGGGCCAGGAGGTCACCCTGCGCCTGAGCAAGGGTCTCAAGCAGGACGCCCTGGCCTATGTTCAATCCATCAGCAACCAGGAGGACGGCCAGGTGGCCGTTGTGTTTGCCTGCACCCGTTATATCTCTCAGGTAACGCTTCTGCGCCGCCAGCAGGCGGAGATCATTCTGCGGGAGTACAGCGGCATCCGGATCCCCACCGCCGCCCTGCGCATGGATGAATCCGGGCAGCTGGGCGTCTACTGTCAGATCGGCGCCTATGTGTACTTAAAGCCCGTGGACCTGATTTATAAGGGCAGCGGCTTCTGCCTGGTGCAGCGCGCCGAAGGCGCATCGGGAGAGCGGGCCCTGCGGCAGGGGGATTTGGTGATCTCCACGGCCCAGCAGCTTACGGACGGAATGATACTGCCGGACAACTGACCCGAGCGCAGACAGAGAAAAATAGGGCGGCCCTGCTGCCTAAGGTGGTTAATTTTCTGCCGGAGGATCCCCCGGGGGACCTTCTACAGCTGAATAAAGGAGGAGTTTCCATGTCTATTTCCGAAAATATTGCCGCCATCCGGCGGGAGATTCACCTGGCTGCCGCCAAGACCGGCCGCACCGGGGCGGATATAACCCTGGTGGGTGCCAGCAAAATGAATGACGCCGCTGCCTGCCGAGAGGCCATCGCTGCCGGCATCGACGTGCTGGGGGAAAATCGGGTCCAGGAGATGACCCAAAAGCTGGCTGAAAACGCTTATGACGGCGTGCCGCTGCACTTCATCGGCCATCTCCAGCGCAACAAGGTCAAGCAGGTGGTGGGTAAGGCAGCGCTGATCCAATCCGTCAGCTCTATGGCTCTGCTGGACGAGATCGAAAAGAACGCTGAAAAGCTTGGCATCGTCCAGGACATTCTGCTGGAGGTGAATATCGGCGGCGAGGAGGCCAAGAGCGGCTTTGCCCCCGGCGCCCTGAATGAGGCTGCCTGTTATGCCAAAACGCTCCCCCATGTGCGGGTGCTGGGCCTCATGACCATTCCCCCGGTGGAGACGGAGCCCCATGGAAATATGCCCCTTTTTGCACGGATGAAGGCACTTTATGTTGACATAAACAAAAATATATACGATAATAAATTAAAGTATCTTTCCATGGGCATGAGCGGGGATTATGCCGAGGCCATTGAGGCCGGCAGCAATATGGTCCGTGTGGGAACGGCCATTTTCGGCGCCAGGAATTACAGCAAGTAAATGCGGGAGGTTATATAGCCATGAGTTTGATGGACGAATTTAAGAAGATTATTCACCCTTATGATGATGAGGATTATGATTACGAGGAGGAGCAGCAGTTTCCCACTCAGCGGCCCGGTAAGGACTCCTATTTTGATGACCGGAAGGAGGACCGCCGGGGCGACGATCGCCGCAACAAGGTGGTAAACATCCACGCCACCACCCAGCTGAAGGTAGTGCTGGTGAAGCCGGAGCGCTTTGAAAACGCCTCCGAGATTGCAGACCACCTGCGGGAAAAGCGCACAGTGGTGCTGAATTTGGAGTCCACTAATAAGGATATCGCCCGCCGCCTCATTGACTTTCTCTCCGGTGTGGCCTACGCCGGGGACGGCAAGATCAAAAAGGTCTCCGCCAACACCTACATCATCACGCCCTACTCTGTGGACCTCATGGGAGACCTCATCGATGAGCTGGAGAGCAGCGGCCTGTACCTGTAAGGACACGCAGCGGTTCAAAAGCCTCGCAGAGTTTGCCGCCCGCAGGCGGAAAAAAATTCAAATCATTTTCTCTCGCGACATGTGCGTGAGAGAAAATACCGCTCAGGCTGCTATGACAGGCATTAGCGGAACCAGCAAAACTGGAACCAAATATCACTACTACCAGTGTGTGACCAACCGCCGGGACAAGTCCTGCCATAAAAAGACTGTCAGCAAAGCATATATTGAGGATTTGGTAATCAAGGAAACTCGTAAACTGCTGACCAAGGAAAATATTGACCGAATTGCAAAGGAAGTTGTACGGCTCTGCGAACAGGAGAAAGACACAGATAACCTCAAGCGGCTCAAAAGGCTCCTAAAAGAAAACGAGCGGGCTACAGAAAATCTCTTTAAGGCCCTTGAAAGTGGTCAAATCGTCGATGTGATTGCGGAGCGTATCTCCCAGAAGAAACGGGAACGCAACGAGCTGGAACAGCAGATTCTTGTGGAGACTTCCTCCCACCCTACGCCCACGGTCAATGAAGTGCGGTTCTTCCTGAACCAGTTCCGTAAAGGCGATGTCAATGACCTCAAATACCGTCAGGCCTTAGTGGATACTTTTGTCAACAGGATTTACCTCTATGATGACAAAATGACTGTCCTGTATAACACACAGGACAGCCATTCTGATGTGACCATCGACGATTTGAGTTCGTCTAGGGTCGCTTTGGTGGAGCCGAGGGGAATTGAACCCCTGTCCGAAAACAGTTTCACGGGACTTTCTCCGGGCGCAGTCAGGTTTCAGAATTCCCGCCCCGCAAAGACACCTGACAGACTTTGCGGTTTGGTAGAGTCATGATGCGTGGGCAGGTCAACTCTTTCCCGCCTCACGGACGCCACGT
>OGGU01001506.1_pt1 | contig 13588 bp, 10 predicted proteins | sample 1571241 | NCBI WGS metagenome assembly OGGU01 (sample SAMEA2581934, study PRJEB24529) | metagenome | biome: Human gut stool | place: China | collected 2011
AGGGACTCATGTATAGTATCAATGACCGTGGTCGGGAAATCGTAAGGGATATACAGTCGCCGTATGCGAGATCGTACATTGTTGGCGCAAAGATCGTATGCAGGCGTTTTGCAGAAGACTCGGATGAAAGCATATTAAGATACATCAACGAAAAAGCGACGGAATCGGGAGGGCGAGAAAAGGGAAAACTTTATGATTGAACGTCTTCGCGTATCTGGAAGCGGAAAGGTTGACGGTGTCATCAATTTCAATGACGGTCTGAACATCATCCGAGGGAGGTCAAACACTGGGAAGACGTGGATACTCAAATGTATCTATTATCTATTCAGCTCAGATACGAGGCCGTATTCTCCGCTGACCGGTTATACAGATATTGAAGGGACATTTCTTACAAAGCGGTTCGGAAGGATCATCTTGTCAAGGAAACTTGATGAGGAGTTCGTGACAGTAAATGCTGAAAGCGACGAGATCGACAATGGCGATTATGCGACGAACTACAAGAAGCAGAGTACACGGTATCTTAACGATCTGTGGCTCAGGGTGATCGGCCTTGATGAAACTATAGAGGTCCCAAAGTCCGCCCGATATGCCAGGGAGCGTATCTCGTGGACGAATATCGCAAATGTATTCTTTGCCGATGAGAACGAAATAGACAAGTCGGAGTCCATCGTCATAAAGAACTCCAGATACGAAACACCGCTGTTAGCTTCTTTGTTTTACCTGCTTACCGGGGATTATAAAAGAGGCATACCGGAGATTCTGAAGCCGGAGGTGGCCACGGCAAAGAAAAAGGCCGTGGTTGATTATATTGATGAGCAGGTCGCTTTGCTTACTGAGAAACGCAGCGATTTCATCAAAAAGCTGGAGGCACTTTCGGCTGTGGATATAGAAAGCGAGTGAGCTTTCGGAACATATCCAGACAATAAAAGCTGAAATAAAGGAGCTCGTTGAAGAGAGCACATCCATCGCGAAACAGCTTTATGAGTATCGTCAGGAGGATGCACACAACCGGGTTCTGATTGACAGATATGAGTCTCTTATCAGCCAGTACAAGGCTGATCTACAGCGACTTGATTTCATCGCCAAGGGAGAAAAGGCAGTGAAAGAGCTTCCGCCAAATGGAGTATGCCCGTTTTGCGGAGGAGAGCTTCACACTGATGATAGTGATGATGAAAGCTATATGGCTGCTATTAATGCCGAGATCAGGAGGATTGCCTCGGAGCTTACAGTGATAGCTGCCACGGAAAAAAGCGTTGCTTACGATCAGGAGGCAGTCACTAAGCGCATACAGGAACTTCAGATCAGACAGTCTGAGATTAATGGAGCACTCGATGAGAAGAACAGGATCATAAAAGATTATGATTCCAGTCTGGAACAGTATAGGGATTACACTTCGATTCAGACCAGCATCGATGTGATAAACGATCAGCTCGGCACTCTCGGAAAAAAGAAAGAAGCAGAGCAAAGGAAAAAGAATCAGGCACCTTTGTACCATGCAAAGAAGGAATTCGAAGACGTGGTAGGAACCGGATTTAGTGAACTGCTGAATAAGATTCTCAAGGAGTGCAATTATCGTTCTGGAGGTTATGCCAGCTGGGATTTTTCCACATTTGATATTCTGATGGACGGAGTGCCGAAGTCCGAAGATCAGGGAAAGGGATATCGTTCCTTCCTGAACTAGGTTGTCGCACAGATGCTGTATGAATACTTTAATCAGGATGACGTCTTTATCAAGCCGGGATTCCTGATGATAGATACTCCGCTGCTCGGCCTTGATGAGAACGAGGACGGGTTCGATGGCGAGACTATCAAAAAGGGACTGTATCAGTATTTTATAAATCATCAGGGTGAGGGTCAGGTGATCATTGTGGACAACCTGAATGCTATGCCTGATATGGATTTTGAGTCATACGGAATCAATGTGGTTACGTATTACAAGGATGAGAAAGAAGGACATACATACGGCTTTATGCCAAGTTGGAGAAAGGATATTCCGAAGGAGACAGCATGAAATTATCATATAAAAAACTGTGGGTAATGCTCGTTGAAAGAGACATGAAAAAGACGGAATTTGCTAAGAAAGCCGGTATCAGCTCGGCTTCGCTTGCCAAGCTCGGAAAAGGTGCCAATGTCACCACGGACATCCTGATCAAGATCTGCGAGGCCCTGAAATGCGACATCTCGGACATTTGCGAAATCGTCCCGGATGAAGCTGTGGAAGAAAGAAGCTGATGGCACTGCAAGGAGTAGGTATAGATGGAGATATTTGACAATGTCACGAAAATAGTCCGTGACGATATGGAGAAGACGATAAAGAGGAACGGTAAGATTTCTATCGCCGCAGCCTGCTTTTCAATGTATGCATACAGTGAATTGAAAAAGCAGCTTGAAAGCATTGATGAATTCCGTTTCATTTTTACTTTACCGACATTCGTGACGGAGAAAGCCCAGAAGCAAAAGCGGGAATTCTATATTCCTCGTCTTACCCGCGAGCAGAGCCTTTACGGTACAGAGTTTGAAATAAAGCTCCGCAATGAAATGACACAGAAAGCTATCGCAAAGGAGTGCGCGGATTGGATTCGTAGGAAGGCAACCTTTAAATCCAATACGACAGGCGAAAATATGCCAGGTTTCATGACTGTTGATGGGAGTACCTATATGCCTATCAATGGTTTTACGACTGTTGATCTTGGATGCGAACGCGGCAATAACGCATACTACCCTGTTCAAAAGACGGAGAGCTTTGAAAATGCAAACTATTTTCTGAAGCTCTTTGAGCAAATATGGAATGACAAGGACAAGCTGCAGGATGTCACGGATGTCGTCCTTGAGAATATTACGACCGCATATAACGAGAATGCTCCGGAGCTCATCTACTTCATTACGCTTTATAACGTATTCAGTGAGTTTCTTGAGGATGTTTCCGAGGATGTTCTTCCGAATGAGGCTACCGGTTTCAAGAACAGCAAGATCTGGAACATGCTCTATGACTTTCAGAAGGATGCTGCCCTTGCCATTATTAACAAGCTCGAGAAATACAACGGCTGCATCCTGGCAGACAGTGTTGGTCTTGGTAAGACGTTCACCGCGCTTGCAGTCGTGAAATATTACGAAAACAGAAATAAATCCGTCCTTGTACTTTGTCCGAAGAAACTGGCAGAAAACTGGAATACATATAAAGATAACTACGTCAACAATCCCATCGCTGCAGACAGACTCCGCTACGATGTTCTTTTCCATACCGATCTTTCGCGCGATCATGGTACATCAAACGGGCTTGATCTCGACCGGCTCAACTGGGGAAACTATGATCTTGTAGTTATTGACGAGTCACATAACTTCCGAAACGGCGGAGGACTTTCTGGCGAAGACCAGAAGGAAAACCGCTATCTAAAACTTCTGAATAAAGTTGTGCGCGCTGGAGTGAAGACGAAAGTACTCATGCTGTCAGCAACTCCTGTCAATAACCGGTTTAACGACCTCAAGAATCAACTTGCTCTCGCATATGAAGGAATGCCGGAGCTGATTGATGAGAAGCTGAATACATCAAAGTCGATCGACGAGATATTCCGCCAGGCCCAGACCGCATTCAACGCTTGGAGCAAGCTCCCAGCTGAGGAACGGACAACGGATAACCTGCTGCGCCGACTGGACTTTGATTTTTTTGAAGTGCTTGACTCTGTAACCATTGCACGGTCACGAAAGCATATCGAGAAATATTACAACACGGAGAAGATCGGCAAGTTCCCGGAACGGCGCAAGCCAATCTCACTTAGGCCGAGCCTGACGGATCTTCCGAGCGCCATCAACTACAACGAGATATACGAACAGCTCTCTCAGCTTCAGCTGGAGATTTACACGCCTTCTGCCTATATCTTCCCGAGCAAGATGCAGAAATATATTGATCTGACACACCACAAGGGAAACAATCTGACGCAGTCTGGACGGGAAGAAGGTATCCGCAGGCTGATGAGCGTCAATCTTCTTAAGCGGCTGGAAAGCTCGGTCTCATCCTTCCGGCTTACACTGGAACGCATCCGCGAACTCATTATGGAGACAATCGACGGAATCACTCAGTATGAGAAATATGGAGAAGCCAACATCGACATGTATGAAGCTGATTCCGACGACTTCGACATGGAGGACCAGAACACCGACTACTTCACTGTCGGACGTAAAGTGAAGATTGACCTTGCCGATATGGATTACAAGAGCTGGAAGGACGTGCTGCAAAAGGATGCGGATACGCTCGAACTTCTGATTCTCATGATTGCGGATATTACGCCGGAACATGACACGAAGCTGCAGGAGCTCTACAAGCTTATCTCACAGAAGATCGAGAACCCGATCAACCCCGGCAACAAGAAGGTGCTGATCTTCACAGCATTCTCCGACACGGCAGAGTACCTGTACGATAATGTCAGCCGGTACGTCATGGACAAGTACGGCCTCAACAGCGGCATGATCAGTGGCACGGTCGACGGCAGAACCACGCTGAAAAACTTCAAGGCGACGTTCAACAACATTCTCACATGCTTCTCGCCAGTTTCCAAGGACCGAGACGTCCTTATGCCGGAGAGCAAGAAGGACATCGATATCCTGATCGCAACCGACTGCATCTCCGAAGGCCAGAACTTGCAGGACTGTGACTACTGCGTCAACTACGACATTCACTGGAATCCCGTGCGTATTATCCAGCGGTTCGGACGTATCGACCGTATCGGCAGCAGGAACAAGCAGATCCAGCTCGTGAACTTCTGGCCGGATCTGACGCTTGACGAGTACATTAATCTGAAAGCCCGTGTTGAAACAAGGATGAAAATATCTGTTCTGACTTCTACTGGTGACGACAATCCTATCAGCCCGGAAGAAAAAGGAGATCTGGAATATCGCCGCGAACAGCTTAAGAAGTTGCAGACCGAAGTGGTGGATCTGGAAGACATGTCAGGCGGGATATCCATCATGGATCTCGGTCTTAATGAATTCAGACTTGATCTTCTCGAATACATCAAAACGCATCCGGATCTCGACCACATGCCATTCGGTCTGCATTCCGTGGTGAAGAAGACGGAAGACCTGCCAGAAGGAGTGCTTTTTGTACTGAAGAATCGCAACAATGGTGTGAACATTGACAGTCTGAACCGCATTCACCCGTTCTACATGGTCTATATCAGTCTGGAAGGTGAAATCGTCTGCGACTATCTGAATCCGAAGAAGCTGCTTGATGATATGAGGCTTCTGTGTCGTGGAAAAGCTGAACCGATTGTGGAGGTCTACGACCGTTTTAATAAAGAAACCGATGATGGCAGGAACATGAGTGAAATGTCAGCGCTGCTGTCCGATGCCATCAATTCAATCATAGATACCAAGGAGGAAAGCGACATCGACAGCCTCTTCAAGAGCGGCGGCACATCCGCCCTGCTTTCGGAGGTGAAAGGTATCGACGACTTCGAGCTGGTGACCTTCCTCGTGGTAATGTAAAGGAGGAGCCTATGCGGGGATTGCCGAAATCTACGGAGTTTAACAAGCGAATTCCGAAACAGAAGTTTTATGATAACCTTACCGTCAGCCCGACACTCAAGCGAAGCTTTGTCGACCAGATACGAATTATTTACTGGGCGAATAAAATCGCGTCGTCAACTGTCAATCTGGCAGAAGGAAAGAATGTCACTGAGATAGAAGTATTCCATATCCGGCTCAATCAGGAAACACTCGACGAGAATGTGCTGAAGCAGATTGACCGGGAGATCCCGTATCATATTCTCTTTGTACTGGAGTACGACGGAAAGTACAAAGCTGTGATGGGTTACAAGGAGGCCGCAGGCAGTGGCAAAGCTGCGTTCAAGGTTGACAGATACTATCAGACTGAATGGATGCCGGAAGAGAAACTGCCGGTGCATCTTGATGGGCTGAACATCGACACGGTCTACGAGAACTTCATACGGCAGATTGCGGGAGACGTTCTGCAGGCCGCTACGCCGCAGGAATCGCTACAGGAATCCATCGAACGTGATGGCCGGAAAGAAGAACTGAAGAAGAAAATAGCCAAGCAGCTGAACCGGCAGATGGAAATGAACGCCGAGTTGAAGAAACTGAGGAAGGAACTGGAGGATTTGAATGGATGAACATGAACAAGAAGTAATGAAAATCCTCTCTCGCAGGACGTCAAATGGAAAGCTCAGGAGTCGTGAAAGCAATACTGTGGAATTCAAGAAGGCGTTCAACATGGGGAGCGCAGCTGCATATGCGAAAACTATGGCGGCATTTGCAAATAACACTGGAGGATACATTGTTTTTGGAATTGAAGATTCTCCGAGAAGCATACTGGGATTGAAAAATAATAACTTGGAGAACCTGAAACAGGAAAAACTGACGGAAACTATTAATTCATATTTTGCTCCGGCTATCGACTGGGAAACAGGCACGTTTGATGTTGATGTTGAAAAGCTCGACGATAATGGCGTATCACTGACAGAACGCAAGAAAGTTGGCTGGATATACGCCTATGAATCCGATATTAAGCCAGTCATTGCGCTCAAGGATCATAGTGGAGAGAACATTACTGCTGGTGATGTATTCTATAGATATAGGGCCAGGAATGGAAAAATAAAGCCTGCTGAAATGGAGAAAATCATTTCTAAGCGTATAACTCGTGAGCGCGAGAATCTATTGAAGGTACTGGAAGTAATACGTAAAAGCGGCACAGCAAATCTCGGTATAGTCAATTATAGCAACGGTCATTTTTCAACTCCTTATGGAGTCGATATTGCATTTGACCGTAGACTCGTTACACAGGTGTTGAGAAAGGCAAAATATATCAAGGAAGGCAGTTTTACTGAAACTGACGGAATCCCTGTTATTAAGGTTACTGGCAATATTGACCTTGCTGAAGAGGTTCCAGTTCCCGAAGGTAATCCTGATGATACACATCCCTATATTCAAAAGCAGATGGCAGAGAAACTTGGAATTACTACTCAGGAGCTTTATGCCCTTATTTGGTACTTCAGGATGAAAGAATCGAAAAAGTATCATCTGGAGATAACAGTTTCAAAAAACGGTAAAACACATAAATTTTCAAATTTTGCACTTGAGGTTCTTCGAGAGAAACTCAAGGAATTAGAGAATAACGAAGAAGAATTTGACAAGATTCGACAGGCTTATAAAAACCGTAACAAGCAGGAGGAAAAGAACAATGGATAAGATGAGAATGGAATCCGAGAACATACAGCAGGAGAACGTCGCTAAAATCGCCGCGCTGTTCCCAAACTGCGTCACCGAGGCGCGAGACGAGGATGGACATCTGAAGAAAGCAATTAATTTTGAGCTGTTAAAGCAGATGCTCTCTGACTCTGTAATTGACGGCGACGAGGCATATGAATTTACCTGGGTAGGGAAGAAGGCGTCCATCGTGGAGGCGAACCGTCCTATCCGCAAAACCCTGCGCCCGTGTAAGGAGGACAGCGTCAATTGGTATACGACCGAGAATCTTTATATCGAGGGTGATAACCTTGAAGTACTGAAACTCCTTCAGGAAAGCTATTTAGGACGCATTAAAGTTATGTATATTGATCCGCCGTACAATACAGGAAGTGACAGTTTTGTTTATTCGGATAATTTTGTCATGGATAAAGATAAGTATGATCAGGAAATTGGAATGTATGACGAAGATGGAAATAAAATTTTTAGAGAGAATAATTCTTCTAATCCACGATTTCATTCTGATTGGCTTTCTATGCTTAATTCTCGACTTATGTTAGCAAGGAATTTATTGGCAGATGATGGAGTCATATTTATTAGTATTGATGAGAATGAAGTCTATAATATGCAAAAACTATGCAATGATGTTTTTGGAGAAGAAAATTATGCGGCTACATTTATATGGACAAAGACTTCTACTCCACCTGCATTATCTTATAAATGCAGGAAAACGGTCGAATACGTACTTGCCTATGAGAAAAAATGGAGTACATTGAAATATTACGGTTCACCAATTGATGGCGGGGATGCTCCTTTGTTGAATACAGGAAACCCTGAAAAGACTTTGATATTTCCAGCCGGATCAGTGTATTTTCTATTCCAACGAAATGGCAGTATTAACGCTGGAAAGAAGGATAAGGTTGAAGTACTTGATGAAATTAAAATCCGTGAAGGCGTAAATATGAATGATATTCGCTTACGTGGTCAATTCAAATGGGAACAAGAAACTTTATATGATGAAGTCAAGAAGGGAACATATTTTTTAGTGAAGACGGATAGGTTTTCTGTACGTTTCCAACGTAGGAATATCGAAGATTCATATAAAACTCCTAATAATTTTCTCAACATTGAATTAAACAAAGATACAGGTGTTGCCACAAATGAAAGTGCGGCAAAAGAATTGACGTCTTTGGAGATGTCAAAATGGTTTGATTACACGAAACCGACATCACTGATAAAAGTATTAGTTAACATGATTTGCAAATTAGACGATAGCGCGATAGTAATGGATTTCTTTTCCGGCTCCGCCACCACCGCCGACGCCGTCATGCAACTTAATGCGGAGGATGGCGGCAACCGTAAATTTATCATGGTGCAGTTGCCGGAAGAAACGGACGAAAAGAGTGAAGCCTACAAGGCCGGATACAAGAACATCTGTGAGATTGGCAAGGAGCGCATCCGTCGTGCGGCTAAGAAGATCCATGAGAACAATCCTGATGCTAAATTTGATGATGGCTTCCGTGTCCTGAAACTCGATGATAGTAATATGAATGATGTTTACTATGCTGCCGGTGATTATACACAGGATCTTGTTGCTATGATGGAATCCAACGTGAAGTCTGATCGAACGGATCTGGATCTGCTTTTCGGCTGCCTGATTGAATGGGGACTTCCACTTTCGCTGCCGTATACGTCGGAAACAATTGACGGCTGCATGGTACATACCTATAACGATGGGGATTTGATTGCATGCTTTGATGAAAACGTGCCGGAATCTGTCATCAAGACGATTGCGAAGCGTCAGCCGTTGCGTGCTGTGTTCCGTGACTCCAGCTTCGCCAGCAGCCCGGAAAAGATTAATGTCGGCGAGATATTCAAGTCCCTTGCGCCGGATACAAGAGTCAAGGTCATTTAAGGAGGTGGCAGAATGAAGCTGCAATTCAAGCATCAGAAGTTTCAGGCTGACGCCGCCAAAGCCGTCGTGGATGTTTTTGCCGGGCAGCCATACCTCACGCCCACCTACATGATGGACAGAGGAACCGGAATCTATCAGCCCGGCATAAACGAGGACGATGACTTCACGGGCTGGTCGAACGCAAAGATCGTGCCAGAACTGTCCGACGGACAGATACTTGAGCATATCCGTAAGATTCAGCGTGACGGGCAGATCGAGCCGTCCCAGTCGCTCGAGGGCAAATACAACCTGACCATCGAGATGGAGACCGGCGTCGGAAAAACCTATACCTACATCAAGACCATGTACGAGCTGAACAAAGCATACGGTTGGACTAAGTTCATCGTGGTCGTGCCGTCTATCGCCATCCGCGAGGGCGTTTACAAGTCGTTTCAGGTGACGCAGGACCACTTTGCCGAGGAATACGGGAAGAAGATACGCTTTTTCATCTACAACTCCTCTCAGCTTACTGAGATAGACCGTTTTGCCTCTGATAGCTCCATCAATGTGATGATTATCAATTCGCAGGCGTTTAACGCCCGCGGAAAGGATGCGCGACGCATTTACATGAAGCTCGACGAGTTCCGTTCCCGCCGACCGATCGATATCATCGCCAGGACGAATCCGATTTTGATTATCGACGAACCACAGTCTGTCGAAGGCAAGCAGACAAAGGAACGCCTGAAGGAATTCCATCCGCTTCTGACGCTGCGTTATTCTGCCACACCGAGGGAGTACTATAACTTGATTTATCGTCTTGATGCGATGGACGCCTACAACAAGAAGCTCGTCAAGAAGATCGCCGTCAAGGGTATTACGGAAAGCGGGACGACGGCTACTGATAGCTTCGTTTACCTGGAAGGACTGAATCTTTCCAAATCAGCTCCGACGGCAACCATACAGTTCGACTGCAAGCGCGCATCCGGAATCAAGCCGATGAGCGCTACCGTGACGGAGGGCTACAACCTCTTTGACCATTCCGGCGAGCTGCCTGAGTACCGGGACGGCTTCGTGGTCAAGCGCATCGACGGCAGAGATGATTCCATCGAATTCATCAATGGCATCAAGCTTTACGCCGGAGACGTGATCGGCAAGGTGGACGAGAATCAGCTGCGCCGTATCCAGATACGAGAGACCATCCTCTCCCATATCGAGCGTGAGAGGGAGCTGTTCAATAAGGGTATCAAGGTTCTGTCCCTGTTCTTCATCGACGAGGTAGATCACTATCGTGTATACGATAAGAACGGACAGCCTCAGAACGGTATCTTTGCCGACATGTTCGAGCAGGAATATGCCGACGTAGTCGGAAATCTGCAGCGGGAATTCGGCGACGACGAGTACATGCAGTACCTTGCGTCCATCCCGGTAGAGAAAACGCATGCTGGCTACTTCTCCATCGACAAGAAGGGCCGCATGATCAACAGCAAGGTCGGCAGGAAGGAAACGACCTCCGACGATATCGACGCATACGACCTGATCATGAAGAACAAGGAGCTGCTGCTTGACCGTGATCCGAAGCGTTCGCCCGTGCGGTTCATTTTCTCGCATTCCGCGCTGCGCGAAGGCTGGGACAATCCGAACGTGTTCCAGATCTGCACACTCAAATCATCATCAAGCGAGATCCGCAAGCGGCAGGAAGTCGGGCGAGGCATGCGTCTTTGCGTCAACCAGGACGGCGAACGCATGGACGCGGGAGTTCTCGGAAACGATGTGCAGAACGTCAACGTGTTGACCGTAATTGCGTCTGAAAGTTACGAGAGCTTCGCCAAGGGACTCCAGTCCGAGATTGCCGAGGATATCGCAGACCGTCCTCGTGCTGTTACGAGAGACCTGTTCCTGAACCGTGTTGTCACGGACGATCACGGCAACGAGATGGTTATCGATTCCGATACGGCGTCGGCAATCATGTACGAAATGACCGTGAACCGTTATGTTGACCGCAAAGGCGTTCTCACAGACAAGTACTATGAGGACAAGGCAAACGGCGAGCTTAAGATGGCCGAGGAGGTCAAAGGTTTTGAAGCCGCCGTCGTGGACATCATCGATTCTATCTACGATCCAAAGGCAATGAAGCCTGAGAATGCCCGCAGCAACAACGTGGAACTGCAAGTTGACGAAGAGAAGCTTAACAGCAAGGAGTTCAAAGCACTCTGGTCGCGGATCAACGCAAAGTCCGTCTACGTGGTGGATTTCGATACGGACGAGCTTGTCCGCAAATCTATCGCAGCACTCGACAGCAGGCTGCGCGTGGCGAAGATCTACTTCAAAGTCGAATCCGGCTCGATGGTTGAAATACAGTCCAAGGAGCAGCTGCGGTCCGGCGCGGCGTTTGTCCGGGAATCGTCTTCTACATTCGGCATCAAGCAGGCCATAGTCGCCAGCAAGAGCGTCACATATGACCTTGTTGGAAGAATCGTTGAATCCACAGGGCTTACCCGGAAGGCTGTCATTCAGATCCTCATCGGCATTAATAAGGCTACGTTCGACCAGTTCAAATACAATCCGGAGGAGTTTATCCTCAAGGCGTCGCAACTAATTAACGACGAGAAGGCTACGGCAATCATCGAGCACATCACCTACAGCGTGATGGACGACCGCTACGGCACGGACGTCTTCACCGAGCCTACCATCAAGGGCAAGCTCGGCACGAACGCCATGAAGGCAAAGAAGCACCTGTACGACCACATTGTCTACGATTCGACGAACGAGCGCGACTTCGCCACAGAGCTTGATACAAACACGGATATGGCGGTCTACGTAAAGCTGCCAGATGGATTCTACATCTCCACTCCGGTCGGCCACTACAATCCTGACTGGGCGATTGCCTTCTTTGAAGGAAGCGTCAAGCACATCTACTTCGTTGCGGAGACGAAAGGCTCCATGTCTTCGATGCAGCTACGGCTGATTGAGGAGTCGAAGATCCACTGCGCCCGAGAGCACTTCAAGGCAATCTCCAGCGACAATGTTGTCTACGACGTAGTAGACAGCTATAAATCACTGATGGAAAAGGTAATGAAGTGAGGGGTTTGATATGGCAGCGCATGGAAAGAATATACAGTTGTATTTGATGGACGGAAAACCGCGAATTCTGGCAGAGAAAATTCGACCGGAATACATCAAGAGACAGGGATGTACAGAATCAGCTGAAAGCTGACGGATGGAACGTGATAGTCGTATAGGAATGCGAACTTTCCAGAAAAGCTGACCGCGAGGAACGGCTGCGAAGGCTTGAACGGAAAATCAGGGAATCAAGGGGAAAGCAATGAGCAACTACGTTAAAAAGATAGTGTCAGATTACTGCGTGCTTGACACGGAGACCACAGGTCTTTCCGCCTATTATGACGAGGTGATTGAGATTGGAATTCTGAAGGTGCGCAGTGGAGATGTGACCGACAGGTATGAACAGCTGATCAGACCGAAGTATGAAATAGACGGATTCATCACCAGCCTGACTGGCATCACAAACGAAATGGTGGCGGACAAGCCGCCTATCGAAGATGTGAAGGGAGATGTCCTCGCGTTTTTGGAAAACGACATCATCGTCGGTCATAACACGTCCTTTGATGTCCGATTCCTCGCCGCGGGATTCCAAGAGAACATCAATAACGAGTACATGGATACGATGCAGTTTGCCAGAAAACTGTATCATGATTTGCCTCATCACCGGCTTTCAGATTTGTCCGAGTATCTGAATCTGACGAACAATGAACATCGGGCCATCGCGGACTGTGTCACAACGATGGAGCTGTATGAGGCGATGAAAACTGAAATGGCTCAGAAAGGACTGGGCATCAGAGACCTGTGGCAGGTAAATTCAAGCGGACACAGTGGGATAGACATAGGCGCAATTACAGCGACAACGGATGACATTGATGAAGACGGGTTCTTCTACGGAAGGCATGTGGTGTTCACCGGAAAACTTGAACGAATGACGCGCAAGGAAGCGATGCAGATTGTCGTCAATATGGGAGGCATTCTTGACAACAGCGTGAACAAGCACACGAACTATCTCATTCTTGGCAACAATGATTACAACGCTGTGCTCCACGGAGAAAGATCCTCCAAGCACAAGAAAGCTGAGAAACTGAAGCTGGAGGGCCAGGATATAGACATCATTGATGAATTCACGTTCTATGACATCATCAATGGGAATTAGGGCAGATGAACAGAACCTTTCAAAGATACATCTGCACCTTTTAAGGATCGACCGAACATTTTAATTTCAGCCTTAGTTGCTGCTATCAGCGAGCAGATCGGCAGGATCAAAGTGCACTTGCATGGCAATCTGAATCTGCACCTGAGAAAAGGAGACAGAACACGAACAATTCATTCGTCGCTTGCCATTGAGCATAATTCCCTTTCGCTTGAACAAGTTACGGCCATCGTTGATGGAAAGCGTATCCTTGGAAATCTGAATGAAATTCGGGAAGTGAAGAA
>OGGU01001509.1_pt1 | contig 13577 bp, 10 predicted proteins | sample 1571241 | NCBI WGS metagenome assembly OGGU01 (sample SAMEA2581934, study PRJEB24529) | metagenome | biome: Human gut stool | place: China | collected 2011
CATGGGCGGACGAGAGCGGCAGCATCGGCAAGGCCTACGGCTACCAGCTCGGCGTCAAGCACCAGTATCCCGAGGGTGAATTCGACCAGGTGGACCGCGTGCTCTACGACCTGAAGCACAACCCTGCCTCCCGCCGCATCCTGACGAATATTTATACGTTCGAGGATCTGCACGAGATGGCGCTCTATCCATGCGCGTACTCGATGACGTTCAACGTCTCGGGCAACACGCTCAACGCCATCCTCAACCAGCGCAGCCAGGACATGCTCGCGGCGAACAACTGGAACGTCGTGCAGTACGCCGTGCTCGTGCACATGTTCGCGCAGGTGTCCGGTCTGCAGGCGGGCGAGCTGGTGCACGTCATTGCCGACGCGCACATCTACGACCGCCACGTGCCGGTCATCGAGCAGCTGATCCAGAACGAGCCGAAACCGGCACCGCAGTTTTTCATCGACCCGGACGTGCACGATTTTTACGCCTTCACCCGCGACAGCTTCCGCGTCGAGGGGTACGAATACAGCGAGTTCACGGGGAAGATCCCCATCGCGGTGTAAGGGGGGACTGAGCCATGGATGCGATTGTCGCCGTCTATGCCGACTGGGGCATCGGGGCCAAGGGCACGCAGCCGCTCGTGATCCCGGCCGACCGCCGCCGCTTCCGCGAGCTGACGATGGGCGCGGCCGTGATCGTCGGCCGGCGCACGCTGGACGATTTTCCGGGCGGCAGGCCGCTGCCGGGGCGCGAAAACCTCGTGCTCACGCGGCAGAACATCGTGATCGAGGGCGCGCAGGTGGTACACTCCCCGGCGGAGGCCGCGGCCGCCGCCGCGCAGTATGACCGCTGCTTCGTCATCGGCGGAGACAGCGTGTTTCGGCAGATGTTCCCCCACCTGACGCGCGTATACGTCACGAAAATCGACGCTGTGCCCCACTCGGACGTGCTTTTCCCGGATCTGGACGCCGACCCCGCGTGGCGCTGCGTATCCGCCGAGCCGCGCGCGGAGCACGACGGCGTGGGCTATCAGTTTTGCGTGTACGAAAAAGCAGAAGCATAAAAAGCCTCGCAGAGTTTGCCGCCCGCAGGCGGCAAAAAAAGTGCAATCATTTTCTCGCGCGACATGTGCGTGAGAGAAAATACTTCTCAGACTGCAAGTGTGGAATTTGTGCGCCACAGGCACACAAATTCTGCGCACAGCAGACTGCAAGCCTTTTGTCGGGAAAACCTCCGGTTTTTCCGACAAACTCAAAACCGCCGCTTTCCTCTTCGGAAAGCGGCGGTTTTTTCTGCCTTCACCCGGTGAGCACCGTGAGTGAGAGCGCGTTGATGCACATGTGGAAAAACACCGGCGGCCAGATCGAGCGCGTCTGCTCATAGCAGAACGTGAGCGCGGCCGACACCGGCACATACGCCAGCGCCGAGAGCAGCAGCTTCGGATCCTGATGCACGAGCACATACTGCCAGACATGGTAGAGCGAGAAGAGCGCGATCGACGCGGCATAGGCCCAAAAGCGGCTCTTCGGCCGGATCGTGCCGAAGACCACGCCGCGAAACAGGCACTCCTCCACGAGCGGCGCCATGAGCACCGCGACGGCGATCATGCGCTTGTAGTCCGTCCGGGCGAGGCCGGTCACGGCATCGTTGTTCGGCACGGGCAGCTCGCCGATGAGGCTCGTGCCGAGCTGCAGCACGAGCGAGAGCAGCACGTCGATGCCGTAGGCGGCAAACATCATGCCGAGGCAGCGCAGGATGCTGCCGACCATCGTGTCAAAGCTGCGGCGCAGAAACCGCCACATGGCGATGAGCGTGAACACGAGGCCGCAGAGGTAATACAGAACGTTGCACGTCACGTCCGACGGCAGCTTGCCGAGCACCGCCAGGAGCAGCATGCCGAGCGTCAGCGGCAGCACGACCGCATGGATGGGAAAATACACCCAGCCCGCGATGCGCGCGCCGCGCGGCATGGGGTCTGTCCACGCCGTGTTGGGATGTTCCACGTCAGCCCCTCGCTTTCTGCTGCAGCTCAAAGAGCAGGCGCATGGCCTCGAGTGGCGTGATCGTGTTGAGGTCGATGCTGCGCAGCTGCTCGGCGATTTCGTCCCCGGCCGCGTCGCCGAGCGTCATCTGCGCCGCATCCTGCGCCGCGTGGGCGGGCGCGGCCAGCTCCGTTGCGCCGGACTCCAGCTCGCGCAGGTAGGTCTTGGCCTTCGTAATGATCGCGTCGGGCACGCCGGCGAGCTTGGCGACCTCGATGCCGTAGCTGTCGTCGGCCGCGCCGGCGACGATCTTGCGCAGGAACAGCAGCGTGCCGCCCTGCTTTTTGGCCGTGATGTTGTAGTTGCGCACGCCGGGCAGCGTCTGCTCGAGCGCGGTCAGCTCGTGGTAGTGCGTGGCGAACATGGTCTTGGCGCCGAGGCGGCGGGGGTCTGCGCAGTATTCGAGCACCGCGCGGGCAATGGCCATGCCGTCATAGGTGGACGTGCCGCGGCCGATCTCATCAAGGATGAGCAGGCTCTGCGCCGTGGCGTGGCGGAGGATGTTGGCCATCTCGCTCATCTCGACCATGAACGTGCTCTGTCCGGCGGCGAGATCGTCGGACGCGCCGATGCGCGTGAACACGCGGTCGACCACGCCGATGACGGCGCTCTTGGCCGGGACGAACGAGCCCATCTGCGCCATGAGCACGATGAGCGCAGTCTGGCGCATATACGTGGATTTACCGGCCATGTTCGGCCCGGTCACGATGGCGACGCGGTCGTCCGCGTCGTTGAGGAACGTGTCGTTCGGGACAAAGAGACTGTCCTTCTGCGCCTGCTCGACAACGGGGTGACGCCCCTCGCGGATATCGAGCGTGCGCGAGAGATCGACCTCGGGGCAGACGTAGTGGTTTTTCACCGCCGTCTCCGCCAGCGAGCACAGCGCGTCGAGCCGGGCCACGGCGTCCGCCGCCGCCTGCACGCGCGCGACCTCGCCCGCGACGAGCTGGCGCACCTCGTTGAAGAGCGTGTACTCCAGCTCCGCGATGCGCTCGCGCGCCGTCAGGAGCGTGTTCTCGAGGTCTTTGAGCTCGCGCGTGAAATAGCGCTCGCTCGACACCAGCGTCTGCTTGCGGATGTAGTCGTCCGGCAGCTCGGTGACGCCCGCGCTGTTCGGAATGTCGATGTAGTAGCCAAAAACCTTGTTGTAGCCGACCTTGAGCTTTTTCGCGCCGGTGCGCTCGCGCTCGCGCTGCTCGAGCTCGGCGACGGTCTGCGCGCCGTGGTCGCGCACGTTGCGCAGGCGGTCGACCTCCTCGCTGTAGCCTGGGCGGAGGATGCCGCCCTCGCGCACGGAAAACGGCGGTTCGTCGCAGATGGCGCGGTCGATGCGCGCGCAGAGATCGGCGAGCGTGTCCATCTGCGCAATATCGCGCAGGGCCGCACTGTGCACATCCTTCAGCAGCGCTGTCAGGTTCGGCAGCTGCGCGCAGCACAGGGCCAGCGCGTGCAGGTCGCGCCCGTTGGCAGAGCCGTACACCGCGCGGGAGACAAGACGCTGCATGTCGCCGATCTCGCGCAGGCAGCGGATGAGCTCGCCCCGCAGGACGTTGTCGCCCACCAGCTCCTCCACCGCGCCGAGGCGGCGGCGGATCTGCACGGGGCTGAGCAGCGGGCGCTCCACCCACGCGCGCAGCAGGCGGCCGCCCATGGGCGTTTTCGTCTTGTCGAGCACCCAGAGGAGGCTGCCGCGCTTTTCGCCGGAGCGGAGGTTTTCCGTCAGCTCCAGGTTGCGGCGCGTGGTGTAGTCCAGCTCCATGTAGTGGTCGTCACCCAGCAGCTCCAGGCGCCGGATGTGGCCGAGGTCGCACTTTTGCGTCTCGTGCAGGTAGGCCAGCAGCGCCCCGGCCGCGCACACGGCCGCCGGCGCCTCGCCGAGGCCGAGCGCGTCCGTGCTCTGCACGCCAAACTGCTCGCACACGCGCGCGGCCGCCGCCATGTATTCAAACCGGTCGCCGCCCGCCTCGACCAGACTGCCGAGGCGCTTGGTGAGGAAGGTGCGAATGTCGTCATTTTCCGCCGCCGCGTCGGCGCACACGGCCTCGCGCGGAGCGAAGCGGCCGAGCTCGTTGAGGATATGGCTCACGGCGTCGGCCGGATAGTTCGCGGCGCAGAACTCCCCCGTCGAGAGGTCGCAGAACGCCGTGCCGCCGGACTGCGCGCTGAGATACACCGCGCAGAGGTAGTTCGATTTGTTCTCCTCGAGCATGGACGAGGCCGTGACTGTGCCGGGCGTGATGATGCGGATCACGTCGCGGTCGACCAGCCCCTTGGCCAGCGCGGGGTCTTCCAGCTGCTCGCAGATGGCCACCTTGTAGCCCTTGGCGATCAGGCGGCCGATGTACGCCTCGGCCGAGTGGTACGGCACGCCGCACATGGGCGTGCGCTCGGCCGGATCCTCGACATTGCGGTCGCGCGTCGTGAGCGTGAGGTCGAGCTCGCGCGCGGCCAGGCGCGCGTCGTCGTCGAACATCTCATAGAAATCACCCAGCCGGAAAAACAGCAGGCAGTCGGGGTTGCGCTGCTTGATCTCATAATATTGCCGCTTCATCGGCGTCAGTTCCGCCATGCGTCATACCTCCTCGCCATAGAGCGCCCAGGTGTTGCTTCCGGTGATCTTCACGTCCACGAACCGGCCGACAAGGGATGCGTCCCCGCGCATATGCACGAGGCGGCCGCCCTTCGTGCGCGCCGTGAGCGGATGGTCGCCCCGGCCGTCGGCCCCGTCGACGAGCACGCGCTGCACGCTGCCCTCATAGGCGCGGTGCTTTTCCTCCGAGATGCGGTTGGCCGCCGCGACGAGCGCGTCAAAGCGCACCTGCTTCTGCGCGCGGGTGTAGGGGTCGGGCATCTTCGCCGCCGGCGTGCCGACGCGCGGCGAGTAGATGAAGGTGAACATCGCGTCGTAGCGCACGGTCTCGATGAGCGAGAGCGTGTCGTCAAATTCGGCGTCCGTCTCGCCGGGGAAACCCACGATGATGTCTGTCGTGAGCACAAGATCGGGCATGTACTGCCGCGCGAGCGCCACCTGCGCCAGATATTTCTCGCGCGTGTAGCCGCGGTTCATCGCGTGCAGGACGCGGTCGTTGCCGCTCTGCACGGGCAGGTGCATCTGGTGCGCGCACTTTTCGCACTCGGCCATGGCGCGAAAGAGCTTTTCCGTCGCGTCCTTCGGGTGGCTGCTCATGAAGCGGATGACAAAGTCGCCCGGGATGGCGTTGAGCCGCCGGATGAGGTCGGCAAAGTCCACGTCCTCGTCGAGGTCGCGGCCGTAGGAGTCGACATTCTGCCCCAGGAGCGTGATGTCCTTATATCCCGCCGCGACGAGCTCGCGCGCCTCGCGCTCGATCTCGTCCGGGTGGCGGGAGCGCTCGCGCCCGCGCACATACGGCACGATGCAGTAGGTGCAGAAGTTGTTGCACCCGTACATGATCGACAGCCATGCCTTGACGCTGCCGTCGCGCTGCTGGGGGATGCCCTCGGCCACGCTGCCGTCCGCCGGCGCGATGGCAAACACCCGCCGGTGCTCGGTGCAGACGGTGCGCAGCAGCTCCGGGAAGCGCCACAGCTCATGCGGGCCGAAGACGAGGTCGACGATGCGGTAGGACTTTTTCAGCTTCTCGGCCACGTGTTCCTGCTGCGCCATGCAGCCGCAGACCGCGATGATCTGGTTGGGGTTGCGCGCCTTGGTATGCGTCAGCGCGCCGACGTTGCCGAACACGCGCGTCTCGGCGTGCTCGCGCACGGCGCAGGTGTTCATGACGACGACGTCGGCCGCGAATTCGTCCTGTGTGAAATCAAAGCCCATGGCGCGCAGATAACCGCGCAGCTTTTCGCTGTCGGCCTCGTTCTGCTGGCAGCCGTAGGTATCGACCATGGCCAGCGGCTGGCGGCCGCCGGCGGTAAAGTGCGCGCGCAGCTGCGCGCAGATATCCAACTGGTGCTGGATGTCCGATTCGGGGATCTCCGTTCTCTGATAGCTCATGCGATGCTCCTGCCTGTCCGGCCTGGCCGGATAAAATTTGAAGTGTGATAGAATATTGTAGCATTTCGCGGTGGAATTTTCAATGACAATCCTTTATAATATACGCGCGGGGCGCACGCGCCCCATGGACTGTACTTAAAGGAGGGCAAACGATGCCCGATATTCAAATTCTCTCTCCGCATCTGGCGGATCTGATCGCCGCGGGCGAGGTCGTGGAGCGGCCCGCCTCCGTGGTCAAGGAGCTGGTGGAAAACGCATTTGACGCCGGGGCCCGCACCGTGACGGTGGAGCTGCGCGGCGGCGGCGCGACGTATCTGCGCGTGACGGACGACGGCTGCGGCATGGCGCCCGAGGACGCAGGCATCGCGTTTTTGCGCCACGCGACGAGCAAGCTGCACGACGAGCAGGGGCTCGAGGCCATCGGCACGATGGGCTTTCGCGGCGAGGCGCTGGCCGCGATCAGCGCCGTGTCGCACATCACGCTCACGACGCGGCAGCGCGGCGCGGCATCCGGCACGCACATGACGCTCGACGCGGGCGACATTCAGGACATGTACGAGACCGGCTGCCCCGAGGGCACGACGATGATCGTGCGCGACCTGTTTTTCAACACGCCCGCGCGGCGCAAATTCCTGAAGTCCGACCGCGCGGAAGGCGCGGCCTGCGCCGCCGCCGCGCTGCGGTGCGCGCTCGGCCGGCCGGACGTGTCCGTGCGCTGCATCCGCGACGGGGAGGAGGTCTTCTTCTCCCCCGGTGACAACAAGCTCGACAGCTGCATCTACAGTCTGCTCGGGCGCGACCTCGCCATGAGCCTGCTGCCCTGCGAGGGCGAGGCCGACGGCGCGCGCGTGCACGGCTTCATCTCCTCGCCCGCCGCCGGGCGCGGCAGCCGCGCGCAGCAGTACTTCTTCTGCAACGGCCGGTGGATCCGCTCCGCCGCACTGCAGGCCGCGCTCGAGCAGGCCTACCGCAACACGCTGCTCGTGGGCCGCTTCCCCGCGTGCGTGCTGTATGTGCAGCTCAGCTGCGCGGCCGTGGACGTGAACGTCCACCCGGCCAAGACCGAGGTAAAGTTCACGCACGAGCGCGCGGTGTTTGACGCCGTGTATTACGGCGCGCGCGCCGCGCTCGAAGCGGAAAAAGCGCCTGTGACCACGCTGGCGAAGGCGGCTGCCAGACCGGCGCCCGCGCCGAAGGCAGACCCGTTCGTGCCGGCTGCGCCGAAAGCAGCCCCGACCGCGCCCACAGCGCCGGCATTTGTGCCCGCGCGCACCTATGCCCCCGCCGCCCCGGCGGAGGAGACGGCCGCGCTCCGCTCGCCGACGGCATCGGCCTTCGCCGCGCCGCGCGTGACCCCGCCGCCGGTGTTTTCCGCGCCCGCGCGCCCCATGCCGGCCACACCGGCCGCACCCGAGCCGGCTATGCCGGCCGCGCAGATCGTGCAGACCGCCATCGAGCCGGAGGCGGAAACGCCCTCCCCGCTCGAGAGCGCCGCGCCCCCGGCCGAGCCGCCCGCCCGCCTGATCGGCGAGGCGATGCACACGTACATCCTCGTCGAAAAGGGCGAGACGCTCATCCTCATCGACAAGCACGCGGCGCACGAGCGCATCAACTTTGACCGCCTGCGGCAGAGCCCTGCCGACATCCCGTCGCAGACGCTGCTCGAGCCGCTGCCCTTCACGCCGGACGCGAGCGATGCCGACGTGCTGCAGCAGTACGGCAACGTGCTCGCGGAGCTCGGCTTCACGCTCGAGCCGTTCGGCCGCAATGATTACATTCTGCGCGGCGTGCCCGCGCAGCTCGACGCGGCGGACGCACTGCCCGCGCTCGAGGAGATCTGCGCGCAGCTGCGCCACGGCGCGCACATGGACGCGCAATCCGTGCGCGACGAGGTGCTCAAGACCGTGGCGTGCAAGGCTGCCATCAAGGCCGGCTGGCAGACCGAACCCGAGGAGCTGCTGCGTCTGGCGGACGCGGTGTGCGCGGGCGAGGTGAAATACTGCCCGCACGGCCGCCCCGTCGCCGTGACGCTCACGCGCCGGGAGCTGGACAAGCTCTTCAAGCGCATTGTTTAAAAAAGAAGCAGGGAGCGCCGGAACGCGCTCCCTGTCAGCCTGCACAGCTTCGTTTACTTGTGATAGTACAAAATGCCCATGCAGCCGGGTCCGCAGTGGTTCGACACCGTGCAGCCGGCCCGCGTGTGGATGACCTCCTCGAACGGCTGGCACGCGCGCACGACACGCTCGAGCTCCCGCCACGTGGCCTCGTCACAGCCGGAGTCCGTGATGAAGATGCGATGGCAGTCGATGTCGTCGCGGCCCTTGAGCCGCTCCTCGATGTACTGCACGTAGCACTTTTCGAGCTTGCCGCGGTACTTGTGGCCGACGCCCATCTTGCCGTCCTTGACCTCGATGCACGGCTTGAGGTGCAGGAGGTTGGCGCTCATGGCCACGAGCGCCGAGCAGCGGCCGCCGCGCTTGAGATACTCCAGCGTGTCGATCACGAAGCTGACATCGAGCTTCTCGCGCTTTTTCTCCAGCGCCGATGCGATGTTGGCCGCGTCCATGCCCTGTTCGGCCATCTCGGCCGCGTCGAGCACCAGGTGGCCGATGCCGGTCGAGAGGTTGCGCGAGTCCACGGGGTAGACGTTCGTAAACTCCTGCGCCGCGATGCAGGCGTTCTGGTAGCAGGCGGACATGTCGCTCGAGATCGTGAAGTGGATCACGGCGTCATATTCCTCCCGGCACGCGGCGAAGTACGCCAGATAGTCCGACACGTTCACCGCCGCGGTCTTGCAGAGCTTGCCCGTGACATTTGCGTACTCGTAGAGCTCCTCGGGACGCACGTCGATGCCGTCGCGCAGGGTCTCCTCGCCGCGGATGATGTACAGCGGCGTGATGCCGATGTGGTAGCGCTCGATCAGCTCCGGCGAAAGATCGCACGTGCTGTCGGCAGAAATTTTGATCTTCATGGGTTCACCTTCTTGAAAACTGGGAAATGTGCTTTCATTCTAACACATTTCTAATACTTTTCAACATAATCTTTTTGAATTCTCCCTCACGGAAAGGAGACTGCCACGATGCAGCCAAAAATTGTCGTCATCACCGGCCCGACCGCCTCGGGCAAGACCGCGCTCGGCGTGGCGCTCGCGCAGCGCCTGGGCGGCGAGGTCGTCTCGGCCGACTCGATGCAGATCTACCGCGGCATGGACATCGGCACGGCCAAGCCAACGCCGGAAGAGATGCAGGGCGTGCCGCACCATATGATCGACATCGCCGATCCCGCGGAAAATTACTCCGTCTCGCGCTATGCGGCGCAGGCGGCCGCCTGCGTGGACGATATTCTCGCGCGGGGAAAACTGCCGATCGTCGTCGGCGGTACGGGGCTGTACATCGACTCGCTCATCGCCGGGCGCACGTTCGCCGACGGCACGGCCGACACCGCGCTGCGGCAGGAGCTGAGCGAGCGCTATGACGAAATCGGCGGCGAGGGCCTGCTCGGCGAGCTGCGCAAGGTCGACCCCGAGCGGGCGGCCAGGCTCCACCCCGCGGACAAGAAGCGCATCGTGCGCGCCATGGAGGTCTACATCCTCACGGGCAAGACCATCACGCAGCACGACGCCGAGACCCGCGCCGTGCCGCCGCGGTACGACGCGGCAAAGATCGCGCTCGATTTCGCCGACCGGCAGGATCTCTACGACCGCATCGACCGGCGCGTGGACGCCATGGTGCGCCAGGGCCTGTTTGACGAGGTGCGCGCGCTGCTGGCCGCCGGTGTCCCGGCCGACTGCACGGCCATGCAGGCCATCGGCTACAAGGAGGCCGTTGCCGCCGTGCGGGGCGAGGCATCGCCGCAGGACGCCGTCGCCGCCATCCAGCTCGCCTCCCGGCGCTATGCCAAGCGCCAGCTCACGTGGCTGCGGCGCGATCCGGACCTGTTCTGGATCCGGCACGAAAAAACGCCGGACATGGACCGGGCGTGCCGCCTTTCGACGCAATTCTTATCCGGCCGCGGTATAGAATAGTGGCCTGTACAAATCCGGAGGAAACTGCCATTTCGACCGGATTTGTATAAATTCACTATTTCACGGAGCGGCAGATTGTGCTATGATAAATAAATGTGTATCCGCTCCGGCCAAAGGAGCGGCGATCATGCAAAAGACACAGAACCTTCAGGACGCATTCCTCAACTACATCCGGCGGGAAAAGATCCCCGTGACCCTGTTTCTCATGAACGGGTTTCAACTGCGCGGCGTAGTGCGCAGCTTTGACAGCTTCGTCGTGCTCATCGACGCCGACGGCCGGCAGCAGATGATCTACAAGCACGCGATCTCGACGGTCGCCCCGGCGCGGCCGGTCTCGCTCGAACTGCAGGGCTGATCTCCCCGCCGCCCCCCGCCGAAAGGAGGGCCGGATTTGAAGAAAACGAATACCTTCACGAACATCGCCATGTTCGTGCTCTTCGCGGCCATGCTCGTGTATCTGGGCGTGTACCTGTTTCGCTCGACGCAGCAATCCTACGCCACCGCCCCGGCGGTGCTCGTGACCGTCAGCGAGAGCGGACAGGCCAGCGGCATCGTCGTGCGCGAGGAGCAGGTCATCGCCTCGGACAAGGAATTTCTGTCCCTGTCCGTGGACGACGGCAAGGAGGTCGCAAGCGGCGGTGAGATCGCCATCGGCGTGGACTCCAAGGCCGCGCTCGACAGCGCCAGCCGCGCCCGCGAGCTAAAAAAAGAGATCGCCTACGTCTCGAGCCTGCTCTCGCGCGCGGGCAGCGCCTCCGGCGCGTCCGACCGCGACAGCGACGTGCGCAGCGCCATCCTGCAGCTCAACGCCGCCGTCTCCGCCGGCAGCACCTCGGAGCTGGATGACCTCTGCATGGATCTCAGCTCCCTGCTCTTTGGCTCTGCGACCGGCACCGTCTCGCAGGGCGACCTCGATGCGCTCAATGCCGAGCTGCACCAGCTCGAAAACGCCGGCGCAGGCCGCGGCAGCATCACGGCCCCGGCCGCGGGCCTGTTCACGTCCACGACCGACGGATACGAATCGCTCACGCCGGACATGCTTGAAAACCTCACGCCCGACGGCGTGGACGCGCTCGAGCGCACGACCCCTGCCACACCCGCCAACGCGATCGGCAAGCTCGTCACGGCGAAAAAGTGGTACTTCGCCTCCGTCATGAACAAGGCCGACGCCGACCGCCTGAACCTGAACGGCAGCGCCACGCTCGACTTTCCGCAGCATTACACCGGCACCGTCTCGGCGACCGTGATGAGCAAGAGCGAGCCGGACGGCAGCGGCAAGGTCGCCGTCGTGTTCGCGTGCAACGCGGCGCTTTCCGACACGCTGGCCATGCGCAAGACGACGGCCGACGTCGTCTACAGCGAGCACACCGGCCTGCGCGTCCCGCTCAAGGCCGTGCATATGGACGATGACGGGCAGGCGTTCGTCTACGTCGTCACGGCGGCGCAGCTGGAGAAAAAACCGATCGAGATCATCTATCAGACCGACGACTACTGTCTCGTCGCCCAGAGCACGGAGAGCAACGCCCTGCGCGCCGGCAACGAGATCGTCGTCACCGGCAAGGGCCTGTCCAACGGGCAGGTCGTGAAATAAGGAGGCGCCACCCACTATGAGCACCATTGCCGAAAACATTGCCGCCATCCGCGCGCGCATCGACGCCGCCGCCCGCACTACGGGCCGCACGGGCGCCGACATCACGCTCGTGGCCGCAACGAAGATGAACGACGCCGCGCGCGTGCGCGAGGCCGTCGCCGCCGGGATCGACGCCTGCGGCGAGAACCGCGTGCAGGAAATGACCGAAAAGCTCGCCCAGGGCGCCTACACCGGCGCGCCGCTGCACTTCATCGGCCACCTGCAAACGAACAAGGTCCGGCAGGTCGTGGGAAAGGTCGATCTCATCCAGTCGGTGGATTCGCCGGAGCTTCTGGCCATGATCGAAAAGCGCGCGGCCGGGCAGGGCATCGTGCAGGACATCCTGCTGGAAGTGAACATCGGCGGCGAGGCCGCCAAGAGCGGCGTGGCCCCCGCCGCCCTGCCGGAATTGCTGGAAACGGCCGCCGGCTGCGCGCATATTCGCGTCCGCGGCCTGATGGCGATCCCGCCCGTGGCAGAAACTTCCGACGGAAATCATGCATATTTTGCGAAAATGCATGAGCTTTTTGTTGACATCGGCAGAAAAAAATACGATAATGTTTTTATGGACTTTCTGTCCATGGGTATGAGCGGAGACTTTGAAGACGCCATTTCCGCCGGCGCGAACATGGTGCGCGTCGGCTCGTCGATTTTTGGCGCGCGGGATTATTCCCGGCACTGAGCGCCGTCTCGGCACACTCCGCAGAGATCAGTGCAGCGGCACGGCAGCCGCCGGCACGTAAAGGGGGGTCCCGAATGGGATTTTTGGATGAACTGAAAAAAATGACCCGTCCGTATGATGACGACGACGAGTTTTTCGATGATGAGGATAAAGCAATCCCGGTCGCGGAAGAGCCCGCGCCGGCACGCCCGGCACAGGCCCGTCCGGCGCAGGCGCGTCCGGCTGCGGCCCGCCGCCCGGCGCCCGCACCGAAAAGGAGCGCCTTCGTGCACGACGAGCCGTCGGAATCGGAGCGTCCCGCGCCGAGCTATGCGCCGAGAGGCGACAGCCGCGCGGCCGACAAGGTCGTCAATCTCAACAACGGCGGCGGCCAGCTCAAGGTCGTGGTCGCTGCGCCGAAGCAGTTTGAGGCCGCGTCCGAGATCGCGGAGCATCTGCGCGATCGCCGCGCCGTGCTCCTCAACCTGGAAAAGACCGATCCGGCGGTCGCCCGCCGGCTGATCGACTTTCTGTCCGGCGTCGCCTACGCGCAGGACGGCAAGATCCGCCGCGTGGCCAGCGCGACGTATATCATCACGCCATTCAATGTCGACCTCATGGGCGACCAGCTCGACGATATGGAGTCGGGCGAGTTTCACCTGTAAATCCGGGCATACTGTCTCTGACAGCGCCCATCGTGTAGTACACCTATAGAAAGAATGGAGGACTATCCAACATGACTCCTCAGGATATTCGGGAAAAAACGTTTGAAAAAGCGATGTTCGGCGGATACGACATGGCCGCCGTGCAGAACTATCAGGAAGAAGTGGCCACCGAGCTTGCCAACGCGCAGAAGGAAGTTGCCGTGCTCAAGGGCAAGATGAAGGTGCTGGTCGATAAGATAGAAGAGTACCGCGCCAGCGAAGACGCCATGCGTCTGGCCATACTGTCGGCCCAGAAGGTCGGCAAGCAGATAGAGGACGATGCCCAGGCCCGCGCCGACAAGATACTCGGCGAGGCCAAGAACACGTCCGACCGAATACTTGGCGGCCTCCAGCACGAAACCGCCAACGAGGAAGCCAAACTCCTCAACGCCAAAACGTCCTGCGCAAAATTTCTGGAAGATGTGCGTAATCTGTGCATGAATCAGCTCGAGTACCTGGATAAGCTCTCCGGGTCGAAAACCGCGGCCGCGCAGCCTGCTGCGCAGCCGGCGAGCGTGAGCGCAGCCCCGGCCGAGCCGG
>OGGU01001510.1_pt1 | contig 13570 bp, 17 predicted proteins | sample 1571241 | NCBI WGS metagenome assembly OGGU01 (sample SAMEA2581934, study PRJEB24529) | metagenome | biome: Human gut stool | place: China | collected 2011
CAATCAGCAAATCGTACTCCTCATAGTCCCTGTTGGTAAGCTGCCGCGCCGCATGACCACCACAGGAGATTCCGTGCTCTGCCAGCTTGCGCCGTGCCGGAGGATATACTGGGTTACCAATCTCCTCCCGGCTGGTCGCTGCCGACTCGATATGGAACTGTGATGCCAGTCCTGCCTTCTTCACCAAGTCCTTCATCACGAACTCCGCCATCGGACTGCGGCAGATATTGCCGTGACACACAAAGAGTATTTTCTTCATCACACTCGCTCCCCTGAGATAATTCTTTTTTCCTCAGTATAGCAGGAAACTGCCTGTTCGTCGAGAAAAGAATGTGACCTTGCTTGAGATTTTATGGTCTCCGACAATCTTGCTTTTTCATCCGAAGCTATGTGTTTTTCTCTTGCAATTTGGGGCATACTCCGCTATACTGATACTTATTGATACTAAGTGCAATCAATGATGGAGGACGTTTTATGGATGCTGCGCTATTTACCAAGATGCTGTCTGATAAAAGCATTTTGGATTTGAGAAAGCTCAGTTATAAATTTCCGAAAGCTGACATCAAAGAGTTTGTAGAACTATTGAAAAACGGTTTCTATCACTCGCTGCCGCTCAAAGATTTCTCCGGGCAAAGCCTTGCCTACCTGCCAAGCATTGCGCAGGTGCATCTCTCTGCGGCCAAGGTGCTTTTGACGCCGCAAAACAGTACACACCTTTATGGTGTCAAAGCCATGGAAGAAGAAATCATTTCTACTTTCACAATCGAGCAGGTAGACTTTACCCGTGACAGCGTTCGTAAGATCCTCTCCGGTCTTGCTCCGGCAGATGAAAGCGAGAGCCGCATTTTCGGCATGAAAAAGGGACTGGAGTTTATCAGCGATCTATCGAACCAAATTACCGAAGAGACGATTCACCAACTCTATGAAACGGCCATCGGAGCTTATCTCTCCGAGGAAGATCGTTTACTTCCTGGCAATTTCTATCGACATGACAGCGTCTATGTTGTCGGCGCAAAGGTGGAACACACCGGCCTGCCGTGGCAAGCGCTGCCGGAGCGCATGGGAGAACTGGTCACGTTTATCCATGAAGATTCCGAGATCAATGACCTGCTGAAAGCGGCGCTGATCCACTTCTACATGGCGTATCTGCATCCGTACTTTGACGGGAATGGTCGAATGGCACGGCTAATGCATTTGTGGTACTTGGTCCAGCAGGGGTATTCCTCTGCGCTGTTCGTACCACTTTCCGAGTATATCAACAAAAGCCGTAAGAGCTATTACGACACCTATACACTGGTGGAGGAAAACGCGGGCATCAGCGACATTCTGGACGCAACGCCGTTCTTGGTCTATTTTATCGAAAATGTATATCATAAACTGAGCGGTGCGCTTCCGGCCGTCCAAACGACCGCTGCGTTCCAAGACGCTCTGTCTCAGGGGCAAATCACAGAGAAGGAAAAATCTCTGTGGGAGTTTGTCCTGTCGGCCTACGGCGACGCGGAGTTTTCCACCAAGCAGTTGGAAAAGGACTTCGGAAACGTCGCCTACGCGACGATCCGCAGCTTTGTCCTGAAATTCGAGAAGCTGGGACTGCTCCAATCTGCGCGGTACGGGAACCGCGTGAAGTATGCGGTTCGTATGAGTTAAGAAAGCAGAGGTGTTTGCATCCGCCAGCACCTCTGCTTCTATCTATGAATACGTGTTAACAGCGTCTGCTTTCATTGCGCTTATTCTTTGCATCATCTGACTTGGCAACACATTCCCTGCTCTTTGCATCTTTCACTGGGCATCGCGCAGAACTCCTCTAATGGCAAAAAGTCGTCGCTGTCGATTATCATCCGTTCCTGCACACAATGCAGCTTGACCTTATGCTCGGTCAGCAGGGCGATGTACTGCTTTGTCATGCCCCAGTCCCGCCCTATACGGTCAAGGCTGCTTATCAGCACCACATCCACCTTTCCGGCAAGAACGGCCTCCATCACTTCTTGCAGAGCCGGACGGTCAAGGGTCATTCCAGAGCCATGCTCGGCGGCAATACCAACGATGGTGTACCCGGCTTGTTCCGCATAGCGGCGAAGCTCCTCGGCCTGCCGTTCCAAAGAAAAGCTATCATCGTGAGCGACGCGGCAATAGAAATAGGCTTTCATCGTGTCGTACCTCCTATACCGCAACCTGTTCCGGGGCGTAGCTGAGTGCTACGCCTTTTCTCGTTTCCATGATAATGTCGGCCTCCGGGATCTTCCGGCGATCCGGCACATCGAAAGCGCCGATGCAGTTGTAGTGAATAACGACGCGCTGGTTGGTAACGCCGTCCTGCTTTTCAGCGTGGTACACCTCAATGTGGTCGATCAGCTCTGCGACCATACGCTTTGTAATGGTGGTCGCGTCCGTATACCGCCGCACCGTTTCAAGGAAATCGTCAATGTCCATGCGCTTGCTCTCGTCCTTTTTCAGTTCCAGCCGCAGCGCCTTGATCTTCTTGGCGTTCTCGCCCTGCTCCTGTTCATAGCGTTTGGACATTTTGGCAAACCGGGCATCGTCGATCTTACCCGCCACATTGTCCTCATAGAGCCGTTCAAAGAGCATATCCAGCTCCCTGTCCCGGGCCAGCAGCCCGTCCAGCTCCCGCTTCTTGCGTACTCTGTCATTTTCCGCCACCTTTGCCGAGCGACCCACCATCGCCTTGATAAAGTCGTTTTCATACTCATTGGCGAAACAGGCCAGCCGGTGGATCTCATAAAGCACGACCTGCTCCAAGAAGTCCAGCCGGATATAGTGGGTAGACGAGCATTTGCGGAGCCCGGAATTGTGGTTGTTACAGCTAAAGAACTTGATGTCGTGGTTGCCTTGGTTGAAGTGGAAAGTCAGATTGCCTCCGCACTCCGGGCATTTCAGATAGCCGCAAAAGGCGCTGGACTCCTTTGTTACGGTAGGCCGCCTGCGCCGGGTGGTTTGCAGGCTTTGCACCTTTTCCCAAGTCACACGGTCAATGATGGGCTCATGGACATTGAGGAAGATTGCCTGGTTTTCTTCCGGGTTTTCAATCCGGCGCTTCATCTTGTAGGACTTGGAGTAGGTCTTGAAGTTGATCACATCGCCACAGTATTCCTGCAAGGTGAGGATTTTCTTGACGGTGGTATGGTTCCACTTGGTAGGCTCCAGCGTACTTTTGGAGCCGCCCTTGCTGATCCCCTTGCTGGTTCGATAGGCCGAGGGGTTCAGCGCCCCCATCGTCCCCAGCGCCGTGGCAATCTGCAAGAGGCCGTTACCCTCTAAGGCCAGACGGTAGATGCAGCGCACCACCTCGGCAGCCTCCGGGTCAATGACCCAAAAGCGGGGATCGTCCGGGTTTTTCATATAGCCATAGGGCGGCGGTGAAAGCGGAATCCCGGCGTTGCCTTTCATCTTGTTGACGATCCGGCGTTTCTTAGAGATGTCCTTGGCGTAGTATTCATTCATAATGTTCTTAAACGGGGTGAAATCGTCCTCGCCCTCGTCGCTGTCCACGCCATCGGACACAGCCACCAGCCGCACATCATGGAGCGGGAAAAACTCTTCGGTGAGTTTGCCCACCTCAATGTAGTTTCGGCCCAGCCGGGAGAGGTCTTTCACGAACACCGCCGAGATGTACCCGGCCTCGATTGCGGCAATCATTTTCTGAAAACCGGGACGCTTCATGGTGGTTCCGGTGATACCGTCATCCACGAAAAAGATGGTATCGGTATAACCCTTGTCCTTGGCGGCCCTTTGAAGTATCTTCTTTTGGTTCTGGATGCTGTTGGACTCGCTGTCCATGTTATCGTCACGGCTCAGGCGGCAATAAAGTGCGGCTGTGCCGGTAGAGATTTTCTTGCTTGACTGCTTCATAATGTCCTCCTTTCCAAGCAGCCGAGCAAGGCTTCATCCTATGTATATTATACCTCTGCCGACCGCCCGAGTTAAGGATGTCGATGGAACAGTTAGGCTGGCTCCAGATCGGCCAGCATCAGCTTCAACAGGATGTCACGCATGGACTCGCCTTTGTCCTTGTAGACGGGCGTGACGATGAATTGGATTTTGCCGACTTGATAGGTGTATTCCTCCTTGACGGGTACGGGATCTTCCATGTGGGCCTCCTTCCAGAACGATACGAAAACAGTGACCGACAGTCCCCCTTGTCCCGTGGGGAAACGAAAGAGGGCGGCACCTTCAGCGGTACCGCCCTCTTGCCTTGCTCCACTTTGGGACAACTTGTCCCAAGGTCAGTAGGGGCTGTTCTCAAAGTGCTGCTGGGCCTCCTCCAGCCCGCGGATGTCAAAGACCTCATAGAGCTCTGCCACTACACGCCGGATGTCCGTGGGAGAAAACCCACAGTTTTCCATAGCGTAGATGACATAGCCCCGGCAGGCATTGTTGCTCCACGGCTGGGCAAGCAGGGCCGCCAGTTCGGGATCATACTTCATGTTGGTTTCCTCCTCGATAAAAGTTTCGGGAGCGCCACGCTCATTTCCTTGGCCCGTCATAAGACAGCAATACTCAGCATGACGCTCCCGAGGGGGCGGCGGCCCGGAGGGGCAAGCGGCCAACTTGTCCGGCTGCGGATCGTGGCCGTGGGGTGGCTTGTCCCACTTGCGGCGCTGGTGTTGTTCGCTCGTTCTCCCCTATCGGGGCCCCCGAAAAGTCATAGACTTTTTGGGGAGAGGAGGAGCTGCGGAATGATTGAGCTTTCACGCTTGCGTGGAAGCGAAAGATATGCAGCCTGCTCCGACGAAGTCACAGCGCACCCGCCGCCCGGCTCCCCGCTCTATGGCTCAGGGCCGCCGCTATTCAGTTGTTGATCGGATGTAACTCCTCTCATATACCAAGGACAAAAAATGGCTCTGTGGCAGGGTCAATCAAAGAACTTTTTTCAAATATTTTCTCATAGCAGCCAAGCCGCTTTGAACAGACTCCTGCACAGAAGTTTTGCTCACGCCCTCAGCCATAGCTACCTCCCGATAGCTCTTGCCGAGGATTACACAGGCATCCACCCGGCGGCCCTGCGTTTCGGGTAAGGAATTGAGCGCAGCGCACAAATGGCAGAACAGCTCCATGCGTTCCAGCAGCTCCTGCGGGGTGGGTTCAGAAACGCAGGCGGAGTATTCGATCCCGTCCTCGCAATCGAGGGAATACTGTGCCTTGTTGCGGACGATCCGCCGCTGATAGGCGGCCTCATACAGCCTGCTTGCCCGGAGCTCGTCGGCAACTTCCTCGGAAACCTCTATGTATTCGTCGTGGGTGTACCACGGATAAAAGTCTTTCAGATTGATGGTCGTCATTTGTAATTCCTCCGTTCAGATGGTTGGGGGTGAATGGCGATCTGAACGGAGGGCGGCGGAGAGCGACACCCCGGGCCGCCTTTGCCTACTTCGGGACAACTTGTCCCAAAGCAGACAAAACAAAATGCGCCCGTGTGCCACAAGGACACGCAAGCGCACGATGTTTTGTTGCTTTTTACATACTGCTGTATTTCATGTTCAATGCCGAACTGATCCTGTTGTGATGGCCGGCTTTTTTTGACAGGTTAGGTGGGTGGAAAAGGAAAAAGGACACAGCGATACCTCCCGGACACCGCCGTATCCTTAAAAAAGGGCGACTTTAACACCCCCTCCGTATTCTAATTTTTCAAAAAAGAAAACGGCGGCTTTGATTTCGCAAAACCGCCGCTGAAAAATATAAATTGAGCGCACAAAGTCAACCTGCCCGGCAACGGTTTTTTTCTTTCCCCGTCGGGCGGGGCAGGTAGTTGTCAATCGGGACCAAAATAAGAAGAGCCGATAACCACAAGAGACTGTCTTGTGTGTTATCGGCTCTGCGTCTGTGCGTCTGGCTCTTTGATAACTGTGATATTCATTTGCTTTGCATCAATCAAGCGTTCCTGCTTGCACTTTGGGCAAAATAGCGGAAAATTTTTCAACTCGGTATCTTCTCTTATTTGCAGCCTCGTTTTACTTCCGCAAACGGGACAACGCACCCACTCAGAAACTATTTTCCCCATCTTAGTTATCCCCTCTGTCTAAGTATTGATGATTGGGGAGCGTTTTTGTTAGAACGACCGTATAAACAATAGTAATTGCAATCAGCGCCATATGGAAAAGCATCCGTCGTTCAATCATTAATCCCATCCCATTTGCAAAGGCACTAGTGATATTGATAACAGCGTGTGCAATAATACATGGCAAAAGGCTACCACCACGGTAAAAAACAATGACAAACAAAAAGCCTATCGCAACAGCTCCAGTAATTTGAAACAGATTTTCCAGAGCCCCCATGCCACTTCCATTGATCAAATTCAACACATGGCCTAAACCAAAAGTAACACTAGAAATAACGATTGCCATTTTTGCATTGTCCTTTGCAATCGCTTTAAACAGCAAACCTCTAAAAATAACTTCTTCCATAAAGCCAACGCAGAGCATACAGATGATATAGCAAATGGTTTCAAGTAATGTAAAATTGACAACAACTCCATTCCAAAAGTTACTCGTCATTATGACAATCAAAGGAAGGTAGTAAAGAAACTGTCGCGCCGGAACAGGAGATTTACATAGCCCGTACTGCTGCAATAAGTCATTTTTCATAATAAAGTGCAGGAGGATAACAACTTGCAAGAAACAAAAAATGGCGCTGGCAGAATAATTGATTCCAATAACCTGATTAAGTGGATTTGCCAGAGATTGCAATACACAATAGACTCCTATCCAAATCAAGGAAAAAGTCATTTCGGACTTCTTGTGTAACTTTAACATTCTGTTTCCTCCCGTATGGCTAATATCGCACCTGTATAAACTCGTTTCAAATGCTTCGTTACCAGTTCTTCGTCATATTCTAATGAATTATTGACAATAATACTGGCATATCCATGAACAAACATGGCAAGCGTTATAAAAACCTCTTTTGTCTGCTCCATGTTCAAGTTCATAGCCTCCTGCATAGCCGAAATTATTGGCAGAAGTTCTTCGGAGTTTACCATTTCAAGTAGACTGTTTTCAACGGCGAAACCAGATTGAAAGATAAAGCGAAACAAATTCGGCTCTTCAACTGCAAAGCGAATGTAATTTAGTCCAATACCTAACATTATGTCATCCTGCTTTGAATTCATGAGATATTCTGTGTGGTACCATTCCGCCTTGAAGTAAGCAGACTTTTTTAATTTTTCAATCGTTGCAAAATGGTACATGACTGGCTGTGTAGAACATTTTAGTTTCTTCGAAACAGTCCGTGCATTGATGTTTTCCACTCCTTCCTCACGGGCTACCTCAAAGGCTGCGTCAATAACCATATCTTGTGTAATTTTTGCTTTCGGTGGCATTTATAATTTCACCCCGTATTATAACTCTTATTATATAACGATAATTATAATGTATAGATGGCATTTTGTCAACCAACAGCAAATATGAAGTTATGCAGTCAGAAACATGAAATTTATAATCGTTCAAAAAGCAACACCTGAAAAGTAAAATTACATTAGGTGATGTTATGAAAATAAAGCAAGATAATCGACGCTTCGATTTCCACGATATAGGGCTCGCCATCAAGCGAGCTCGGGAAGCCAGCGGGATGACGCAGGAGCAGTTGGCATATATCGTTGACCGGGCTCCACACACCATCATGTATAACGAGAATGACGGCCAGCACCCCAGCCTCAACACCTTCTATCAGATGGTAACGATGTTTAATATATCGGTTGACCAATACTTCTATCCGTCCAAGAATAAAGGCAGCGAGTGCAGAAAGCGTATCGACGCCATGCTCAACGCTCTTGATGAAAAAGAACTGAAAATTGTAGAAGCCACGATCCAAGCGATGAAAGCGGCCAAGGAAACGGAGGATGCGTAAGAGAAACACGCACCTCCGTTTTTTGCACTATTTTGGGGGCAGCGCACTAACGGCAAGCAGGGCAAGTGTGGCCACACTTGCTATTTTTGCAGCCCGAGGGGCCGCAAAAACGCTTGTTGGGGAGCCTCCCCAAACCCGGCACTTCGGGACTCGTCGTCGCAAGCTCCATATCGTTCACTTCGGGACAAATTGTCCCAAAGCTCACTCATTTCGCTGCTCCCCCTCTCCCCACAAAACCACGGTTTTGCGGGGCCCCCGTTTCCAAAGCAAATTGTCTGCGTCACCGTCTCTACCGCTCCTGTTCCTTATTCTTGCGTCCGTCCGTCACGCCCAGCAGATGGTCAATGTTTGTCTTGACCGCCACGGCCTGCCGCATTTCCTGTTGGGCTACCCGATACTTGGCGTACAGGGCCTTTTTCTCCGCCGCCAGCTTGCGGCGCTTTTCTTTTAATTGGGCCATCTTGGGTAGTTTGGCCCCATCCAGCAGATCATTCAAAGCGGCCTTGGCTGCCCGGTAGTCAGCCAGCTCCGCCTCATGCTGGGCCAGAAATTTCTTGCTATACTTGGCCGCCTTGTACTCGTTGAACACGGGCCGGGTCTTGGCGTATTGTACCACAGCCCCCATGAGCTCGGAAGTATAGGCAAGGTCAGCCTCGGTCTGCCGGAGCTGCTCCGTCAACGCATGGAAACGGGCAGACGCAGCCTCGGCCTCGGTGGTGAGCTGGTCATATTCGCTGATCTGATGCTCCTGCATGAATTGCAGCGCAGCGGCCATCTGTTTGAGGTTATACACCTTGGCCCACCGCTCATAGGCCGGGCCTTTCCCGGAGCGTAGCCGCTCCTGTATATCCACGATCAGCTCGATACGCCTGGGCACAGCGGGGACCGGAGCGTCCAGCTTCGGCATGGGGCGCTTGCCCGCAATTACATCCCGGATGTCTTCGGGATCAAAGCCTTCCCCGAGGGTAGACGAGCGGAGCCGGGTGGCCCGCTGCTGCCCTGGCACAAGGAACGAGATCGCACCGCCATACCCCCGCTTGACCGCATAGCCGGACTCCTCCATGAGCAGAAGAAAGGCGTCAAAGCTGTCCGGGCCTTTGGTAAGGGCATCGCAGATGGCTGCACGCAGCCGTTCCTTGTAGGAGGGCTGGCGCTCCGTCCCGAGCCATGCTCCGTAGTGGAGAAAACGGCCCTTGCTATGGAGCTTGGGATTGGTGATCACGGACAGGTCATTTTCCAGACACACCCGGTCAGAGAGCCGCCGCACCGCCCGGGCCGAGCCGATAAAATCCCGGAACTTGTGGGAGCAATCCAGCGAAGTGGAGTTGTAGTAGATGTGGTTATGAATGTGCTGGCGGTCTGTGTGAGTGGCAACGAAAAAGGCGTACTTGCCCTTTGTCCAGCGCATCGCCGTTTCGTAGCCCACCCGGTTTGCCTCCTCCGGAGTGATCTCTCCCGGATTGAATGACTGGCGGATCTGATAGCACAGCACATCGGCATCCCGCCGCTGCTCCCGGCCCGTGGCGGCCTTGTACTTGGCTTTGGAAAGCAGGAACTCCGCATCGGCGGTCATGTAGTCGCACTCATAGGAGGAAATCAGTTCACCGCCCTGCGTCTTGTCTGGGTTTTGCCCATAGTCAAACCGCTCTTTCAAGGATTGGGCGACGGTTTCCCCCTTGCTGATCTTGTGCTTTTTGAAATAGGTTGTGGCCGTAGGCAGCCCTCCTTTTAATACGACAAACGGCGGCTGTTTCCAGCCGCCGTTTGAACTTTTAAAATGTATAAATTTGATAGTGCTCATTGAACTAGAACCTATCATGGGTTATAATGAATTATATTATTGGTTAGGAGGGTTTGGGTTGAATACTGGCATTTGTTTTTTTATCACTCCTATTGGTAAAGCAGGTTCTCCAGAGCGCATACAAGCTGATACATTACGAGATAATGTATTAAAATATAGCTGTGAGCCTTTTGGACTTAAAGTTGTTCGGGCAGATGAGATTAAGGAAGAAGGTGATATAAATCAAGATGTTGTTGATTTTGTAAGAAATTCCGAGGTCTGTATTGCCGACTTAACAGGATTAAACCCAAATGTTATGTTTGAACTTGGACTTCGCTATCAAACAGGGCTCCCTATTGTTATCCTTGCAATGGATGGTACTAAGCTGCCTTTTGATGTTATTTCAAAACGAACCATCTTTTTTAATGATATTGTACGTGCAGATACATGTAACCTTCTAGTTCAAGAAATTAGAGAATACATACGCAAATTCGAATTAGAGGGCTATCGCAAAATTTCTTCTGAACCAACGATGGCAGATGTGTATTCTCTATTGGAGTCCATTGATCGCAAGGTAAGCGATCCGGTAAATTTTGGTGGTCATAATACCATTAACTTGGGAGATACAAATGTTGATGCTCTTTTGAGTAGTTTGGATCCATCAGAAGCATTCCATTTTGCGTATAAAACAAATCAACTTAAGGTAGCAGAACAGATTTTAGATCTCCTCAAAGATCAGCCACATAAATACTACTTAAATAAAGTGTGCGCATTGGCTGCAAAGGGTTCTGTTAAGGCAATGCATGAATTGGAAAGTTCCTTACCTAATATTCTGGATAACGAAGAATTTGAAACCATAATAGAAGCAGTAGGTTCGCTTGTATCCTGCTATATGCGAAGAGATATTGAAAATGATAAATTAGAGTCGATGGAGATATTTTTTCAGAAAGCATACGACAAAGCAACTTCAAATCGCGAGCGTGCAGCTGTACTAAACCAAAAGCAGCGTCTGCTTGCAGGTGGGAACCGTTTACAAGAAGCCAAAGAATTGGCAGAAAAAATTATTCAACTCAACGACGAGGAGCCAGCATACTACTATAATCTTGCTACGATTCTTGAAAATCTAAATGATTCAGATGGCGCAAGAGCACAAGCCAGAAAATGTGTACTTACTTACAAAAATGATGATGATTCAAGTGAAGAAGGATTAATGTTGGCATGTAGGCTTTTTAAAGATGCCACTAGCCCAGAAGATAATCAGTTCTATCAAGAGTGTCTATCTAAATTAGAGAAGATTAACCAATATAAAGCTCGTTTAATTCGGTTTGGTTAATACAATCATCAAGAAGTTATTATAAGGAATTATAAGATATGTAGATGTAAAACGGGGAAAGCATTTCACGCTTTCCCCGTTTTACATCTCAACCACCTCTGCCAGCTTTTTAATTAGCTCAGACAACGGCCCCCAAAGGTCAGCGTAGTCCCGTTGCAGGGCCTTGATCTCGTCGGGGTAAATGCCGCCGTAGGTGTTCACATGGATCGCCACTTGGTTGAGGTTGTTGGCGCACCGCCGCTGGAGGGACACCAGCTCCCGGATGTCCGAAAGGTCAACATGGAGTACATAGCCATTCAAAGCCATTTTCCGAATATAGGCCCCCATGTTGGAAATGCCCGCCTCGGCCATGCGTTCCCCGATCAGCGCCTGCTCCTCTGGCGTCACCATGACATGAAGATGGACACAGCGGCGGCGTTTCTTTGTCACCGCTCCTCACGCTCCCGGCTCCTGTGCTTGTTGGGGGGCTCCTTCACCTTGTCCAGCTCCTTTTCCGGGGGCTGGGGCGGCAGGGCCGGGGCGTTGTTCAGCAGGCCGTCGATCATGTTGTAGTTCTGCTCGGTGGACAGCTCCACGGTTTTCAGCGGGTTATCCTGTTTGTGCATAGTACCTCCTATCTCTCGTCACGGTTGGGAGCGGACTTCTTGGGGGCGGTCTGGCCCCGGTGCTCCTCGGCCTGTTTTTGGGCGGTTTTCATCTGCTGGGCAATCGGCTGTTTGCCCTCCTTGTGGGCCTTGGCCGCCGCTTGGCGCTCCACCCCATGAGCACGGGCGGCAAGCTGCTCCGGGGTGACATACTCTTTCGCCACATAGCTGCCGAAGTCGGGGTAAAACCATGTCAGCCGCCTTTGCTCCGGGACATGGTGGGCATCCTCCCATTTGCCCACCACCTGAGCTTGGGCGTCCATCTGCCGCCGGATGTCCAGATTTTCACGGGCGGGCCGCAGCTCATAGTCCCGCATTTCCCGATCCGTTAAGGGCTGGGCATAGGTGATCGCCCCCCACGCCTGGAACGCCTCGCCCGGCACCTGCTGGCGGGTAAAGTAAATATCCATGTGGATCGGGCGGTTGAAGTAGCTCTTGGGGTAGGTGCCGATGTCGATGGGCCGTTGGGTGGAGTAGTATTTGTAGGTTTCCTTGTCCGGGGCCTGCTCCACCTCCTGCACATGATAGCGCCGCTGATAGTCCTCGGCCCGGTTGTGCAGGTCACGCTCGGCCATATCCGGCTCGTTGTGGTAGTGGCCCCAAAAGTAGTCCCGGTGTCCGTCCTGCTCGTTGAATTGCCATGTCACATAGGGGTTTGGGGCCTTTGGGTTTTCCCCCAGCACAAAGCCGCATTTGTTGTCAAACAGAATCGTGCGGCGGATCACATAATCCGCATTGATCTCCACGGGCATCCTCCTTTCCGAAATGTTAGCACTATTTCCGCAAAACCGGGGCGGACGGGAAAAGGTATTGCCCCCTCCCGAACCGCCCCTGGAAAGCCTTGTGACAAGCGGGTTTTCCAGGGCCAAATGCTAACGCATCATCCCCGATATTTCCGCATATAGCCCCGCTGCTTTTTGAGCCTTGCAGCCTTGGCGCAGCCGGAGGAACAATACCGTGTCCGCCCATCCGGGAGAAAGGCCCTGCCGCATACCGGGCAGGGCCGGGTTTCCGGGGCGGGGCCTTCCGCAGCGAGGGACGCCTCCAGCACGGGATCATTGGGCAGCACCGCCTCCCGGAAGTAGCGACACAGCGCCCCTGTCCAGCACTTTTCCAGCATATAGCAGGGACAGTCCAGCGGCAGGCAGCCCACATCCCGGTCATAGTTGGCGCACAGCCTTGTCACCAGCTTGCGGATGGCCGCCTTTTCCGCACGGGTCAGCTCTCGGGCCACCGCTTCACCTCCCGCCGCCAGCGCCTTTCAGCAGTTCCCGGTAGCAGGCCACGCACCCAATTCCCCGCCAGTAGGGGCAGCCGTGGCAGCGGGAGCCCTCCGGGGCTTTGACAGGCTCGGGCCGCTCATACCGGGGAACCTGCTGCATCATCGTTTCATAGGGACTGTTGGTGAATTTCATTTGTCGCCCTCCGTTTCGGCCTCGTCCTCCTCGTCCCACGGCGGGGTATCGTCGTAGGTTTCCAGCTCGTCCCTGTAGTCCTCCTCGGTTTCAGCGGCCCGCTGCTGCTTGGGGCGGTAGACCTTGAAATACCACCCAGCACCGCCGCCCACCAGCGCCACCGCCAGAATGAGCAGGAGCGTCCCGGTGTTTCCACCCGTCTGTTCAGGCTCCGGCTCGGGGGTAGGCTCCGGCTCCTCCACGGGTTCCGGCTCCGGCTCCGCCCCCACGCACTCGGTCATATTGGTGGAGCACACCGGGCAATCCATATTGATCGCCCCCGCCACGCACTTTTCCGTACAGGTACACTCGGGCAGTTCCGTCCCGGACACCTCCAGAGCGGCCAGCAGATCGGCCTCGTCCACCACGCTGAAAAAGTAGGTTTCGTATTGTTCAGCGTCCTCGTCGGTGGGCTTGTCGTAGTCAATGACGATGTAAAAGGTGCTGCCGCCGCTGGTCTGGACGGTGATAAACTGCTTGTTGGTGTGCTCGTCATAGAGCA
>OGGU01001522.1_pt1 | contig 13465 bp, 12 predicted proteins | sample 1571241 | NCBI WGS metagenome assembly OGGU01 (sample SAMEA2581934, study PRJEB24529) | metagenome | biome: Human gut stool | place: China | collected 2011
CTGTACCTGCACATGTTGAGATGATGGGTCTGATCGGTATGGGTAACAACCCTATGGTAGGCGCTACCGTAGCTGTTGCAGTATCCATCGAGGAAGCTGCTAAGGCTGGCAAGTTCTAATAAATCTGATTTTCAGAATTCTGAGACTCCCGAAAAAATCGGGAGTCTTTTTTTATAAAATTATTTTTGCAATCGAACATACATTCTGCTATAATATAATGAGCGCAAGGGAGCCAATATTCTTGCATAATTGGCGAACGGCGAATTTGATCATGATCGTTGTGAAGCAACGGTAAGCACCATAGGTGCGAATCATGATGTAATGAGTAACCGTAGCACAGAAAGGAGGCATTTATGGAAACATCATCACATACGTATATTGCTATGGATCTGAAGTCCTTTTATGCCTCCGTGGAGTGCGTGGACAGAGGCTTGGATCCACTGAACACCAACCTGGTGGTAGCGGATGCCTCCCGGACGCAGAAGACCATCTGCCTGGCAGTGTCACCCTCCCTGAAAGCCTATGGGATTTCCGGAAGAGCAAGACTGTTTGAGGTAATCTCCAAAGTACGGGAAGTAAATGCACTGCGGAAGGTAAGAGCACCCGGAGGAGCTTTTACCGGAAAATCTTCTTTTGCGGATGAATTGCAGGAACATTCCGAATTAGAGGTAGCTTTTGTCACAGCTACACCACGTATGGCGAGATATTTAGAATACAGTACACAGATTTATGATATTTATCTGAAGTACATTGCACCGGAAGATATTCATGTCTATTCTATTGATGAGGTGTTCCTGGATGTGACACAATATCTGAAAATCTATGGCATGACAGCGAGAGAACTGGCGTCCAAAATTGCAATGGAGATTCTCGAGAAAAAGGGGCTGACTGCCACAGCCGGAATCGGAACCAATCTGTATCTGTGTAAGATTGCCATGGACATCGTAGCCAAACATATGGAGCCGGATGAAAACGGTGTCCGGATCGCCGAACTGGATGAGATCAGTTACCGGGAACTTTTGTGGGATCATAAACCACTGACGGATTTCTGGAGAGTTGGCACTGGATACCGTCGAAAACTGGAAGCAGCCGGAATGTTTACCATGGGTGATGTGGCCAGATGTTCTATCGGCAGCACTCAGGATTACTATAATGAAGATTTACTCTATAAAATGTTCGGAATCAATGCGGAGCTTCTGATCGATCATGCCTGGGGATATGAACCGGTGACCATGGATCTGATCAAGTCCTATCGGCCGGAGACCAACTGTATCAGTTCCGGGCAGGTATTGCATTGTGCCATGGATTTTACGAAGACGAAGATCATAGTCCGGGAGATGGCTGAACAGTTGGCCCTGGATCTGATGGCGAAAAAGCTGGTGACAGATCAGATCGTACTGACTGTGGGTTATGACATTGATAATCTGAAGATACCGGAGATTGCCGATCATTATCATGGGGAGATCACGGTAGACCGTTATGGCAGGAGCGTACCAAAACATGCCCACGGCACCGACAATCTTACGACAATGACTGCATCCTTAAGTAAGATCACGGAGACGACGATGGGATTATATGAACGGATTGTGAATCCATCACTTTTAACACGAAGGATCACTCTGACAGCCAATCATTTAAAAGATGCGGACAAAGTGAAGGACGAGCCGGTCTACGAACAGCTGAATCTGTTCTCCGGAGGCCTTTTGTATGCTGGACAGGAGCCTGCACAGGATACGACGCAGCAGGAAAAAGAACGTCTGGAAAAGGAAAAACATTTGCAGGAAGCAATGCTCCGGGTGAAATCCAAATACGGAAAAAATGCCATTTTGAAGGCAGCCGACCTACAAGAGGGCGCTACCACAATAGACAGGAATCGTCAGATCGGTGGTCACAAAGCATAATAAATCATCGTAGAAAAGGGTAAAAAATGAACGAGAAATATAAGGACATGCTCCGGCTTCCGCATCCTGTGTCCGCCACCCACCCCAGAATGTCGTTGCAGGACCGGGCGGCACAGTTTTCTCCCTTTGCGGCATTGACAGGATACGAAGATGCTCTGAAGGAAATGGCCCGTCTGACGGATCATTTTGTCGAACTGGATGAAGACAGGAAGCAGGAGATTGACCGGCAGATCGGTTATCTGCAACAGCACATGAGAGAGGAACTTACGGTAAAGATCACTTATTTCGTACCGGACACCCGGAAAAACGGCGGTGCCTACAACACTCTGGAAGGATGCGTGCAAAAAATTGACGAAAATAGCAAAAGCCTCCGGATACAGGGAACGGAGATATTGGTAGATAAAATCTATCAGATAGATTTTATCCGGGCAACATTGTAAATATTTATAGAAAATGCTACAATATTTCCCGGCAGACATTACTGAAAAGTTTGGAAAGGAATCTTTCGGAATGAAGAAAAAATATATCGGTACAGTTTTTTTCTCTCTTCTTTTACTGTTGTTATTTCTTCCGGTTTTCTTTTATGTTATTTATTACGGAAATAACGTAGATTATAATGCAATGCACAAAATTGTTACCGTGGAAGGAAACAGGGTCTTATTTTTATGTGCGATCGTGGGAGCCGCGGTACTTGGAATTCTTTATTATTTTCTCAGAAAACTTCCAACCACGCCTCGTACAATAACTGTATTTACGGCAGTTACCGTGGCGGTCTGTGTCCTTTTTTATATGATCAATGTCAATATTTCCAAATGTATAGCGTTCTACGGCGGCTGGGACTGCGGAATGGTGGCCAATTCGGCACGCTGGATCTTCGAAGGCGGCGAACTGGGATATGACGATTATTATACGATCTACAGCAACAATATTCCCATTACATGGCTTTTGTATAAGCTGTATTGCTTTTCTTCCGGTATGAAAGCGTATCCGTATAACCCGGAGTTTATATGGATCCAGTTCCAATGCGTAATGCTTTCACTGGCAGTATTATGTTCTGTACTTTTGGTGCTCAGAGTCAGTAAAAACCTGGGAACATCTGTTATAGCACTGATTTTCAATATTGCCATTCTGGGAATCTCTCCCTGGAAAATCATTCCGTATACGGATGGCTGCACCATAGCGATGCCTGTTATGATCCTTTTCTTATATTCTATGGTGCGAGGCCGCAAAAGCAGGTGGAGTTATGCTCTCTGGTTCCTGCTTATGTTTCTCGGATGCCTGAGCGGCATTATGAAAGCGACCTGTTATGTGGCGGTAATTGCGATTGTCATAATTGATATTTTTTGGACTGTTTCGGAGGAGAGCGATGTTCGTTCCCGGTTATACGGACTGGGAGGGAAGATGTTACTGCTGGTAATTGCCTTTTGTCTTGCATCATGGTGCAGGCAGGGAATGTATCAGACATTACACTACGAATACAATCCGGAGTTGGAAATCGGTTGGAGTAATTATATGTATAACGGTCTCAATGAGGACACCACGGGAGCCTGTTCCGGAGAGGGCCTTGAGATCGTACGGTCTTTTGCCGGTTCCGATAAGGCTTCCCGGATGCAATATGAACTTGCAGGAATCCGCAGGAGAATGCAGGACCGGGGCTTTATAGGGACCTTGCGGTTCTGGCTGCGCAAACAGGTCATGAATTATAATGACGGCACCTTCAGCTGGTATCAGGAGGGATATTTCCAGGCCTGGGAATATCCGGAGCTTACCGATAGCTCCTTTATGGAGCCGCTGCGGAATTTCTTCTGGCAGGATGGCAGTAATTATATCTGGTTCACGACGGTAAGTCAGGGCCTGTGGATTTTTGTACTGCTGGGAATTCTGGCAGAAGCAGTATTGCTTTTAGTGAAAGCAATAGCAGGATTACGTAAGAGTGATGTGTCAGTTGAGGAGAATTCATCCGATCTGTTGAGCGTTTCTGTTACCATGATCGTTATTTTTATCGGTATGTTTTTATTTGTTATGTTGTTTGAAGCCAGGGCGCGGTATCTTTATAATATGATCCCGGTCTTTTCAACAATGGCAGTTCTTGGATGGTGCGGAATATATCGTAAATGCTTCCTGATGTTTGACAAAAAGCGGCAATAAGATATTTATTATATAAAAAATGCACGTTATCCGCTTTTATAATGTGAAAATACTACTGGTAAAAAATACAAGCATCTTGTATAATGTACATTGTTAGTTCAAATTATTTTATAAAATAGGAAATAATAAGAGGGAGGAAGAATTAATGTACTATTGTAAGAATTGCGGCGAACCTTATATGACGGATGAAGCTGTAATGTGCATAAAGTGTGGCGTAGCTAAGGGACAGGGCAATAATTATTGCCATAACTGCGGTAAGCCGTTAGCTCCGGATGCAGCAGTATGCTTAAACTGCGGCGTAGCTAATAAACAGGCTCCTGCACCGGATGCAAAATCCAAACTGGTTGCCGGTCTCCTGGGTATTTTTCTGGGTACATTCGGTGTTCATAATTTTTATCTTGGCTACACCGGAAAAGCAATCACACAGCTTGTGCTTACCATTGTTGGATATATTCTTTGCTGTGTTGTAGTTGGTATTTTCCTGGTTATAGGTATATGGATCTGGAGCCTGGTAGAGGCTATTATGATCCTGACAGGCAAGATCAATGTAGATGGTAAAGGTAACCCGCTGGCAGATTAAATAAACAAAGATCCTGAAAGGATCGGAAAGAGGAAAAAATGGACGGACAGAATTTTGAAAATGAAAACAACGTAACGGTAGATACTACCGCAACAGAAGTAAGTTCTACAGCAGAACCTGCACAGGAGACACCTGCAGCAGAACAGCCTGCAAACAATTATCAGGACTATACCTCTAATGTACAGCCTCAGGTAGCTGTAACAACACCTGTACAACCTGAGAACAAAGATACCAATGTGCTGGCTATCATCAGTCTGGTACTGGGTATTCTTTCTATTGTTCTTGGATGCTGTAGCGGATGTATCGGTGCTTTGTTTGGTATCGGTGGTATTATCTGCGCAGTATTTGCCAACAAGCAGGGTAAGAGCGGACTGTCAAAAGCCGGACTGATCTGCTCCATCGTCGGTATTGTATTGGGAATCCTGATCACCGTTCTTGCAGTAGTATTTTCTATGGCTATGGTAGGTTACGGCTATGAAAGTATGTACTAAGAATAGCAGAAGTCTGGAAGATTATCTTTATCTGACAGGATGGATATTTCTTCTGACCGGCAGTATTGGAATCTATCTATATCTTCATATAGTTCTTCCGAATCTGCAGGGATATACCTGCATGGTCTATCGATTGTTTGGATTTTATTGTCCCGGCTGCGGTGGAACCAGAGCAGTAAGTGCACTGCTTGCAGGACATCCTCTGTTAGCAACCTGGTATCATCCACTGGTACCTTATACCGTTGTTATCTTTGGAGGCTTTATGTTGACACAGACTCTCGCCAGATTGCATATCGGTGGGATCAAAGGATGGAAGTTCCATGAGTGGCATCTGTATGCAGCTGTCGCAATCATGATCGGAAATTTTATTTTGAAAAACATTTGGCTTTTGGGTTTTCATATTTCACTATGACTGTATTTGCAATTTTTACATATACAGAATTTTTTAAGCACAAGAGTGCGGAGGGAGAAAAAATGAATAAAAAAACTACAGGTATCATTGCTTACATCACTTGGATCGGCTGGATCGTTGCGTTTTGCGCAGGTGATAAAGAGGGCGCTAAGTTTCATCTGAATCAGGCGCTGGTAATTCTGATCGGTCAGATCATTGCAAGCGCTGTCAATTTTATTCCTAAAGTAGGTGGATTTGTAGGTTCTATCCTGAGTATTTTCCTGTTTGTATGCTGGATCATGGGTCTGATCTATGCTTGCCAGGAGCAGGAGAAGGAAGTCCCCCTGATCGGTCAGATTAAAATTTTAAAATAATCATCTATCAGAAAAAAGAACAAAAAAATCCCCGGTGCATCAGCATCGGGGATTTTCTTGTTCTTACGTATTATTCTGCAGTAGTAGAAGCAGCATCTGCTGTTTCCTCTGCAGTGGTCAGATTTACATTTTCCGGTTGTTCACCATGCAGGAACGTAATAATGATCTGAATACGTTTATAAGCTCTTGCGTAGTTTTCTTTTGCATAATCGGCAGTCAGTTGATTGTAGCCGCCGTTGCTGTAGGCTTCATGATAACTTTCCACGGCCTGTGTCATGTACGCGCTGGCTTCATCTGCCAGAGATTCCAGATAATCAAATTCCGTGGGAAAATCCAATTCCGCAAAATTCTGAAAAGAGGTATCCAGCTGATCCAGATATCCCAGCAATTCATCGGTTGCTGTATCCGATTCCGCATCTACGTTATTGATGGCAGTATCGATATCGGAGATTTCTGTGCAGAAGGCATCTATTTCACCCTTGAACTGTGTCAGCTTAGGGTCTTTTCCACAAGCGGTAAGTGCCATGGCAGTAAGAAGTCCTGCGGTAATGGCAAGTATTTTTTTCTTCAAGATAATCATCCTCCAAATCATTTAATCCACATAAAATTTATCATATTCTGAGACTTTGCGCAACCATATAATGTTAAATCGTCCCCTTTACGAATAAAAGCACAATGTGGTATGATTAAAAGAATTAAGAAACAGGGAAGAGAAACATGACACGAGAAAAATTTATTGATTTCACAAAAGATCATATCATATATCTGGACGGTGCCACCGGCTCCAATCTGGTAAAGGCGGGAATGCCCTCCGGAGTCTGCCCGGAGCAGTGGATTCTGGAACATAGAGAGGTAATACTACAGCTACAGAAGGAATACGTGCAGGCGGGAACCAATATTCTGTACGCACCTACCTTTACAGCAAACCGTGTAAAACTGGCAGAATATCATTTAGAGAAAAATATGTCCTCTATGATCCATGACCTGGTGGCGATATCAAAAGAAGCTGCAGCAAGTACTCCGGGACATCCGGTCTATGTGGCCGGAGATATCACCATGACCGGCGAGCAGCTGCGCCCTATGGGAAAAATGGAGCTGGAAGATCTGATCGCTATCTATAAAGAGCAGATTCTCTGCCTGGTGGATGCCGGAGCAGATCTGCTGGTAGTCGAAACGATGATGAGCCTGGCAGAGACCAGAGCGGCATTGATCGCTGCAAAAGAAGTCTGTGATCTTCCGGTGATCGCTACACTTACTTTTGAAGCGGATGGCAGAACTTTATTCGGCACAGATGCCAAAACGGCGGCAGTCGTACTGGAAAGCCTGGGTGCGAGCGCTATCGGTGCGAATTGTTCCACCGGTCCGGCACAGATGGAAGGCATCATCTCCGACATGGTATCCGTTACCATGATACCTATCATTGCAAAGCCAAATGCCGGACTGCCTTTTCTGGATGAAAACGGAACTACCTGCTATAACATGGAGGCAGAAGAGTTTACCGAAGAAATGCAAGTACTGGTGAATGCCGGCGCAACCATACTTGGGGGATGCTGCGGCACCACTCCGGAATTTATCCGACAGATCCATGATCGCTTTGGTACAGAGACAAGGGTAACGGCAGCCAGACGACCGGAGGACATCCGGTATCTGACCTCCGAACGCATTACCCACAGCTTCGGGCTGGAGGATGGTTTTTTTGTCGTGGGAGAGAGAATTAACCCTACGGGCAAAAAGGCACTTCAGGCACAACTGCGGGAAGGCAATTTTGAAAAGGTGATCCAGTTCGCCGAAGAGCAGGAAACCTGTGGTGCAAAGGTACTGGATATCAATATGGGGATGAGCGGTATTGATGAAAAGCTATGCATGCTCCGGGCGCTGGAGGAGGTAAGCGGTGTGACGAATCTTCCGCTGTCACTGGATTCCAGTTATGTGGAAGTACTGGAAGCCGCCCTTCGTAATTACCCGGGACGTGCTTTGGTCAATTCGGTGTCTCTGGAAACGGAAAAATTCGAAAAGCTGCTTCCTATTGTAGCTAAATATGGTGCAATGTTCATCCTGCTTCCTTTATCGGATGCAGGTCTGCCTAAGGACATGGAAGAGAAAAAAAAGATTATACATAAAATTTATGATCGTGCACTTTCGCTTGGAATGCGAAAGGAAGATATTGTAGTAGACGGTCTGGTGGCAACCGTCGGAGCAAATCCAAAGGCTGCACTGGAGACGCTGGAAACGATCCGTTACTGCAAGAGCAACGGCTTCGCCACAATTTGCGGCTTATCCAATATTTCATTTGCCATGCCGGAGAGAGGTTTTGTAAATACCGCTTTTCTGACGCTGGCGATTCAGTCGGGACTGACGATGGCGATTGCCAATCCCTCTCAGGAGATGCTGATGAGCTGTGCGCTGGCAACCGATCTTCTCCTGAATAAAGAAGAGGCTGCACTCCGTTATATTGAATATGCCGGAGGCGTCAAAGAGCGCAGAGAAGAAAAAGAAGCGGAATTATCCAGAAAACTTGCTCTTTTGGAGCAACAGGGAACGAAGGCAGCTTCCACGGACAATACAGAAGTACCGTCTGCTGTAACTGCTTCGAAACATACCCCTCAGATCAATGAAATGCAGGAAAAACTGAAAACAGCAGTTCTGAAGGGGAATCGTAACGGTATTGTAAAAATAACAAACGAAGCACTGGAGAGTGGAGAAAAACCTGTGGAATTATTGAATCAGGTTCTGCTTCCCGCTATCAATCTGGTGGGAGAATATTTTGATCAGGGCAAGTATTTCCTGCCGCAGCTGATTGCCAGTGCAGAAGCAATGAAGAATTCCATTGAAGTACTGGAGCCTTTATTACAGACCGGAAACAGTGGGGAAGAAATGCCGGTAGTCGTTATTGCTACCGTAGAAGGCGATATTCATGACATTGGTAAAAATCTTGTAGCGTTGATGTTGAAAAATCATGGTTTCCATGTGATAGATCTGGGAAAGGATGTTCCCCAGGCCAAAATTTTGGAAACGGCAAAGGAACATCACGCTGAGTTTATCGCCCTGTCAGCGTTGATGACCACCACCATGCAGAGAATGCGGGAGATCGTAGCCGCTGCGAAACAGGAAGGTATCACCGCCAAAATCATTATCGGCGGAGCCGTGATCACCCAGGAATATGCGGATGAGATCGGAGCGGACGGCTATTCCAAGGATGCAGCAGATGCTGTGAAGCTGGCCAAAAGCCTGATGGAATAAAATAAACAGCGGAAAATTATGAAGTATAGATAAAGGAGTGGAATGACATGATTGGAGCAGATGCGATTATTAAATGTCTGGAAGAAGAAGGTGTAAGTACGGTATTCGGATATCCCGGAGTGGCGATATGTCCTTTTTTCAACAGTATTCTGGATTCCGATATTAAGACAGTATTGATCCGTACCGAACAGAATGCAGCACATGCTGCCAGTGGTGTGGCACGAATGACCGGAAGACCCGGAGTCTGTGCGGTAACCTCCGGACCGGGCGCTACGAATGTTATCACGGGTATTGCTACAGCATTTGCGGACAGTATTCCACTGATCTGTATCACCGGTCAGGTGAACAGTGAACTGCTGGGAAGCGATGTATTCCAGGAGGCGGACATCACCGGCGCTGTGGAATCTTTTGTGAAATACAGCTATCTGGTAAAAAATGTAAATGATATTCCCAGAGTATTCAGGGAAGCGTTTTATATTGCCAATACCGGTAGAAAAGGACCGGTGCTGATCGATATTCCCATTGATATTCAGAATGCCACGATCAAGAATTTTCATTATCCGGAAGAGGTAAACCTCCGCACTTATAAACCAACGGTCAAGGGACATGCCGTACAGATCAAAAAGGTGATCCGGGAATTGGAAAAGGCAAAGCGGCCTATTATCTGTGCCGGAGGCGGTGTATTGCTCAGTGAGGCGGAAGAGGAGCTTCGGGCATTTGCGGAAGAACACAGAATTCCCGTAGTGTCTACCATGATGGGAATCGGTGTCATGCCCACTGAACATCCTCTATATTATGGAATGGTGGGCAATAATGGCAAGGCATATGCAAACCGTGCCATGAATGAATCGGATCTGTTGATCATGGTGGGAGCCCGTGTGGCAGATCGTGCGGTCAGTCAGCCGGATCTGATTACCCGGAATAAGGTATTGGTACATATCGATGTAGATCCCGCAGAGATCGGTAAAAATGCCGGTCCCTCCATCCCATTGGTCGGCGATGCAAAACACATTTTCCTGGATTTCCAGAAGGAAGAATTCAGCTGCGACTATGGGGAATGGCTTACTACCTTAAATGAATATCGCTCCACAATGGAGAAAAAGAGAACCCCGAATCCCGATTTTGTAGATCCTGCGGCCTTTATTACAAAACTTTCCGAGAAAATGCAGGAGGATGGTGTGTATGTAGCGGATGTAGGACAGAACCAGATCTGGTCCTGCGGTTATCACATTGTGAAAAAGGGCAAATTTTTAACCTCCGGCGGCATGGGAACCATGGGGTATTCCATTCCGGCAGCCATGGGAGCCAAGACAGCAGCCATGGACAAACAGGTCATTGCCGTCTGCGGTGACGGTTCTTTCCAGATGTCCATGATGGAACTGGCCACCATCAGACAGCATCGGATCCCGGTCAAGATCATTGTATTGAAAAACAATTATCTCGGTATGGTTCGCGAATATCAGCACTATACCTACAAAGATCATTATTCTGTGGTAGATCTGTCGGGAAGTCCCGATCTGGAGAAATTATCCGCAGCTTATGATATCCCTTATCTGCGGTTGAATAATATGGAGCATGTGGACGAAGTGCTGGATACTTTTCTGGCTGAAGACAATACGATGCTGTTAGAATGTCTGATCGATCCTATGGATCTGGTGAAATAACAAAGGGGGCTGTACTGAGATGAAGAGAATATATTCCGTACTGGTTGAAAACCGTTCCGGTGTACTGTGCAAGGTGGCCGGACTGTTTTCCAGAAGATGCTTTAACATTGACAGTCTCGCAGTGGGAGAGACGGATGATCATGCGGTTTCCTGTATGACGATCGTGAGTTCCGGTGATGAACGTACTTTGGAACAGATTGAAAAGCAGCTGAATAAAAAGCTGGATGTCATTAAAGTAAAAACGCTATCCCAGGAACAGTGTTATACCAGGGAACTAATGTTATTAAAAGTTAAATATAACAAGAATAATCGTAGGGATATCATAGAAATTTGCGACATTATGAAAACAGAGATCGTAGATATGTCAAAACATTTTATGATGTTGCAAATATGTGATTCACCGGAGAAAATCGATACTCTGATCAAGATGCTGCAATCGATCAGTATCGTCGAAGTAGCCAGAACCGGAACCCTTGCATTATCAAAATGTGCAGAAAACGATGATTAAAATACATCAATCATAATGTTAAATTCACTAATTGACATTCTGTAATCATCTTGCTATATTAAGAATACAATCGCTGTTTCGTGATGGAAGCACATGATTGAAGAAAGAAGAAATACGAAAGGTATGGTATTTTACGCATGCAGAAGAGAGTATTTCAGTTATTGGTAGATAATACATCGGGTGTACTCAGCCGTATCTCCGGATTATTTTCCAGACGCGGTTACAACATCGAAAGTATTACGGCTGGAGTAACGGCAGATCCCCGCTTTACCAGAATTACGATTGTAACATCCGGTGATGAAGATATTCTGGAACAGATCGAGAAGCAGGTAGGGAAGCTGGTGGATGTCCGGGATATCAAGGAACTGGATCCAGAAGACAGCGTTTATCGGGAGCTTGTACTGGTCAAAGTAAAGGTTGATCCCAAGAATCGCCTGGAGACACGACAGGGAGTGGAATTTCTTGCCAATAATTTCCGTGCGAAGATCATTGATGTCGGTGCCGAGAACCTGATCGTGGAGTTCACCGGTAATCACAGTAAGGTCAATGCACTGATCCAGCGTTTTACAGAAGAGTACGAAGTACTGGAGCTCGCAAGAACCGGTATTACAGGTCTGGGCAGAGGTATTGAGAACGTAACTTATATCGAGGATTAGGCACACGTTTACGTTAGCTCTAGGGAATATCCCTATCAGTTATAAATCTTTAGTCTCATAACGGAGGAGAAGAAAATGGCTAAAATTTTTTATCAGGAAGATTGTAATCTCTCTTTATTAGAGGGTAAGACTATCGCAATTATCGGCTACGGCAGCCAGGGTCATGCACACGCACTGAACCTGAAGGATTCCGGATGTCATGTTATCATCGGTCTGTACGAGGGCTCCAAGTCCTGGGCAAAGGCTGAGGCACAGGGATTTGAAGTATTTACCGCTGCAGAAGCTGCAAAGCGTGCTGACATCATCATGATCCTGATCAATGATGAGAAGCAGGCTGATCTGTACAAGAATGACATCGAGCCCAACCTGGAAGAGGGCAATATGCTGATGTTCGCCCATGGTTTCAATATTCATTTCGGATGTATCGTACCTCCCAAGAACGTTGATGTTACCATGATCGCTCCCAAAGGTCCCGGACATACTGTAAGGAGTGAGTACCAGGCAGGTAAGGGTGTTCCCTGTCTGATCGCTGTAGAGCAGGATGCGACCGGCAAGGCACAGGATCTGGCGCTTGCCTATGCACTTGGCATCGGTGGAGCAAGAGCTGGTGTGCTTGAGACAACCTTCCGCACCGAGACCGAGACCGATCTTTTCGGTGAGCAGGCCGTTCTCTGTGGCGGTGTGTGCGCACTCATGCAGGCAGGCTTTGAGACACTCTGCGAGGCAGGATATGATCCGAGAAATGCATACTTCGAGTGTATCCATGAGATGAAGCTGATCGTAGATCTGATCTACCAGAGTGGATTTGCAGGAATGAGATATTCCATCTCCAATACCGCTGAGTATGGTGACTACATTACCGGACCCAAGCTGATCACTGAGGAGACCAAGAAGACCATGAAGAAGATCCTGTCCGATATCCAGGATGGTACCTTCGCTAAGGAATTCTTACTTGATATGTCCCCAGCAGGCCGTCAGGTACACTTCCAGGCTATGAGAAAGCTTGCTTCCGAGCATCCATCAGAGAAGGTTGGTGCTGAGATCCGTAAGCTGTACAGCTGGAATAATGAGTCTGATAAGCTGATCAACAATTAAGCACAATTTTACTTTTGTGAAATTGCGCGCTACTCAAACGTAATGTAATGGAGTTTGAGTTTCCCGTACACGCTACCCAAACGTAGCGAAGCGCATATAAAATATTAAAACTCCCGGAAGTTCAGAAGGCTGTGACCTTTGAAATTCCGGGAGTTTTTTTGTGGTTTTTTATATAGCGGCATGGCGTAAAACCATTTTTTCAAGAGAGCCCCTCTCACCACCCGCGCGTCAGCGCGGATCCAATCCATTTTAATATAAAAATTCCAAAAATGTTTTCAATGACATTGCCTGGTTTGCGGGATGATAGGCAAAACCAATGGTCCGTCTGTGGATCGGTATTTCCAGTGGTAATTCTACCAGTGTACCGTTATCCAGTTCTTTCTGTACCAGTTCCTTGATAACACAGGCAACCCCAAG
>OGGU01001527.1_pt1 | contig 13438 bp, 7 predicted proteins | sample 1571241 | NCBI WGS metagenome assembly OGGU01 (sample SAMEA2581934, study PRJEB24529) | metagenome | biome: Human gut stool | place: China | collected 2011
TGGAGGAGAGTAATTTGCTGGTATTAAATAAATTAGAGCGGTTGCTAACGGTATGCTTTAAACCCAAAGAAAATTATACGAGGAGTGAATTATTAAAAGTCAATGAAAAATAACAATAAAAAAACACTAAAGAAATTGGCAATCCTTGTAATAGGTTCTATAATTGCGGCTTATGGAATTACACTTGCACTGTATGCTGGATTTGGCGGAGCTACGCTTGCGGTGCTGTGGCAGGGGATTGCAAGAACATTTCACATAAGCATTGGCACAGCATCTTTTGTTGTAGCATTGGGAATGATTTTGTTTGCGCTCATTTACGATAAAAGTCAGATTCATATAGGAACTGTGTTGTACCAGATTGTATACAGTACCTGTGTAGATTTGTTTGCTAACTGCCATATTTACAGTACCTATAAGTGGATCAATTTTTTAATTATGTTGTTAGGAGTGGTTTTGTTTGCTGTCGGAACAGGACTATATGCGTCGGCATCCCTTGGTAGAGGCTCCTATGAGGCAGTCACTTTTGCTTTAGCAGAAAAAAATCACTGGCAGATTAAATTTGTCCGAATGACATTGGATATTTTGGTTGTTGTTACAGGTGTTTTGTTTGGCGGAAAGTTTGGTGTATGCACGCTTATTACAGTTATCATTTCAGGCCCAATTATCCAATTTGTTAATGCGAAAGCAAAACAAGTCTTAAAGATATGATAGTAAAGAAACTTACAACTTCCAGTTTGTGGGGAAGGAACACCTATATGTCAAAACCCAAAATCGCCTTTATCTGTGTCCATAATTCCTGCCGCAGCCAGATTGCCGAAGCCTTTGGCAAGGTACTGGCCGCAGATGTGTTTGAAAGCTACTCGGCTGGAACCGAAACCAAACCGCAGATCAATCAGGATGCTGTGCGCCTGATGAAAGAACTATATGGTATCGACATGGAAAAGACACAGTATTCCAAGCTGATCTCTGCAATTCCAAAGCCGGATATCGCTATTTCCATGGGCTGCAATGTCAGCTGCCCGTTCATTGGCAGACCTTTTGATGAGAATTGGGGTCTGGATGACCCTACCGGAAAAAGCGATGATGAATTCAAAGCAGTCATAGAGCAGATTCGTCAGAACGTTCTTGCTTTGAAATCGAAACTTTGCGGTTCCAGTTTTTGAAACCCTCAAAAGTGAGGTCTTGATAGAACGCTTCGATTCATGCTATACTAAAACCAGTTTTAATTCCATAAGCGAGTGACCTTAAAAGGCCGCTCGCTTTTTTGTTTACAACGAGATTGAAGGGAGGAACGCTATGCCAAGCAAAACCGAAGAATATCTCGCCCTTGCCCAGCGCACGGCGAATGGTCTGACCCGGTACTGGGAAAGCTGGACGGACTATTTGACCACTGCATCCCGGCTGTACAAGTACCCCTTTGCAGACCAGCTCATGATCTACGCCCAGCGGCCTGATGCCACTGCCTGCGCCAGCTTCGACATCTGGAACAATCGCATGAACCGCTATGTCCGGCGCGGCTCCAAGGGCATCGCACTGTTAGACCAGTCCAGCAGTGTGCCGCGTCTGCACTATGTCTTTGATGTGAGCGACACCGGGGTGCGCCGCAATTCCCGTGACCCGGAGGTGTGGCAGCTCGGCCCCGATCTGATGCAGCCTGTGTCGGAAATGATTACCAGAGAGTACGGCGTTTACCATGAAAGGCTCAGCCAGCAGATTTCTGACCTGACGGGCAAGCTGGTGGATTCCTATTGGGACAACAACAGCGGCGACATTCTCGACATCGTTGACGGTTCGTTCCTGATAGATTATGATGAAGCCGGACAGGAGTTCCAGTTCAAATCTGCCGCCGCAATCAGCATCCTGTATACGGTTCTGGAACGCTGCGGCCTTGAGCCGGACGGTCATTTTGACCGTGACGATTTTCAGGCCATCTTCTCTTTTTCCACGCCTGCCGCCGTGTATGCGCTGGGCACCGCAGTCAGCGAATGCAGCCGGGATGTGCTGCGCAACATCGAACGAACCGTAAAAACGACAATCCGCCGCCGCAATGTAGAAAGGAGCCAGTATGAATATGAACAGCAGGAACGTGACCTACTCGACCGTCGGGGACTACCAGTTCCCGAACCTGACCCTGCCCCAGCAGGAGAAAGCACTGGGCAAATACGGCAGACTGCGCCGGACTTACCTGATGAAGCATCGCCCGGTGCTGTACAATTCGATGCTCCTGTCGGGGACTCTGCATCCGCACCTGTTGGAAGTGGAACAGACCGCAGAGAGCCGGATGCAGCAGACCATACAGGAACTGCTGAAGCAGAACCCGGCTCCGAACAAAGAGCGGCATCAGATGGAGTGGGTGCAGCACATGAACAGCCTGAAAGCACAGGCCGAGGAACTGGTGATGAACGAGCTGATTTACAGCTAAGTTTCTTCGATGTGGCTATTCCCACCGAAGCCGAACAAATTGAATCCATCGACCAAGCGGAGAGCGAAAAAACGCCCTCCGCTTTTGTTTTGTCGCAGGCGGAGATTGAAAATGCGCTGCGGAGAGGTTCCAATGTTGAAGGCAGCAAACTTCGGATATGGAAAATTTATCAGTTGCAGCCTGACCGAAAACTCCGGGCAAAAGCTCTTGCCAACGAATATGCACCGTATGGCCCCGGCGGTTCTTCACACACTTATCTGGACGGAAGCAGTGGTTGGCTTGACCATGACAGCAAGGGTCTGACGTTTGAGCATTATCCCGACCATCAGAAAGTGCTTCTCCGCTGGGATCGGGTCGAAAAATATATTGATCTGATGATTCAGTCTAACCGCTACCTGTCGGACAAAGAAAGAAGAGCCATCGACTTTCCCCTTGAACTGAACGCCGCCAGTGCAGCCGAATACACTGCATTAAAGGCGCAGCACCCGGATACTCTGGTTGGATTTGAAGCTGGCGGCAATTTTATGTTCTATGGAGAAGATGCTGCCAAGGTTGCAAAAGTTCTCAACAGTGCTTTGTTTACGAGAGAAACAGCACTGGGCGAAGTTCAGGTCACAGGCTTTCCACCTAGCTTATGGGCAAGAAAGTCAAAAGAATTGTGGTCTGTGGGCAACGATGTTTACCTTGCCGGATTGAACGAAGATGGGACTCATCACAAAACTAAACATCTGCACAAAGAGGACTATCTGCCCATCGGCTCCATCATCAATATGGATGGCCGGAAATTTCGGATTGACGGAGTGGATTTTGATAAGGGCAAGGTTTCCTTGCAGGATATGGCACTGGCCGACCTGCGGATGCCAATTTTTCGGGAAGAACCGCTATCTGTTGTCCGGGAATTGTACGAACAGCAGGACGAGGCCCTTGACGCTGCTCCCGAAAAGGCCGTTGATTATAAGGTCGGGGACGATGTTATCGTTGACCTTCCTACCCGAACCATCGAAGGCAAAATCGGCTATGTAGGCGAAACAGATGTGCGCATCGACACCAGTGCGCAGGGGCAGTCGTGGGATAACGAAGTTATCAACAAACGACAATTCAAGGATGGCTTGCGGCAGAATGAACAGGTTACTACGCAGCCAGATGATGCTGTAAAAACGGTTGCCATATACCCTGCTGAAGAAAACCGTATGCCTTATGATATTGTAATCCAGACGATTGGCTCAAAATCACCTGCTCTGGATGCAGTTGAACCGGAACGATTCACACTTGAACTTGCCGGGAACTTCCACATCACGGATGATGATTTGGGTGTCGGAGGCCCCAAACAGAAATTCGCCCGGAACATTGAAGCCATCCGCACCTTGTTCAAGCTGGAAGAGGAGCACCGGGGTGCCACCGCCGAGGAACAGCAGGTGCTTTCCCAGTATGTGGGCTGGGGCGGTCTGGCAGATGCCTTTGACCCGGATAAGGATAACTGGGCAAAGGAATACGCAGAGCTGAAAGGGCTGCTTGCCGAGGACGAATACGCCGCCGCCCGTTCCAGCACCCTGAACGCCCACTACACCAGCCCCACTGTTATCCGTGGTATCTACGATGCCGTGGAGCGCATGGGTTTCCGGTCTGGCAACATCTTGGAGCCGTCCATGGGCGTGGGCAACTTCTTTGGGATGCTGCCAGAAGCCATGCAGGATAGCCGCTTGTATGGCGTGGAACTGGATTCCATCACCGGGCGCATCGCCAAAAAGCTGTACCCGCAGGCCGACATTACCGTGGCGGGCTTTGAGACCACAGACCGCCGTGATTTCTACGATCTGGCGGTGGGCAACGTGCCCTTCGGCAACTACAAGGTCAACGACAAGGCGTACAACAAGTTGGGATTCAGCATCCACAACTACTTTTTCGCCAAGGCCATCGACCAAGTGCGTCCGGGCGGCGTGGTGGCGTTCGTCACCAGCCGCTACACCATGGATAGCAAGGACAGCACCGCCCGCAAGCACATGGCAGAGCGTGCTGACCTGTTGGGAGCTATCCGTCTGCCGAATAATGCGTTCAAGGCAAACGCAGGCACGGATGTTGTGAGTGACATTATCTTTTTGCAGAAGCGTGACCGCCCTGCGGACATCGAACCTGCATGGGTGCAGCTTGGCAAGACCGAGGACGGCTTTGCCATCAACCAGTATTTCGTGGACCACCCGGAGATGATTCTGGGCGAACTGACCACCGAAAGCACCCAATACGGACGGGAGGAACTGACGGTTGCCCCCATCGAGGGCGCAGTGCTGGCCGACCAGCTTGCCGAAGCGGTACAGCATATTGAGGGCCAGTATGTTGAAGTCGAGGTGGAAACACCAGATGTTGCGGATGCAGAAGTCGAGCGCAAGACGCTCCCCGCTGACCCAGATGTAAAGAATTTCTCCTATGCCGTGGTGGACGGTGAGGTGTACTACCGAGAAAATTCGATTATGACGCAGGTGGAGTTGTCCGATAATGCCAAAGGCCGTGTAGCTGGTATGGTGGAGTTGCGGCAAATCGTCAACGAACTGATTGACCAGCAGTTGGACTTCCCGGACGAGGATATTAAGGCATCGCAAGCAAAATTGAACGCCGCCTACGATGCCTTTACCGCAAAATACGGGCTGATCAACGACAAGAAAAATGCCCGCCTGTTCGATGATGACAGTTCCTACTATCTGCTCTGCTCTTTGGAAAATCTCGATGAGAATAAACAGCTCAAAAGCAAGGCGGATATGTTCACCAAGCGAACGATTCGCCCGGAGCGCACCGTCACCAGCGTGGACACCCCCAGCGAAGCACTGGCAGTGTCCATTGGAGAACATGGCCGTGTTGATCTGCCCTATATGGCGGAACTTCTCGGCTCTCCCGGCGATTATGAGCGTATTACCACAGAGCTGCAAGGCGTGATTTTCAAAGACCCTTCTGCGGATGCAGATGAGCCGGAAGCAGGCTGGCAGACTGCGGACGAGTATCTTTCCGGCAATGTGCGGAATAAACTGCGCATGGCTCAGCTTGCCGCTGAAAGCCACCCGGAGTTCAAGATCAATGTGGAGGCTTTGACCAAAGCGCAGCCGAAGGACCTTGAAGCATCAGAAATCGACATCCGACTGGGTGCCACATGGCTGAATCCCGCCATTGTGCAGCAGTTTATGATGGAGACTTTTCAGCCGCCCTACCGCATCCGCTATAACAACCTGATCCAAGTCCGCTACTCTCCATTTACGTCCGAATGGCGCATCGGCAACAAATCTGCCGCCGGAATGTATGATATCATGTCCACCGAAACCTACGGCACCCACCGGGCCAACGCCTACAAGATTTTGGAGGACACCTTGAATTTGCGGGACTGCCGCATTTATGATACCATTGAGGAGGACGGTAAAGAGCGGCGTGTCCTGAACCAGAAGGAGACGATGCTTGCCCAGCAGAAGCAGCAGGCCATCAAGGATACCTTTGCAGGCTGGGTTTGGCAAGACCCGCAGCGGCGGAATCTGCTGGTGAAGCAGTATAACGAGTTGTTCAATAGTACCCGGCCCCGCGAGTATGACGGAAGCCATATCCATTTTGTCGGTATGAACCCGGAGATCAATCTGCAGGAACATCAGCGCAATGCAGTTGCTCATGTGCTTTATGGTGGGAACACCCTGCTCGCCCACGAGGTGGGTGCCGGCAAAAGTTTTGAGATGGCAGCTTCGGCAATGGAATCTAAGCGTTTGGGCCTGTGTCAGAAAAGCCTGTTCGTGGTACCCAACCATCTGACCGAGCAGTGGGCCAGCGAGTTCCTGCGGCTATACCCCAATGCAAAGCTGCTCGTTACCAGCAAGAAAGACTTTGAACCCGCCAATCGAAAGCGTTTTTGCGCCCGCATCGCAACCGGCGACTACGATGCCGTCATTATCGGCCACTCGCAGTTTGAGAAAATCCCTCTTTCTGCGGAACGGCAGGCACGGATCATCGAAGATCAGATCGAGGAAATCGAAAAAGCCATTGCAGAGGCCAAAGAACAGTCCGGTGAGCATTTTACCGTGAAACAGATGGAAAAGACACGGAAAACACTGGAGGTGAAACTGAAAAAGCTACAGTCCACCGACCGCAAGGATGATGTGGTCACATTTGAACAATTAGGCGTAGATAGGTTATTTGTGGACGAGAGCCAGAACTACAAGAACCTATATCTTTACACCAAGATGCGCAATGTTGCTGGCCTTTCTACCTCCGAAGCACAGAAGTCCAGCGATATGTTCGGCAAGTGTCGTTATCTGGATGAAGTGACTGGCGGGCGCGGCGTGATTTTCGCAACGGGAACGCCCATCAGCAACTCCATGACGGAAATGTACACACTGATGCGCTATTTGCAGTACAGCACTCTCCAGCAGAAACAACTGACCCACTTTGATGCATGGGCTTCTACGTTTGGCGAGACCACCACGGCCATTGAGCTTGCGCCGGAAGGAACCGGCTACCGTGCGCGCACACGTTTTGCCAAGTTCTTTAATCTGCCGGAGCTGATGAATATGTTCAAGGAGGCAGCGGACATCAAGACTTCCGACCAGTTGCATCTGCCTGTTCCGGAAGCCAAGTTTGAAACTGTCGTGGTCAAACCCTCGGAAATCCAGCAGGACATGGTGAAATCCCTGAGCGAACGTGCTGCTGAGGTGCATAGCGGTGCGGTTGACCCCTCGGTGGACAATATGCTGAAGATCACCTCGGACGGACGTAAAACCGGCCTTGACCAGCGGCTGATGAATCCGCTCACCCCGGATGACCCGGACAGCAAGCTGAATGCCTGCGTCGACAATGTTCTGCGTATCTGGAACGAAACCAAAGAGGATAATCTGACGCAGCTGATTTTCTGCGATATGTCCACGCCCAAGGGAGACGGCTCGTTCAATGTCTACGATGATATTCGCACAAAGCTGCTTGCCGCCGGGGTGCCGGAATCGGAGGTCGAGTTCATCCACAACGCTGATACTGAAGGTAAGAAAGCGGATTTGTTCTCCAAAGTCCGCAGCGGCAAGGTGCGTGTCCTGCTGGGCAGCACTGCAAAGATGGGCGCAGGCACCAATGTCCAGACCCTGCTGGTGGCCGTGCATCATCTGGATGTAGGCTGGCGACCGTCCGATATGACCCAACGCAACGGCCGAATCATCCGTCAGGGCAACAAAAACAAACAAGTTTACGTCTATAATTACGTCACGGAGGGGACATTCGACGCCTACCTCTGGCAAACGCTGGAAAACAAGCAGAAGTTTATTTCGCAGATCATGACGAGCAAATCTCCGATGCGCTCCTGTGATGATGTGGATGAGCAGGCTCTTTCGTATGCCGAGGTCAAGGCCCTATGCGCAGGCGACCCGCGCATCCGGGAAAAGATGGATCTGGATGTGCAGGTAGCAAAGCTCAAGGTGCTGCGCTCGGATTACCAGAACCAGAAATATCGTCTGGAAGATAAGCTGCTCAAGCATTACCCGGAGGAAATTCAGAAAGCGAAGAACCGTATTGCGGCTCTGAAAAACGATGCCCAAATCGCAGACGCACACCCGCAGGATAAGGAGAACTTCTGCGGCATGACGATCAAGGGCATGGTGTTCGATGAGAAAAAAGCCGCTGGTGAGCGGCTGATGCTCGCCTGCAAGGAGATGCCGAATGCGGATATGATGCTGCTGGGCACCTATCGCGGCTTTGAGCTGAACATTCGCTTTGACAGTTTCAAGAATGAGCATCAAATCGTTCTCCGCGGCGAGCTGAGTTATCCGGTACCGCTGGGCGATGACCCTCGCGGCAACATCGTCCGTCTGGACAATGCCATCGGCAATTTTGCCGACCGCATTGCCGATGCTGATGCCGCACTGGATTCTCTGGAACAGCAGAAGCAGGCCGCAGAGGTTGAAATCGCCAAGCCGTTTGCGCAGGAGGAAGAACTGCAAACCAAGTCTGCCCGCCTTGCAGAATTGGATGCGCTGTTGAACATGGAGCATCAGTCCAGCCGGACAGAACCCGAAGCGGAAGAAAAGCCGGATGCCCGCCCCTCTGTGCTGGCAGCTCTGGAAGAAAAGGCTGATAAAGTGGAGCCTGTCCGACCATTCAAATCTTACTTGGATAAGGATGGTGATGCCCGGTGACGGAGCGCCGTGACCAGCAGATCCATTTTCGTGTCAGCAAAGTCGAACTGGAACGCATTCGTCAGAAGATGGAAAGTTGCGGTATTTTGAGCATTGGCTCTTATCTGCGAAAAATGGCTCTGGATGGTTACTGCCTGAATCTTGATTTACCACAGCTGCGTCGGATGGCGTACCTTCTTCAGAATTGCAGCAACAACCTGAATCAGGTGGCGAAACGGGCCAGTGAAAGCGGGCAGCTCTATGCCGCCGATTTAGAGGACTTGCGTAGTCGGTTGGATGAGCTGATAGCTATTGGCAAGCAACTTCTCGCCAAACTCACCGAACTCTAAAAAATTTCCCGCAGTAGGAGGCTGCGGGTTTACATAACGGTTGACACCCTTGCAAGGCAAGGGGCGATACCTTTATAATAGGGGCGAAAAAGAAAGGCTGGTGTTTGATATGAGGTTTTTATTCAAGATGATGCTTGCCCCGATCTCTCTGTTCGTGGCTTTTCTGGCTCTGATGGCAAAGTGGCTGCTTACTCTGTCCAGCTATGTTGTCGCGCCGTTGATGCTGTATATCTTTGGCTGCGGCATCTACACCGTCTACCGCCAGACTTGGGATCAATTTCTGATTCTGCTGGTTGCCGAATTTCTCTGCTTTGTCCTTTTTGTCGGCGCAACTGCAATGGTGGAGGGCGTTGAGAAATTCAGCGGTTGGCTCCGGGACCTGATTTGATTTTGAATCTTCTTGCCGCCTTCGGGCGGCTTTTTCATTTAGGAGGTGATCTGCTCTGGCTGCTACTCGTCTGATCGCACTGCATCAGCACAAAGGAAAATCTATCGCCGCCTGCCTGAAAGACCGCACTGATTATGCGCAGAATCCCGACAAGACTGAAAAAGGCGAACTTGTCAGCAGCTATCAATGCAGCCCGCTTACTGTGGACGAGGAGTTCATGCTCACAAAAAAGCTGTACGAGCAGGCCACCGGGCGCAGCCAAAAAAGTAACATTATCGCCTATCAGATACGGCAATCTTTCCGACCTGGTGAAATTACGGCTGAAGAAGCAAACCGCATCGGTTATGAGTTGGCCTCCCGGTTTCTGAAAGGCAAACACGCTTTTATCGTTGCAACGCATACCGATCGGGAACACATTCACAATCACATTATCTATAACTCGACCACTCTGGACGGCACAAGAAAATTCCGGGATTTTTTCTTTTCCGGTCTGGCAGTGCAGCGGTTGAGCGACCTGATTTGTCTGGAGCATCAGCTGTCAGTCATTGAAAAGAAGCCTTACCGGGAACGGCAGAAGCGCATCACTTACCCACCAAAGGAGAGCAACCGCGACCGGCTGTGCAGTGTAATCGACGAGATTTTGCAGCAGAAGCCCACCGACTACGAAGATTTTCTGCAAAAGCTGGAACAGCAGGGCTATGAAATCAAACGCGGCAAATACACTTCCGTTAAAGGCGCACGGCAGAAACGCTTTATCCGGTTAAAGACACTGGGTGCCGGGTACAGCGAGGATGAAATCAAAGCAGTCATTGCCGGAAAAGCCGAACACCGCCCACATCAGAAGCAACCTCCCAAAGAGCAGCCGTTCCAGTTGCTGGTTGACATTCAAGCAAAACTTGCCGAGGGCAAAGGTGGCGGCTACGAACGCTGGGCGAAGAAGTACAACTTGAAAGAGATGTCCAAAACGCTGATTTTTTTGCAGGAGCAGAAAATCGGCAGTGCGGATGACCTGAAAGAGCGTGCTGATGCTGCACTTTCTCGCTATCACAAACTGGGCGATTCCATCAAGGCCGCCGAGAAGCGTATGGCAGAAATCGCCGTCCTCCGGGCGCACATCGTCAACTATGCCAAGACCCGGCCTGTATACGATGCTTACCGCAAATCCGGGTACAGCTCCAAATTTTTGGAAGCGCACCGGGAAGAAGTCACGCTGCATAAGACGGCGAAAGCCGCTTTCAATGAATCCGGCCTGAAAAAGCTGCCCAAAGTGAAAGACCTGAATGCAGAGTATTCGGCTTTGCTCACCAAGAAAAAAGCACTCTACCCAGAGTACCGAAAGACACGGGATGAGATGCAGGAAATCGTAAAAGCACAGAAGAATGTGGAACTGTTCTTTGCGGAGGAAAAGGACTCCAAGCAAGTCGAGCAGATCCGATAAAACAGTCCCTGAGAACTTTGCCGCTTATCCGGCAGGGTTCTCAGGGTCTTTTTTGCTTATTGCTCAGTCTGTACTTGGAACGGCTTTTCCGGCAGTTTCAATTTGTTTGGCAACCATATTTTCCAATTCCCCCGTAATCGTTGCACAATTTGCAACACGATAATTCCAGAAGTAAGAAACGCCTTCACACTCCTCAACGGACAAATCGCTGTTGACCAAAAGCAGTCGGTCGGAGGTTACTTTCAGCTTTTCGCACAGAGCAGCATATTTTCCATAATCAATGCTTCGGCTGGACGATTTGGCTTCCACCCAGAAGAATTTTCCGTTGATGGAAAACGCAACATCCAGTTCATGCGTGCTCCCTGCGGATGCCGCTTCTGAAAGAATCACATTGGAGCAAAGCGAAACTTCTGCGCCCTGCTCCTCCTGATAGCGATTCAAAATCTGCTGAACCTGATGCTCCACAAAAAGTTCCAGCCACTTCCCGCTCAGGAAATGCCGGACAGTCTCATTTTGCGCAAGCTCATAGACGATATTCTGCGGATAGATCACAATGGATGCAAAAAGTCCCATTTTATCCCACGTCTGAGCGATTTCCGAAAGTGTGGCAAACGAATTCTTGGAAGTACCCTTTGGGATACGAAACGAAAAAGAGCCGTCACTCTGCATATGTGTCCGAATAAACTGCAAGAAATCCACCACTACCGGGTCGCAAAGAGCTTCGCCTGTTTTCCATGCCATCCGCTGAACGGCAATCGGCGGAAGTTTTTTCGGTACGACCTGCTGAACGATTCTATACCCACAGCGTTCCAGATGCTCCAATGCGGTCAAAGGCTTCGGAGGGATTTTTTCTTTAACTTCGGACTTTTCTGCACCGGATGTATTCTCAGTCAGATAGTTAAACTTCCATCCGTATTCCCAAGCAGGCGAACGGGTCAACACACCAACTGCATGAAATCCGCTGTCCGGTTCCTCCATCGGAAATGTGATTTTGTTCTTTTGGATATTGATTTGGAGCGTTTTATTTTTCAGCGCTATCTGATAAGCGTCAAGAAGGAATTCCTTTCCCTTATATGTCAGCTCACTGGAACTATTTGCAGAAAGGCCAGCATTTTTTGCCAAAGAGAGAAGCAGACAGGTCGCTTTGGGCAGCTCAAGGATATGCTCCATCTGCGCAGTGTCCGGAATCACTTCCGCATTTGCGTTATCGGGCTGCGGCAATTCGTCTGCCGGAGTCTCCTTTGCTGGTGCAGAAACTTCGGGTGTCATTTTTGAAGCAGCCTCAGATTTTCCAGACTTGGGCAAAGGTTTCGGCTCCGTATAGACCTCAGCAATAAATAATTCATAGGAATCGATGCACGAAAGTTTTCCTGCCGCTGCAAGTCCCACATAAATCGCAGCCGCCCGTGAGGAATCGCCATAATACTTTTTAGAATCCGCTGCGGCAGCAATATCAGAAAAAGCATTATATCTGCTCAGCGGCTCCGCCTTTTCCGGGAACTGCTTCAACGCACGGCAGTAGAGCCACTCAAAGAACGAATCCATGTACGGCTCTGTCGGATACTCGTTTCCTTCCAGAGAGTAACGTAGCAGCTCTCCACTGGTTCGCAGCCGAGTGTCCTTATGGACTTTGGGTGGCTCACAGGTCAGAAGGTCAGCGAATGGCCCACCATGTTCAAACACTTTGGTGGCTTCAAAAACCGTGCTGATGGGTACATCCTGCGCAACAGAATCCAGATGCAGCAAAAGCCGCAGAGAAGAAACAGCTTCACCCTCCGGCTGAACGGATGCAGAGCTGACTTCCAGAATCGAAACATCAGGGTCTGTTGTATGGACGGCATCATGGACGGCACGGATATTCTGCCGCTTGCTGCCTTTTATCCATGTGAATGTCACCGGCTGTTCTCTGCAATAGGGATAGCCGGATATGGGAAAACAAATGGTTCGTGTTGCCATGAACACCTCCAACTTTTTAGGACAAACAAGTTTATGTAAATCAAGTATAGCACAATCCCGGATGTGCTGCATAGCACTATTTTCTGCTTCCGGGAATCCATCTGTGCAAAAAGTGCCGATACCACAGGCATCGGCACTCAGATTAAAAAGCATTTTTCAAAAATGTGCAGCCTGCATCCACTGGATGCAGAACACAAGGGGTTTGGGCACAGCCCAACAAGCATTTTGAATTTGATTTTTAGAAATCGGATTCAAAAATTGCAAGTTGGTACCAGCTTGCACTGCTTGCCACAACAATGCGTCCTTTTTGTCCGCAATTTGTAATTTTCAGATTGGAGAAAAACGCCATGGCAAAGACGAAGGCTGAAGAAAAAGCTCTCAACCTTGATTAGATTTTGTTTAACTGCCGGGATTATCTGCGCGCTGCGCGCAACTCCGGCTCGTTCTTTGAAAAGCGTGATATCCCCCGCAGTACAGCCCCGAAGTTCTCAAAAAGGTCATGGAACAGGTAGAGAACTTTGAGGAGAACAATTAAGCATTTTCTCGTTTTAACGTGGGATTAGATTGCTGTAGACCTTAATACAAAAAGATAGATAATGAAAATCTGGTGTCTGCTGGTACCAAAAAGCAGTTTGGCATCCTGAAAGACCTGATGAACCGCTCCGACGTGGATATCATCGTCAATGCCTGTGAAGCCCACCTCCACATTCCCATGGCCGATTTCGTAGTCTATGTAGTTGTAGCGGCTCCGGTCAAACCAGATCT
>OGGU01001530.1_pt1 | contig 13434 bp, 5 predicted proteins | sample 1571241 | NCBI WGS metagenome assembly OGGU01 (sample SAMEA2581934, study PRJEB24529) | metagenome | biome: Human gut stool | place: China | collected 2011
CAAGCCCGCGACTTTAGTCGTGGGTTATTGACTCACAGCAGAACTTGCGTTTCGAGCCGGTGAACACAACAACCATGGACGGCCGCATACCACCAGCAGGGTCCTTTGTTCCGTTCTGACCATACTTTGCATAGGACGGCAGCAGGCGGTTGGTGAACTTGACTCGTTCCGGCAGAAAATGAACCCGAACGCCAGGCTGGAGATAGATGTGTTCCTGAAACCAGGCAGCATCAGTTGATACTGGCAGCAGCATGACAACGGTCGTGTTCTTCTTCTTGCCCTCAGCAGCACCCTTCGCAACCCACAGGCGCAGATTTCGGGTCCCGCTCGGAGGGCAGCAATACACGACATTGCCGCGCCAATCCTGTGCAAGACCATCTTCCTTCTTGGTAAAGAACTTCTGGCACTTGGCATTTTCGGGGCGGGCACAGGCATCCAAAGTGAAATGATAAACGCGGTCAAGTTCCTGGAACAGTTCATCCGGGGTTTCCCATTCACCCGCAATGGCACTGCTCACGCTGCTGTTGACGCTTTTGGTGGATTTCATAAAAACCTCCTTGTTATTTTTGAAAAGGTACATTGTAATTTGTTCTTGTGACACCGTTTTTTGGATGCTCTCGAAAAGACACATTTGCTTTCCAGAAACAAGACAAAAAAAGAAAAGGCAGTCACTTTTTCAGCGATTAACGTGCTTTTTTGCCCTATGTTTTCATTATCTTTGATTCGCACATTTCCGCAACAATATTTATGAAAAATTAAAAATTGCCCCAGGATTTTTCGTCCCAGGGCACGGAAAAAGTCACATTTTATTTTTTGGAAGGTTCATACCAGCTCACATTCTCACCGAAACTGTAAAGACCAATACCAACGTCGAACGCTGCATCGTCTTTGCCCACAAGATATACCTTGTAGTTGCCGACAGGAAGAACCAGGTCACTGTATGCGTCATCAATATACTCAGCAATAATCTGTTTGTTGTCAGTGTGGATGAACAGAATTTTGAATTCGCCATTTGTGGTATCAACGGTCGTATAGCAATCAACGAGGGTGGACTCATTCTTGACATCAATATCAAACGCTTCAACGGCTCCTACAAGCTTATCAGCGCTTGCCGTGAAATCAAAAGACCCATCGCCCATTACATAGCCACCTTGATACCCGGTCGCCGAATACGCCGTTTTCCCAGCCGCAATCTGTTGCGTATCATCATACAGAGAAGCCTTATCCACGCATCCAGTCAGAGCCATCATGACGCAGATAGCCGCAAGGAGCAGTGCTGCGAACTTCTTGATATGTCTCATCATTCATCACCTCCCACGCTATCCTGGCTGGAATCGGCGTTGTCAGTGGCTTCTGCGGGCTGATTTTCAGTGTTTTCGTTGGTGCTTTCGGTATCCTCAGATGCGCCAAAAGTCAGTGTCATATGTGCGGTCTTCGGAACCACCGATACCGTCATTGTTGTCTCAAGGCCGCTGCTATTTGTGACCTTAACTTTGCTTGTGCCAACCAAAATACCTGTCACTTCACCCTTTACATTGACGGCGCATACTGAATTATCAGTGTTCTCAAATTCGTACAGACTATTGTCGCCATCTGTATCAAGGTCTGGAACATCGGTATAGACATGAATCGTTTTGGTTTCGCCGATTTCCACTTCCAGGTTATCAGCGTAGAGCTCTTTCGGAGCCTGCTTGACCTTGAGTTTCACAGTCTTTGACACACCATTATCTGCCGTGATAGTGACCGTGGTGGTTCCGGCTTTCAGAGGAACAATCTTATTGTTCTCCACTCGGGCAATCGATTCATCCCCCACACTTACCGTAACTTCACCCACATCAGCCGTTTCGGGAATTGTGGTGTATTCGGGATTCACTAAATTGTTATCAGTAGTAGTGATAATATCATCCATCTCAAAGCCTTCAAGCGGCGATACGACAGTCACTTCCGCGCTGCAGTTCAGCTTGTTATCCCGGCTATAGATATTGATTTCCGTTCTGCCAGATGAATTAGCAGTCAAGCGCAGCGTGTCATCCAAAGATGCAACGCTCGGCGCAAAGCTCTCAAATGTCATTCCTCGATGTTCGAGAAGCTGCGTGAGCTGGTCTCCCGTCACCTCAGTGCCATTTTTAAGAGTTCCGGTCAGTTCAATTGCGGTGCTTTCACCGAGCTTCAAATCTATCGTTTCCGGCATCGAAATCGATACCAGCCGATGCTCACCGCATCCAGCCATCAGCAGCGCAGCGACCACCGCAACGCAGCCGATTGTGACAATTTGTTTCAATCGTTTCACAGTCATACAATCCTTTCTATTAGGTGTAAATACTATTCAAATTGGTACATTCATGCTTACAAGCTTTATTGTCCGCGAATCGCACGAATTCGCAACGGTTGATTTTAGCGGAGATTCTTTCAGAAGTTATGCGCAAAAAAATCAGCTACTCCAGAATTGGAGCAGCTGCCATTTGGTTAGAGCCGAAAGCCGTTTACATTTCGAGTGCGAGTGAGGTATAATGGTAGCAGGAAAGCAGACGTCATTCTGCTGGTGGACTGGCACCTATAATCCGAGTGAGATGCAGGGTACAAAGACCTGTCGGTTGGCGAGCAACGATAAAACTCGAAAGAGATGCAGGACGTAAGGGCCTGTCGGTTGGCGGACAACGATACAAACCAGTCACGAAGGGACATCGGACAATACCACGGTATTGTAGGCGTTCCTTTATTTTTTGCTCAAATGCAGGTAGTGCGAAGCAGCAAGCACAAATAAAAAGAGAGGGCAGCCGATTTCTCGACTGCCCTCAAATGTTGTACAGAAGCGACCATCAGGTCACACTGGGAAGGTCATTTTGCGTCTTTGAGCCACGGCTGAGACTGCACTTTCTCGAAGTCCGCATCGTTCGGCATCACGCCACCGTACGGAGCAATCGTGTAGGTCACTTTCGTAACCGGAGTGCAGACACCGGATTCATTCACATTACCGGTTGCAATGTAGACTGCCATAGGCACCTGCATTGCGCGGCCAGTGATGTTGTTGTTGATGAAATCGCCGGTAGCTTTCGGAATGACCCAAGCCGTATCGCTATGGTCAATTGCGTTATCACCCTGAGTCAGGACGGTATCGCGCAGACGCATGTACAGCTCGCCACGGCGCAGACGGTTCTTTGTCATGTCGTATACCGAGTTGCCATACTCGCCGTCAGGGTAGTACTCCATGCCAGGCATATCACGCATCAGCCAAGGACCATTGGCCTTGATATTCTTGATTTGGATAGCCACAGTAGAGTAGTTCGTGATGCGGTAGTTGGTAGGCTCTTTGACCTCACCACTTGTGGTGTTGCCATACATACAGACGTACAGAGGAACCGTAGCCTTCAGCAGAGCCGGATGCACATACAGGCCGCCATCATGGATAATCAGCTCGTAGTTGCGGACCGTTTCACCATTCGGGTTAACGACCGTATGAACATCCAATGCAGGGCCACTCTTGGTGTCGGTGTTGATAGTTACCAGATACGGAGCCAGAAGCTTGTGGTTGTAATGGCAGAAATCGCAAGTCTTATCCTCGTAGTTCCACTCAAAATCATCATCGGTGCTCGTACCATCTGCGTACAGAGGCAGGGAGCTGATGGTGCAATCGGTCACAAACGGGATATTGGTCTTGCTTTCCTTGACATTTTCCTGCTTACGATAATCGTAGGCATCCGCAAATTCTTGAGTCAGGTTGGAGGGATTACCGCCCGCAACGTACAAGACGCTGCTGACTGTATCTTTCGCCTTGAGCTTTGCATCCAGAATCGGAGTAGCGTCAACGTCGCTCACGACATCAATCAGATTTGCATCATCATCTTCCATCTGAATGTTCACATGGAAGTTCGGATTCTCGTTGTAGATAATCTTATCGCTGTCAAGAACCGTCACATGCAGCGGACGCGGGTCAACGACAAAGCGGCCATTCAGAACCATGACAATATAGTTCTTCAGGACGGGGTAATTGGCTTCAGTCAAGCCAACATAAGTTAACGGATAAGTGCCAACAGGAGTCGATTCGTCAGGAACAAGGCTTTCATGACCACTTACCAGAGTCTTGAAATAAGACTTCTTGTAGCTCTGGTCCAAAGTCAAGGTATCACCCTGCACCAGACCATCGATTTCCAGCCAGCAGCCATCAGAAGCCGCAGTGCCGTAACCATAAGCCTTCTTATCGTGCCAGGGCTTTTCCCCTACGCCGTCACCATACAGTCCACGCCAACTTGCAACCTGTGCGGTCAGGTTAGCGCGTGCGATAGCGCCGGAATACTTCTCCTTTGTGATACGGTAGTTCTTGGCATCCTTACCAGTCAATGTCGGATGAGCATCTGCCGTAATCGGGTTTTCGTCCAACTCATAAGGCCAGTTGGAGCTTACGGTGCCATTAGAATTCAACTTCTGGCCTGCATCCTTGGTCTTATAGTTGCCGGGAAGGGTTTCTTCCTTAATCTTAACGTCATCACCTTCAAGCACGCCATCAATCAGGATATCCTTAATGGTGGCTTTGGTCGTGCCGTCATAGTGTTTGACGTTGCGAGGATAGGTCGGGTCTTCCAGATAAATACTGTGAACGTACAAATCCAGAGGAGTGATAGAGCCAGACAAGTCTTCCTTCTCAATGTAGTAGTTGCCTGCGCTGTTGCCAACGAGAGAGAGTTCACTGGTTCGGATGACGACATAGGGACCGCCAGCATCGCTGACATTCTTGCCATCAACCGTGTAGTTACCAGTCACCGTAGTGGTGCTCAGCTTCACAGTGTTCTCGTCCTTCGCAATCAAGCCGCCAGAAGCAATATGAACATTTTCCAGAGTTGCCTTGCTGGTGCGGTCGTAGGGTTTATCGCCAGTACCGATAATCGTCAATCCGCGAGGATAGATATCGAACTTGACGGTATCACCAATACCGCTCGGACTGCTACCGTCATAAGTATGACCGGGGTTCGTGTTCTCGTAGCGATATGTGATGATGTAACCCGACACCGTACATTTTGCTGTTGCGGTATAGGAGCCGCAATCGGAGCGCGGATACTGGTTCTTGTCCGTAGACGCATCGCTTGGAGCCTTCGTCAATGTACCTTTACGGTTAGCATAGACGATAGTGGTGTTCTTCACGATATTGTCCATATCGGTAGAAGACAGGTTTCCGGAAACGCTGATGGAAGCTTCATCGGGGTTGCCATCATACAGCTTATTGGCTGCAGTGATAGTAATGGTTACATGCTGTTCCTCAATACCGGAATCGGGGTCGGTATCTTCGTATGCGGTATCGAAAGCATTCTTGCCGTTACGAGAGAAACGAGAAACATAGGATTTGACCAGCTCAATGCTGGAATTACCAGCCTGTTCAGAACCGGAACCGCCGCCATCATTGATGATGTTGACTTCCAAGACCTGAACCTTGTGTCCACCTGCGTCGGTCAGAGTAGTACCAACGCCTGCAGCCCAGCTCAAACCGCCATTGCCGTCGCGCTTACAGCTGCCCCAGCCATCTGCATTGGCAAGCTTAGAGGATTCGTTGGCGTAGCCGCCATACCAGCCGCCGCCGCCACCGCCAGGGCCTTCAACACCGACCTCAGAAGAACCATCGGTAATACCGCCGAGGAACATAGAGAAGTCGCCGCCAGACATACCCTGACCGAACGGGCCGCCGCCGCCGAGCAAGCCGCCCCAGACATGCAGGACGCCGTTGTTATCGGAACCGCCAGTAGCATCGCAAGCGCCGTGCTGGTTAGCACCACCACCGCCTGCAACAGCCAGAACATACTTCTTAGCCGTGTTTTCATCGCCGTACTCAGCCAAACGACCTGTGCCGATGATGCCGACAGCCACGGTAGTAGCACCGCCGCCAGAAGCACCCTTCAAGCTCCAGTGAGCGTAGCGCTCCTGCATCATGATACCGCCGTTACCGCCGCCGTTATAGCCGCCCTGAACGACGACTTTAGCGTTGGCATCGGGGCTCGATGCGCCGTTGACATAGTGGGTCGGGTCATGAGAACCAGCACCGCCGTTGACGAAATAGAGCGTCGCGCCCTTTTCCGCCTTGACGCGAATCGTGGTCTTGCCGCCAAGCGAAGTGCGTTCGGGAGACAGACCAAACTGGTTATCAGCGCCACCGCCTGCACCGTTCAGAGTGATGATATACTCACCGGTATACGGAGCAGTGTACATAGAATAGGGTTTCGAAGTGCTGTTGGGTTCGGAGTAGACCTGAGAAGAGGATGCACCGCTGTTCTGTTCATCAATGTAGAAATACACCTGGTCCATGTTGGCCTTTGTGGTCGGAGCATCATAGCAGATGTAGTAGATAGCATTGCGCCAGAACCATTCCCAAGTTTCCTTCGGAATCGTGTTGCCGCTCTTAGAACGGTAAGCGAAGCCTTGACGCTTGTTGACGAATTCATCATCCGTAACCTTTTCGAAGAGGTCCGTAAAGCACTTACCGTCAGAGTTGCGAATCTTGTTATCGATAACCACAGTGTCGCGGGAATCGATACCGGAGCGGTTATTTACGCCATTCCCCGCGATGAAGTAGGTTTCCATGTAACGCAGACCATTCGGAGCGATAATCGCCAGGTCTTTGTAGTTGTAAACCGCACCGCCGTTATTCAGAGCTGTGTTGATTTCGGAAATTTCATTCCGCAGGGTCGAAATGTCCTTTGCGCTGCCATTTGCAGTCGTAATAGTATTACGCTTCTTCGTAGCTTTGTTCGGAACATTGGCCTTAATGGAAATGTTGTAATCCAGAACCAGTTCAGCGCCGTAAGAGGACTGGCTGATATCCTTATACAGATGGTCTTCCGGATTGCTGGAGTTCACGTCACGATTAAAGTTGTAGGCATCAGTTGCAGCAGTGGTATAGGGCTTCATATCGGCGCTATCCCAGTTCTGCATGTACTGAGCTTCAGCCTGGCAACGGAAATAGAAGTGCGTATTACCGTAATCCATCGGGTTGGTAGCGTTATCAATGTACAAAGACACGATAGCGTTCCATTCCGCATAAGAACTGTTGTTCAAGTCCTTGGATTCAGTCGGATACATTGCTTCCAGCTTAATGTAGCCGCTGAACTTATTGAATGCTTTGCCGCTGGACATGAAACTCTTTTCAAGTTCAGCCACTCGGCTGTTCAGCTTGCTGATGTTGCCAATCTTCTTGCCAACATCGCTGTACTTCAATGTGACGGCATCACCGACATCCTTGAACTGAGAGAGGCTGCCGCCGCCTGCCACATCACTGTACAGCCACTTAATGGTGGGAGCACTGTCTTTATTACCGTAATAGGTAATCTTTGTGGTATAAATGGCCTTGTTATCGTTTGCTGCGCCGTAGGCTTTGCCACCCTGGCCCAGTTTATCAGGATTGATAGCATCCAAAGGAATTTCCTTCGGGCTACGGCCATTATTCGGATTAGAGGTCGGAGTCGTCCACGCAAGGTTGCCGTTGCTGGAATCGTAGTTATTCAGCAACAGAGACTGAGCCTTCAATGGCGTCATCTCAATGGGCGGTGCATAGATGATAAGGTGACCGGTACGAGCCTGTGCAATATCGTTTGCCGTGGTAGTATCGGTGCTCATGGTATGCCCGGTAGACTTATAGGTGAAGACACAGCGGAAATCCGTGCCATCCCAATCCATCGCTGCATTCGAGAGTTCCAGCGTGACGGTGGTGTGCTTATTGAATGTAGATTTACCTGCATTCATCTTCGCATCACTGCCAGTGAAGGAATCAGGAACCCAGAAATCGGACGGATACCAGACACCGCCGCCCAAAGCATCATTATCATCAGTCTTGGTTACATAACTGATTTTGTACTTAGAGGACGGGAACAGAGTAGAATCACTGCCAACGGCAACCCAGTTACCGCTTGCATCACGGTACTGGACCTCGTAGGTCAGGCCATCCTCAACACCCTTCCAGTAGAACGCATCGAAGGAGAAGGAAGTGCTGCCACCAACGGAGATGCGGCGGTCAAAAGCCTGCTCGATATACATCGGGCGGATTTCAACGTCAACATAACCGTTGCGGCCATCCTCAGCCTTATCCATACTGGAATATACAGTACCACTCACGTTGTATTCGCACTTGAACTGAATACGGTTCGTGGTGTAATCCAACTTGGAATAACTTACAGAGCTTGTCGTATAAGGCAAGTCGCTGTCCGTTGCTGCAGTGAACGTCAGGCTGTTAATCTTGCCGCTCACAGTGCCGTCAGAGGTATCGAAGGAAGTGCCAGGATTACCGATTTTCACCCAATCGCCAACCTGGTTGTCAACGGAAATCGTGCGGTAATACCACACAACGTCAGAGGCTTTCAGCTGCTCGTTATAATAGAGCTTGCTGTCAACCGTCTTATTGACCGGACCTTCCCAGTCCTTATAGTCATCAATCGGGTCAGCGGTTGGGGTCATCAGCTGCAGAGGATGGGTCTCAGTGTCGTTCCAGAAATGATTCGGAACATCGACCGTAATCATACCAAACTGAGTGACCTTGTTGCCGCTCTTATCGATGACATCGGCACGCATCATACCAGTGGTCGGCAGGTTCGAGATAACGTACTTGCTATCGCTGTTTACAACACAGTTATAGTCAACGCCATCAGAGCCGTGAACAACAACTTTGTAACCGGTATAATCGGTCACGCCATAAGAGGTCGGGAACAATGCATTCAGGTCACCAACAACACGGGCAACACCAGTGATGCGAACATCCGGCTGATTGTCCAGCTTCAGAATTGGCAGCGTACCTTTGGTCATATCAGAACCAAGGTTCCAGCCGTTGTTCTTGCCGCTGGTATACATACCGTTTGCAGTCGCACTTGTGTTATCAAACACAGGCTGATTGTTGCTTGCGAGCTTGACCTTATAAACGTCTGCGTTCCAGTGACCGGAGAAGTTCTTGATGGGTTTCCAGCCTTCCGGCAGTGTCAGGTCATCCGTCAGCTGATAGCAGCCATTCAGCGGATACCAGAAAGTGCCGCCGTTCTGCAATGCGGCCAGGACCTGCTGTGCGTTGACAGAGGAAACGCGAATCACGAAATGAACGTCTTCCTGACCATTCTGCTGTGCCGCACAAATCTCGCACTGTTTGCGCTGAGAGATGTACATGACAGTGTTGGAAAACAGACGAGCCTCGGACACTGTAGCGGAGTTTTTCGGCAAGTGACCAATCTGGTTCATGAGAAAGTTGCCAGTACCAGACAGGTAGAAGTTGCTTGTACCGAACCAGGATTGACCAGTCTCTTCGTCGGTAATGGTCTTGGTAGTCGGGTCCGGATTATAGCCGAACTCAGCACCAGTCACGTTACCGCCTGCGTAATCAACCCAAATGGGGCCGAAAGCAACCTGAGAGTTAGAGTGTGTCTTAGAAGCGGAAAGCGTGCCACTGAGGTCATACGGGAAGTTGGTAGGAACACGATATTTGACAGTGCTTTGGGCCTGAGAACTGGAGTAAGGCTTCAGCTTAATGCTCAGCTGGTCAGAACCGTACATGATACCAGCTTTACCATAGGAACTGTGAGAGCCACCGGTGGAAAGAATCATCGAGATAGCATCGGTCGGAAGAACTGTGCCAGAATCGATGTTGCCACCGTTAGCGCCCATCAGAGCATTCATGTTCCAGTGGCCGTTATCAATGTTGGGAACACTGTTCAGAACATAATAACGGGTAGAGGTATCGTTCTTGTCAGGACCATACCGACCGCCTTCGTAGTAATCACGAGAGCCAGGGTCAGTATAACCAGCTTCATGGGCATCATACCAGGAACCAGCATAGGCATACATTGTATCGTGGCCGATACACATACCGTAGCCCTGGCTCAGGAATGCCTTGATAGCATAATAGGCTTTACCGGAAAGGTCAGGCTCCTGGTTAACGCAGACACCCCAGCCAATAGAGTCGATACGATAGTTGCCTTCGGCATCCATCATAAAGCGGTTGGGGTCTGCGTTAAATGTTTCTGCCTGAATTGACAGAACGGTGATGTGCTGGTTTGTCTTTTGTCCACTTGTATTTTTCAGCCATCCGTTATCAGAAACATCAGGATGGGACAGAAACTTGGCATACATACACCCGGCATCAGATACCCAGGGGTTCAGGAACACAACGGCATCTTTGTATTTCGTACCAGAAGCACCAGTGCCATAGCTGCCATTGTTGCGAAGCACAGCCGTGTAAGCAGGAACATTAACTGCAGTGCCAGTCAGATTCCAATCGTTACTGTCGTTGTGTGGACGGAAATAAACGGTCTGACCGTACCACTCGGAGTTGACTTCAAGCATGTTGCCATCCGTCAGAGGGAAGCCACTATAGGTGCGGGTTGCGCCAGTCGGATAGCTATTGTCGTCCAACTCGTTAGCAGTGTAGTTGCTTGCCCACGAACCACCAATCCGAGTCCAGTAACGGTCAGCCGTAGCTTTATCAATCTTACCAGCCTTGAACCATTCAGTCACCTGGTCGTACATGTTCTTAGTGATGTACTCGTAGTTGCCGTTAAGACCCGTAATCCACTGGTTATCAGAGGAAATGGCAATGCTGTCAGCGGAGTGAGAAGAGAACGTGTCTGCCAGCATAACAACCGTATCAGGCATGCTCTGAGTAGCAACGTCACTGCTGTTCTCGTCTTCCGGCAGGCTGACGCTGAACTGAACCGTCTGGAGAATGATATCTCCGGCCTTGTCCTCGTCAGTCAGTTCATTGCCCAAATCTTCGAGAGCCTTGAAGTTTTCTTCGCGGTATGCTTCATCCGTTACCGTGATGCGGCAGCGATAGGTAGCGAACAGGTCATCTTCCGTTACTTCAAAAGTATAGGTGGATTCTGTAGCATCTTCGATATCCTGCCAATCATTTTTCAGATTTGCAGTGCTTTCATCGGAAAATTCCCACTTGCCTTCGTCATTGACGCGGGCGGTGTAGGTGTTTTCCTCGTTGGATGCATAGATTTCAGTGGTTCCATCCTCAGCAGTACCAGCGGAAATGCTATAACCGTCCAGCACAAAGTTCGGAGTATGCCACGCAACCTGCACATCGCTGCTATCTGCGCCAATGTCGTCCAGGGCATCAACAATCGCGAAATACATCTCGCAGCCCTGCCAAGTGAAATCAGGTGTGCTTTCAAGAGTTTCTGCTTCAGTTGAGTCTTCCCAGACAAAATCGTACCAGGTAGGCTCGTCCTCTTCGTAGTTGTAGAGAGCCAACGCCGTATCAACAGCAAAGTTCTGCTTGCGCTGCCACTGATAGGTGACTGCTACATCGTCACGATTCAGCAGAGCATCCAGAGTGACAGAATCGCCAACATCCGCAGTCAGTTTATCGCCGTATTCCGGCGTTACTGTCTGCAAACCGACGAAAGTGGGTTCTGCAGTTTCAGGAGTAGAGACTTCTGTGTCGCTGGCATCCGATTCAGAAGTCTCTTCCCCATCCACCACATCAGACGTTGCATCCTGAGTAGTTTCATCGTTAGAGTTGGCATCCTCATACGATTCATGCGTCAGGTCCGCAACATCCGTGATAGTCGGCGCGGAAGTGGCATCAGAGGAGTCGGCATCATTTGAACTACCGGAATCCACCGCATCTGCCTCTTCCGCAGCCGGGGCATCCGTAACATCGGTCGAAACAGAGGTGCTGTCTCCGGTTTCGTCTGCGAACGCAAGTGCGGTCGTGGACATCATCGAAAACAGCATGCTGGCGGCCAATGCTACGGAGGTCACTTTTTGCATAATTTTCTGCATAATGCGATTTCCTTTCTGTACAGCGGCGTTTTTGTAGGCACTTTGGCTGAGCGCCACGCTTCAACGCCCCTGCACGCATTGCTTTTTGCTTCCGTACATTTTCTATCATATGCGATTCGCAAGCCTTGGCAATAAGCCAGAAAAACAAATTTCGCGGAAGGTGAAAAGTAACTTTTCAACGACACAAATAACAAAAAAGAAGCCGAACCATTATGGAGCGGCTTCTTTATCATATATTTGGGTTTGTGCAATTACGACAACATGGTGAGGAAAGCTTGTGAAAATTAGCAGTCAAATATATGGTATATTATTTGCAAGAAGTTTTTGAAAGGCTTAGGCATTAGCTTTTCTTTTGAAACGGGCTTTTTGGGGCGGAAGAATATAAAATATCATTTTTCCATCTTTCGCCTCCCACGCCCGAACTTGCTTTCGTGCATAAGGTAGGAATTTATTGTAGTCGTCAACATCATCCACCGCGTATGTCCTATCGTGAACACGGTCAACAAGCACTTCGCCTGTTTTAATGTTGACGATTGCATAGTCGGTATATGGGTCTGTGCAACAAAAATTATCCAGCAAATCGTGCAAAGTTATCATAATAGTCACCTTAAATTACAAAGGAGTTGTTAATCTATGGCAAAGTACACTGAGGCATTTGCACAACTACAGGCGGAATGGTTTAAGATACTTTTTCCCATGCGGGATGTATGGAACCCGCCGCTTTTACAATTTTAAGTTTTTTAAGGTTTGCGGATTTTCGACCGTTTTTTGCGGGTGTTTTGAATTCCACATTTACAGCACCCTTTTTATTGGTATGAGTGCCATGCACAACAAGAACTTCTCCGTTGAGAGAGACTAAATCACCCGGATTGAAGTTCACTTTCTTGCGCACTAAGGCGCGATGTCCTTTATATAACCGCTTTCCGCGATACTTGTGCAGATTTTCCGAATCTTTTTTATGATTACGGTTAATTCTACCGTTGAAGAGTTCTTTTCCGGTAGCTATTTCTCCTGTACGAATGTCAATGTAGCGAGAATCATAAAACTTTTCAAGGATGCGATTATTACGCCTTACCTTTTCATAATGTTCAAACGTACAGCGGCAGTTTGGATGAAACTCGCCCATTGCATATGCATCATTATTATGACTCTTTTCAAGATGAAGCGCGATACGCTTTTCTTTTGTCATTGCGCCATAAGTGACGGTGACAAAATCTTTTCCAAAAGCAGCATAGAGTTCATTGACAATTTGCCACCTAACGGTGTTCATAAAAGCCGCACCGGAAAGGTCGGCAAACTTTACATTTTCTCCGAAGCCATAAAGCTTACCGCTTTTTTGGTGATTGGCAGGTGTATGGCACTTTTCGCATACCGTTAGAAGTTCGTCCAGACTGTTGCCGTGACGACCTTTCCAGTAGAACATATGATGCATATGTAAAATCGCACCTTCTGTAGCTTTACGCCCACAAACCTTACAGACATAGTTATCGCGGTAAAATACCGCTTCCCGCAAGGTTGCCAAATTGTAGCGAGGACCTTTTTGATAGTCCGCTCCCTCAGGAATGGCTTTTCCCTCCTGAATTGCTTTTACAAGCATCGTATCAAAAGAACCAACCTCAATCGTTGCATGAGTAATGGGCATTACCGCACAATACATCTTAACAACGTTGACATTGAGTTCTTTCT
>OGGU01001538.1_pt1 | contig 13392 bp, 11 predicted proteins | sample 1571241 | NCBI WGS metagenome assembly OGGU01 (sample SAMEA2581934, study PRJEB24529) | metagenome | biome: Human gut stool | place: China | collected 2011
TCCAAAAACGATTGATTTGAATGGTGAGGGACACCCTTCTTGGGTTTCCCTCACACTCCCTTCCTTACCGTTATCGCAAATCTTGCCACTTTATCGACAGTCTCAAAGCCGATCCCCGGCGGCAGGCAGGGTCTTTGTATATTTTTTCATGGCCGCGACGGTGTAGATCGCCACCAGCAGCTCGGTAATAGGCATGGCCAGCCACAGGGCGTTCGCTCCCAGCACCGCAGGCAGCGCCAGGATCAACACCCCGCTGACCACCAATCCCCGAGCCACCGACACGACGAACGCCGCCCCGGGCTTCATAATGGCCTGGAAATAATAGGTGGAGAAGATATTCAGCGGCAGCAGAGGGAATGACAGCGCATAGGTGCGGATGATGGCCGGCGCTATAGCCAAAATGGCAGGGGTAGGTGACATGAAAATACGGATATAGAAATTGGGGCAGGCCAAGCTCAGGGCCGTCCAGAAAATGCTGAAAAAGGCCACCGTATACAGGGCAAGTCGGAGGGTCTGCCGGATACGCCCGGCCTTGGCCGCACCGTAGTTCATGGAAATAATAGGCTGCGACGCCTGGCCCACGCTGTAGGCGCAGCACTGGACAAAGGTGCTGATTTGTATGATAGGGCCGTAAACGGCCATAGCATCGCTGCCCAGCCAGCGCATGATCTGCCGGTTAAACAGCACCGTCAGGATGCCCATGGCCACGTCCACAAAGAAAGTAGAAAAGCCGGTAACGGAGATAGCCCGGAGCTTTTCGCCCAGCCTCTCCGGGCGCACCAGGCGCAGGGTATTTTTCCGGCTCACAAAGTGGATGAGCATCACCAGAAAGGATATGCCCGAGCCGATGGCCGTGGCCAGGCCCGCGCCGTAAACGCCCATATCGCAGGGGAACACGAAGAAATAATCGCCGAATACATTAAAAATGCCCCCGGCCAGCACGCTCATGGTGGCCAGGCCCGGGTTTCCGTCATTGCGCAGGAACCCCGCCAGCAATTGGTTCAGCAGGAACAGCGGGAACACCGGCTTGATGGGCTGCATATACCGCCGGGCCAGGGCCAGCAGCGATTCATCCGCGCCGAAGAAGGTGAGAATGGGCCCCTCAAAGCACCATATCCCCACCCATGCCAAGGCAGCCAGTATCACCGCGCCGATGGCCGCTGCGGTAAAATACTGGTTTTCGCTGCCGTCCCCGCGGCCGCCGCCACGCCGGGCGCTGAACAGCACGCTGCCGCCGATGCCCACCAGCAGGCCCAGGCTGTAGATAATGTTCCACAGCGGTGCTACCACCGCCAGGGCCGCCGTACCCTCCGGCCCCTGATACTGCCCCACCATAGCCACATCCACGATGGAGTAAACGGAGGCGATCAGAGCGGTGCCAAAGGACGCCGACAGATATTTAAAATAAATAGGCTTGATTTTCCCGTTCAGAAGCTCCATGCTGCACTCCTCCTTTTTCAAGAAAAAACGGATAAGAAACAAGCGTCTCAGCTTGTCTCTTATCCGGCTGCTGCTTCTCCGAACAGCTCGCCCTCCGAGCTTTCCGAGCCATTATAGCGGCGGGCTTCCCATATGTCAAGGGTGTTTGCGAGAAAAAAGTAACATTAATTAATATATTTATTCTTTCGGAAAATCACTTGTAAAATAGAGAAAATATTGCTATACTATACATAAAGGCTTTTGCCGCCGGGCAAACATGGCAAACACCCCTGCTGCTCGCGGGCAGTCTTTCAATAATCGTCATCTACGACAGTGTGCGCCGCACCCTGCCATAAGTTTTTTTGCTTTGGGAAAGGTGGTGGTTCTATATTCAATTGTTAAGGGGACCGGCATCAGCCAAAAGTATTGCTCCGAAATATGGCAGCCGCTGATGGCCGGGCAGACAGTCCGTGCCCGAAAGAATTTGAAGAAAAAGGAGGGCTCCGCCTATGACGTGACCGCTCAGGCCGCACCGGCCATCCAGGGCTATACCTATAAGGTCACTACCGGTGACCCCCTCACCGGCACTCTGGACGGTAACAAGGTCATCACCGTGGTCTACGCCAAGGACACCGTTGATCCCATCAAGCCTGATCCCGTCAAGCCAGAGCCCACTAAGCCCGCTGATACCCCCACTACCGGCGACAGCAGCCATATGTTCCTGTGGCTGGGCCTGGCAGTCATCAGTGGCGGCGCAGTCATCGGTGTGGTGATTGCCAACAAAAAGAAAAACCACAACAGATAACCGCGCAGCTTAATCTATCCGACAGGCCGCCATCTGCGGTCCGAAAAACAACCTATAAAAGCATGCTGCCCGCAGGCGGCATGCTTTTTCTGCTTTTCAAGAAATCCATGGCGCCCAATGGTGACAGAAAAGTCATTTGGGGCGGCTTGTGCAGGAATGTCTGATGTGGTAAAATGGGACGCATCGGGAGGTGTCGAAGCATGTCTGCAAGCAACAAGAAAAAAATACTTCGGTGCCTGTGGCCCGCTCTGTTGGTGTTTTTAGCTGCTTTGGCCGCACTTGAGCTGTTGTGGCCGGTTCTGCGCCAAAGCGGCACCGTCCCGGTCAATGACGGAGTCGGCACCATATACATCGTGCCGGATCCGGCCCTGCCCGCCAACACCCTGGACAGCGGCGACTTCACCCGCCAGGGCGATGCCGTGCTCTACACCGGCAGCCGGTACACTGCCAGCCAGGGGGTAGATGTGTCCGAATGGCAGCGGGAGATCCGCTGGCAGGAGGTGGCCGACGGCGGCATATACTTTAACCTCCAAATAGGCTACCACACCTATAATCTCTCCCCTCTCAAGGACTACACACTTTGGATAGCGGAGCCGGGTAAGTATCCCTCCTTTTACTACCATGCGGCCCTGTGGCAGTATGACCACAGCGGCACCGTGCCAGGTATCGATACGCCGGCAGACCGAAATCTGCTGTTTGAAGGGCTGTAGGGGAGGTAATCCGGTATGTGCCGAAGGCGGAACAAATTCATATCGCGGAAAAACAGCGTTCCCCAGGGACTAAACAGCACCCCATCTGTTAGACAAGTGTTCTGTCATACTTGTCTGACAAATGGGGTGTTTTTTATGACAAAGGGAGTACCGAGCAAACGGTATACGCCGGAATTTAAGAACCCGGTTGCGGAAACCATGCTGACGATTTGATGTCAACAGCAGAGACCAGATCAAATTATGGAAACGAATCTATTTAACAGACGGATAAAGCAGGTTCAATCGCACCCAATCTGCTATTCCTTGCCGAAAAGCCAAACCGGAAATGGGTCACGGATGTGAGGGGGTTCAGCCTGCTCGGAGGAAAGCGCTATTTGCCCCCAATTCTCCATCCGCCGCAGAATCAAGGCGAAGCTAAAGGGCTTGCCGCCTGCAATTCGCAGACAGCAAGCCCTCTCAGCTGCTCAAATAATTTCTATTAAGAATATTTGTCTGCCCTTTCGGGGTCAGCGCACCAAGGCCGGTCGTTTTTTCACTTGGCTATTATGGAAGCGATTTAATTTAGCTCCGCTCAAATATCTTGAGGATGTCGTCAAAATGTGTCTGCTCCTCCCGCAGCTGCCGGGCCTCCTCCTCGGACTCAGCCTCCGGCTCTGCAGCGGGCTTTTCCTCGGTTGCCTTGGCAGCGGCGGAAGCGGCAGGCTTGGCGGCTCCGTCCGGCTCGGCAAAGCCGGTGGCGATGACGGTGACGCGGATCTCGTCATCCAGATTCTCGTCAAAGGTGGCGCCGAAGATGGTCAGCGCATCAGGATGCACCGCCTCCTGCACCAGGGTGGCAGCCTGCTCCACCTCCTCCAGGCCGATGTCCATGGAGCCGGTGACGTTGATGAGAACGCCCTTGGCACCCTGAATGCTGGTCTCCAGCAGGGGGCTGGAAATGGCCATACGGGCAGCCTCCTCGGCCTTTCCCTTGCCGGCGGCGCGGCCTACGCCCATATGGGCCAGGCCGGCATCCTTCATCACGGCGGTGACATCGGCAAAATCCAGATTGATAAAGCCGGTATCTCGGATCAGGTCTGAAATGCTCACCACTGCCTGGCGGAGCACATCGTCTGCGATTTCAAAGGCATTGGCAAAGGTGATCTTCTGATCGGTGGCGTATTTTAGCCGCTCGTTGGGAATGATAACCAGGGAATCCACCTTACCCCGCAGCTCCTCAATGCCCTGCTCAGCCTGCGTCATGCGCTTGCGGCCCTCAAAGGCAAAGGGCTTTGTCACCACGCCCACGGTCAAAACGCCCTGCTCCTTGGCAGCCTCTGCCACCACAGGGGCAGCGCCGGTGCCGGTGCCGCCGCCCATACCGGCGGTGACAAAGACCATGTCGGTATTCTCCAGGGCCTTGGCCAGCTGATTGCGGCTCTCCTCGGCAGCCTTGCGGCCCACCTCGGGATTGGAGCCGGCGCCCTTGCCGCCGGTGAGCTTCTCGCCGATCTGAATCTTATAGCTGGCAGCAGAAGAATTCAGTGCCTGCTTATCCGTATTCACGGCCACAAAATCGACACCCTTGATGCCGTCCGTAACCATGCGGTTGACCACATTATTTCCGCCGCCGCCAACACCGATGACCTTGATGCTGACGACATTCTCTACCCCTGTATCCATTGCAAATGCCATGTCTTTTCCTCCTGCTGCAGATTATGTGAAATGGCAGTTTTATCATCCGTTTAACCATCGGGCGGCAAGAATTTGCCCACCGTTAGCTGAATGGTTTCGCTGCTGCTATACCAAAGTTATTTTATTACAGTTTCCCCTGCGGGTCAAGTATTCCCCGGTATTTTCCCGAAAAGATTATCCGGGGATAAAGCGCACTTCCTTGCGCGTCAGGTCGATGGTCCCCTTTTCATTTTGCTCCAGCTTGGTATCCACCACGGCCAAAAGGCAGTCCAGCTTATATCCGAAATCATCATCCGGGGACAGGAGTACGTCAAACCGTCCGTCAAAGCGCAGGGTAATGATTGCAGCGTCGGCCACGCTGATCTGCTGGCAGCGGCCGAGGGCGTCTCTCTGCTCCAGCGCCCGGAGCAGCTGCAATAGGCTCTCCTTGGCGGATCCCTGCTCATCGGGCACCTGCAGGGGCATGCCCACCTGGGGGTCCACCGGCGTCAGCCCGACGATGCGCGTTACCTCCTCCCCCGCCGCGGCCTGCTCCACCAGCTTACCGCTGCCGCTCAAAATCCAATCGCCGCCGGATTGCTCAATGGCGCAGAGGGCAGCATTTTCCTCCACCTGGATGCAGAGGGTATCCGGCAGCTTGCGGCTAATGCGCACGCTGGAAATATAGGGCAGGCTGCGGGTGATGGCCTCCGCAGCGCTGAATTTATTGACAAGGAACAGGTTATCGCCCACATGGATGCCGCCGCTGTCGGCGATTTCCTGGGCGGTATAGCGGCTGTTGCCGGTGACCTCAATGGTGTCCACCTTGAAAAATACGGCCAGGGCAGCCACAATGGCGCCGCAGATGACAAAAAACACCAGCAGCTTATATAAAAAGGAAAAGCTCCCCTTTCTTTTTCTGCGTCTGCGTCTGTTTCGGCCGCTCATATGACACCTCTGCTTTCGTTTAGTCTTCTCTGTATATGCAGGCCCCCAGGCCCGATAGATCACCCACTATATCGGCGTAGCCCCGCTCGATGTGATGGATCTGCTCCACCCGGGTGACGCCCCGTGCCTGCAGCCCCGCCACCACCAGGGCCGCGCCGCCACGCAGGTCTGTGGCCTGCACAGCGGCGCCCTGCAGCCGCTGCACCCCGGTGACGATGGCCGTTTGGCCCTGAGTGCGAATCTGCGCACCCATTTTAATGAGCTGCGGCACATGGCGGAACCGATCGGCAAACAGGTTCTCCACAAATACCGTGGAGCCGCGGCTCCTTGTAAGCGCCGCCATCAGGAGGGCCTGGTCATCGGTGGGAAAGCCCGGATAGGGCGAGGTTCGCACCGGCGGTACTCCCCGCAATCGGCCGCCGCTTTTCAGGCAGATGCCCCCGCCGTCGCTGCAGATCTCGCAGCCGCTTTTCTGCAGGATGCACAGCACCGCTGCCAGGTGGCGATAATCCGCCCGGTGCAGGTATACACAGCCGCCCGCACCGGCCGCTGCGCACAGATATGTAGCCGCCACAATGCGGTCCGGACGCACCCGATGGGTGCAGCCGTGGAGCTTTTTCCGTCCCTCCACCACCACGGTGGCGCTGCCGGCTCCCTGGACGCATGCACCCATGGCCCTTAGAAAGTCCTGCAGCTCCATGATTTCCGGCTCCCGTGCGGCGTTGGATATGACCGTCGTGCCGGAGGCGGCGCAGGCCGCCAGAATGGCGTTCTCCGTAGCTCCCACACTGGGTGTACGCAGGAATATTTCTGCCCCGTGCAGGGCAGCGCCCCGGCACCGCAGGCGGCCGCTTTTTTCCTCAATTTCCGCGCCCATGGCGCGCAGCGCATACAGATGCAGGTCGATAGGCCGGGGTCCCAGGTCGCAGCCGCCGGGCTGCGAGCACACCGCCTCCCCGCAGCGGCCCAAAATCGCCCCCAAAAACATCACCGACGAGCGCATGCGGCCCATCAGCTCCTCCGGAATCTCGCAGCCGGTAATCTGGCGGGTATCCACCACCAAATCCGGTCCCTCCCGGTGAACGGTGCCGCCCAGATGCCGGATGATCTGCACGGCCGTATCCACATCGCTGAGGGCGGGACACCCCCGCAGGCAGCAGACGCCGGGGCAGAGTACCGTGGCCGCCAGCATGGGCAGCACACTGTTTTTGGCTCCCTGCACCGTCACCGCACCGGAGAGCTTCCTGCCGCCCTCCACCAAAATGACGCTCATATTCCTCCCCCGTTTTTCATAGAATGTACGCCATCCTATGCCGGGGGAAGCCTATAGGTGCTATGAGCAAAGTGCGTACTGCTCTTTTACTTCACCAGCTCCATCACAGTCTGATAGATGCGCTCTGTGGCATCCAAAATACCCAGCTCCGCCATGCCCCGGCTCATGGAGGCGCGGCGGGTGGGGCTGGCCAAAATATCCCGGGCGGTACGATAGAGCTTATCGCCGCTGGACTCCTCCTCACGGATGAGGCAGGCGCCGCCGTGCTGAGCCAGGATCCGGGCGTTTTTCACCTGGTGGTCGTTGGCCACATACGGGGACGGCACGATGATAGTAGGCAGCGCCAGGGCGGTGATCTCGCTGATGGTAGATGCGCCGGCCCGGCAGATCACCAGGTCCGCCGCCCGCATCACCACCGCCATATTATGGATATACGGACGCACATCCAGGTGGGGATCCTCCGTTAGCCCCCGCTGCTCCAGCTCCGGCTGCATCCAGGTCCAGCTTCTGTCGCCGGCGGCGTGGATATGCCGGAAGGGGTAGCCGTCCGAGCGCTCTTTTTCAAAGAAATCCAGCATCTGCCGGTTCATGGTGCTGGCGCCCAGGCTGCCCCAGAAGGACACCACCAGGGGCTGCTCCGCGGGGATACCCAGCGAAGCCTTGGCCTCGTCATGAGACATGTCAAAAAAGTCGCCGCGCACCGGTGTGCCGGTGACCACGATGCGTTCGGGATGCTTATAGTGTATGCGGCACTCCTCAAACCCCACCATAATGCGGGCGGCATGCTTTTCCAGCATCCGGGTGGTAAGGCCCGGGATCATATTTGCCTCATGCACCGCCGTGGGGATGCCCTGCAGGGCGGCATACTTTACCATAGGATAGCTGGCGTAGCCGCCGGTGCCCACCACCAGGTCCGCCGGGAACTCCCGCAAAATTGCTTGGGCCCGGCGGCGCAGAGTCAGAAGCTCCACAGCGCTTTTGGCGTTATGGCGCAGGCTGTCCAGGTCCATAGACCGCTCAAAGCTGCCCACCTCGATGCCCCGGTAGTCATAGCCCGCCTCGGCCACCAGGCCGCGCTCAATGCCGTTAGGGGTACCCACAAACAAAATCTCCACCGTGGGGTCCTGCTTGCGCATATAGCCGGCCAGAGCCAGGGCCGGATTTACATGGCCCGCCGTGCCGCCGCAGGTAAAAATCACTTTCATAGCTGTCCTCCTCTTATCCGCCCCGGGGTGCCGGAATCTGCCGGGATACACTGAGTACAATGCCCATTTCAAACAGCTGCAGGGCCAAGGCCGTGCCGCCGTAGCTGAAAAAGGGCAGGGAAATGCCCGTGGCCGGGACCAGGCCCGACACCACCGCAATGTTCAAAAAGGTCTGCAGGCTGATTTGGGTCATGATGCCCACCACCAGCAGCGCGCCGAAGCGATCCCGGGCCTGGAGAGCGATCCAGAAGCCCCGCAGGATCAGCAGCGCAAAAATCAGCATCACCAGTGCGGCTCCGATGAGCCCCAGCTCCTCGCACACCACGGCAAAAATGAAGTCGTTATGCTCCTCGGGCAGGTACAAAAACTTCTGCCGTCCCTTGCCCAAGCCCACGCCCGTGAGTCCACCGGAGCCAATGGCAATGAGGCTTTGGCACATCTGATAGCCCTCGTCCAGGGCGTCGATCCACGGGTCCTCCCACATGCGGATGCGGTCCGCGCCGTAGGAGATGACCCCGGCCTCCACCAGCTTCACATAGGTAAAGCCCAGCGCAGCCACGCTGCCGATGCCGCCGATGGCCCAGCGCTTATCGATGCCGCCCACGATCATCAGCACAACGCCTGTGCCCACGATCAGAATCGTACCGGATAGGTGTGGCTCCAGCAGCATCAGGCCCGAAAAAAATGCCAGTGTCAGGAGGTAAGGCCGAACGCCGTATTTGAAGCTCTCCATGAGGTTTTTCTTTTTGGAAATGCTGTCGGCAAAGAACACGATAATGGCCAGCTTCGCGATTTCCGAGGGCTGGAACGTCAGCACGCCCACCTTGCCCAGCCACCGGGTGGCGCCGTTTTCCTTGATGCCCACACCGGGCACCAGCACCAGGACCAGCAGGAAGATGGACACATACATCAATATCTTTGCCATGCCCCGCAGGCGATGATAGTCCATGCGGCTCATAACGACCATGGCGGCCATGCCCAGCAGGGCAAATATGGCCTGCCGCTTTAAGAAATAGGCCGGGTCGCCCTGCTTGTAGCTGGCGGAGGGGAAGCTGGCGGAAAACAGCATCACCAGGCCCAGCACCGTGAGCAAAATGGTCAAAAGCAGAAACGGAAGATCCATCCGGCCCGCCAGGGCCCGGGGAATACTCTCCGGGCGGGAAGCCTGACGCGGCGGACGCCGGGTGCTCCTGCTCCTGAATGCCAGGCGCTTATGAATGGCCGATTGCTGCACAGATCTCCCCTCCCTTCCGTTGGTTTTTGCTGCCGGCTCAGTATGCGAAGCGGTTCATAACGCCCAGGTAGGCCAGGGCACAGAAAATCACGCTCACCGTGGTAAACACCGCCACAATCTTGGTCTCCTTCCAGCCGCACATCTCAAAGTGATGATGCAGCGGAGCCATCTTGAAAATACGCTTGCCGTGGGTGAGCTTGAAATAGCCCACCTGCAGGATATCCGACAGAGTCTCGCAGATATACACGATGCCCACGGGGATCAGCACCAAGGGCATGTCATAGGCAAAGGCCAAAGCCGCCACCGCGCCGCCCAAAAACAGGGAGCCGGTATCGCCCATAAAGACCTTGGCGGGGTAGTGGTTATACAGCAGGAACGCCAGCAGGCCGCCTGCCATGGCGCCGCCAAAGACGCCCAGCTGGGGAAAGCCCTTCCACACCACGCCCAGCACCGCGAAGAACGCCGCCACCGGGATGGTAACGCTGGTGGACAGGCCATCCAATCCGTCGGTAATGTTCACGGCGTTCACCGTACCCACGATGATAAAGGCGGCCAGGATCATGTAGACCACCCAGTTCAGCACGACGTAGGTGTTAAAAAACGGAATATACAGGTTGGGGCTCAGATGGCCCTCCGCCCGCAGCAGGCACAGAAACGCCACCGCCGCCGCCAGCTGCAGCAGGAACTTTTGAATGGCGGTGAGGCCGGTGTTGCGGTGGTGCTTCACCTTCTGATAGTCATCAATATAGCCGATGACGCCGAATACCAGGGCAAACAGGTATACATAGATATGGGTAAAGTCCCCCTGCACCATGCCCTTCCAGCCCAAAATCACCACCGTGATGCCGATGCCGATGATGAACATCAGCCCGCCCATAGTGGGGGTACCCTGCTTGGTCATGTGCCAGGTGGGGCCAATCTCCTTGATGCTCTGTCCGGCCTTGAGCTTCACCAGCTCAGGGATCAAAAGCTTCCCGGCCACAGCCGTGATGGCAAAGCAGATCACGCAGGCCAAAATCACTTGAAGGATCATATTTCTTGTTCCTCTTTCCGCCCCCATGGGGCCTCTTTTGTTGTGTATTTACAGCAGGGACCGCACAACCTCCCGCTCATCCAAGGGGAGCGTTTTGCTGCCGATCTCCTGATACGTCTCATGTCCTTTACCGCACAGGATGACTACATCCCCGGGCGCAGCCAAATCCATAGCCAGGGCGATGGCCGCCCGGCGGTCCGGCTCCACCACATATCGCTCCTCCGCCCCGGCAAGACCCGGGAGGATATCCCGGATGATGGCCATGGGCTCCTCGGAACGGGGATTGTCACTGGTGACGACCACCAGATCCGCCAGAGCCCCGGCGATGCGGCCCATCCGGGGCCGTTTTTCCTTTTCCCGGTCGCCGCCGCAGCCAAAGACGGCGATGACCCGACCGCCTGCAAAGCCCCGGACGGTTTTCAGCACGTTTTCCAGGGCGTCAGGAGTGTGGGCATAATCAATGAGCAGGGTATAGGGCTTTCCGGGGGTGGCCACCACCTCCATGCGGCCCTTTACGCCGGGGAAGGCGGCCAATGCGGCAGCGCTGTCCGCCAATGGGATGCCCAGCTGTCTGCAGGCAGCCATGGCCCCCAATGCATTATACACCGAAAACCGCCCCGGCACACCCAAGCGCACCGGAATACATTCCCGCGCTGTACAGGCTGCGAAGGTTACGCCCCGCTCCTGCAGGGTGATTCCCTCCGCCCACAGGTCGGCAGGGTTTTGGAGACCATAGCGCGTCACCGGGCAGGTCACGCCCCGGAGCATACGCTCTGTCCAGGGGTCGTCTGCATTGCACACCGCCCCACGGCTGGCGTGAAACAGCTTCGCCTTGGCGCCGCAGTAGCGCTCCATAGTGCCGTGATAGTCCAAATGGTCCTCGGTAAGGTTGGTGAAAATGCCCTCGGCAAAGGTTATGCCCTCCACCCGGTGCTGCATTAGGGCATGGGAGGAGACCTCCATCACTGCGTGGGTGCAGCCCGCGTCCGCCATTTGGCGCAGCAGGCTTTGGATCTCCAACGCATCCGGCGTGGTGCGCCGGGCCGGGAGCATTTGCTCCTCCACCAGGTTCTGCACCGTGCCGATGAGGCCGGTCTTTATTCCCGCACTGCGCAGGATGTGGCGCAGGAGATAGGTGGTGGTGGTTTTGCCGTTGGTGCCGGTAACGCCCAGGACCGTCAGCCGGGCGGCGGGGTTTTCATACCAGGTGCAGGCAATTTTGCCCAGGGCAGCTCGCACATCCGGCACCGCCGCGCAGGGCAGGCCCGGCATCTCCTGCCGGCATAGCACGCACGCGGCGCCGCGGTCCACCGCCTGTTGGGCGTACAGGGCGCCGTCACACAGGGTACCCGGCACCGCTGCAAACAGGCTGCCTTTCCGGGCCCTGCGGGAATCCGCACACACATGGGTGATCTCCGTATCCGGTGATATCGTCAGTGCAGTGATCTCCGTTCCCTCCAGCAGCTCCCGCAAACGCATTCAGCCCGCTCCTTTCCACCGCAAACCACATGGCTAATCCGTTACGCCGCTGTCGCTGAGCTGGACGGAGATCACTGTCCCCGCCTCCACCTGCGCGCCGGCGGCTTCCGATTGGTTGATGACCCGAACGCTGCCCGAGCCGCTATCTGTGGTTCCGGTGAAGCGCAGCAGGAGGCCCGCGCTGCTCACCGCCATATTCGCCTCACTGGGGGACAGGCCCACCAGGGAGGGTACTGTGCAGAGTGTATCCGGCTTTTCAGAGCCGGCATAGAGGATCACCCGGGATTTACCGGGGATCACTGTGCCGCCCTCCGGAGTCTGATCGGTGACGGTGTCACCGTCGCCAACGACCTTCACTGAAAAGCCCTTGGATTTAAGCTTTTCCTCGGCGTCCGCCACGGTCATACCGATGACATAGTTCACCGTGGTGTCAGAGCCCAGCAGCTCCTCTGCCGAGTAGGAGGGCTCCACGCCCAGATAGGGCAGTATCTCGCCCATGATCCGGCTGGCGTAGGGAGCTACCGTACCGCCGCCGCCCCGTCCCTCCCCAGTGGGCGAATCCAGAGTCAGGAGCATGATATACTTGGGATCGTCCGCCGGTGCGAAGCACATGAATGACAGCACCACCTCGCCGGTGTTGCCCTTATCCGCCGTGCCGGTTTTGCCGCCGATGCGGTAGCCGTGGACCTGGCCATTGCGGCCCGTACCGGACGAGACTACATATTCCAGGCACTGGCGCACCAGGGCGGAGGTCTCCTCGCTGACCACCTGGCGCACGGGGGTGGAGTCATGGCTGGAGAGAACGTTTCCCTCGCTGTCCACCACCCGCTCCACCACATAGGGGGTGTGGAGATAGCCGCCGTTGATACAGGCGGCCTGGGCGGAAATCAGGGCCACAGGGGTCGTGTTGAAGTTTTGGCCGAAGGCATAGCAGGCCAGGTCCAGCTCCGAGGCTGTTTCCTGAGGGGCAAAAATGCCCAGGGCCTCGCCCTCCAGGTCGATGCCGCTGCCGTTTACCAGACCGAAATCCTTCATATAGCGGTAGAACTTCTCCGTACCCAGGCGCAGCCCGTAGGTGATGAAGGCCGGGTTGCAGGAGTTGCCCGCCGTTTGCTCCAGGGTCTGATGTCCGTGGCCGGCGCGATTGCTGCAATGGATGGTGGCGTCCAGCACATGGATGGAGCCCGTGCAGTCAAAGGTGGTGTTCTCGTCAATGACTCCCTCCTCCAAGGCCGCCGCCAGGGTCAGCACCTTGAAGGTAGAGCCGGGCTCATAGGTGTCGTTGATGGCCCGGTTGCGCCACTGGCGCAGCTGGGCATCCGCCAGATCCAGCTGGCCGTCCTTCACCAGGGACGCAAGCCTGCTCTCATAGACGGCGGAGGGATCGTTCAAATCATAGGTGGGGCTGGAGGCCATGGCCAAGACTGCCCCGGTCTCCACATCCATGACGATGCCTGTAGCCCCCTGAGCCTCGGTGGAGGTCACCATCTCGCTCAGGGCCTTCTCCACATAGTACTGCACTGTTGCGTCCAACGTCAGCACAATGTCGCTTCCGTTCTGCGCTTTATAGTATTGCTCATAGCCGTAGAGCATGTCGCTGCCCGTGGGATCCTTGGTGGACACCACCAGGCCC
>OGGU01001539.1_pt1 | contig 13391 bp, 7 predicted proteins | sample 1571241 | NCBI WGS metagenome assembly OGGU01 (sample SAMEA2581934, study PRJEB24529) | metagenome | biome: Human gut stool | place: China | collected 2011
CAAACACGTCAGAAAACAGCGCCGCGCCCTCGATAAAATCCTCCATCAGCGTCACTTCGTCGAGGAACACATAGCGAAAACCCTGCATTTCCAATGCCTTAAGGTCGCGGTTCACGTCTGCCAGTGTGTCTTTTGCGGTGATCTGAATGAACGCTGCCTTGGCAAGCTCCGCGTCGCTCATCTCCGCAAAAATCTGGCGGATCATAGTGGTTTTCCCCGTCCGACGCAGGCCGTAGAGGATGAACACCTTGTCCTGCGGCTCGCCGTAGACAAAGTCGTGCAGCTGCCGGAAGCACTCGCGCCTGCGATAGCCGCGAACAGATGCCGCAAGGGAACGCAGCGCCTTGCCGGTGCGGACATTGGTGGCAAACGCGGAAAGGCTCGCAGATTTCGCCTTGGGCAGCTGCTTTTTCAGCGCCTTCAGCTCCTGCTCCAGTTCCTTCCGCCGCTCGATCTGAGCACGAAAATTCTCCAATTCGTCAGTGGGAATATACTTCTCCCGCCGCTTCTTGTTCTCCGTCCAACGGTGGTAAAAATACTCCTTGCCGTTGACGGTTTTCTTCGTAATGGAACCGGCAGGCAAAGCAGAAATTTGCTGTTCCAGCTCCGCCGCCCGCGCTTGCATTTCAGATAACTCCATAGCGCACCTCCTGTGAGATACTATTCTATGCAGAATTATACCCCATTATACCCTCAAAATCAAGGGCATAATGGGGTATAGTAAGATTCTACCATTATTCGAGCTCTATAATTCCGCAGCTACGCAAGTATTTATAGATATCATCATAATAGAAGTGGCTCCTTGACGAATCTTCCTCCGGATCCACCCCTTCAGGTATAAATATCACCACACCTTGACGTGCGCGTGTCATCAAAACACGATACGCATTTTTCAAATACTTTTGCTGCTGCAAATTATTTACATGCTTCCAGCGCGTTCCTCTGAATTTGAAATAGTCAAAATCGTCATCTGAACGGCGAAGATCTGCATCCCATGCAAGCAAACTATAATCTATTTCAAGACCTTGAACTTTGAATTCAGAAGCAGCTACCTCGAGAAAATATGATGAATCCACATTATTTTTTTGATTCAAGAACCAACCCACATGATTAATCTCGGATGGAACCCATATACCAATACCCCGCAGTCTTTTTCCTTCCGAGCTAGCCAGTAGTCCGTATCGCTCAGTTCCTCTCGCCTTACTAAGAATCCATTTTTTCGCCTTATTATAGTCGCGAGTCATCACAATAGGATAATGTGCATTTAATTCTGCATAAACTTTTGCCGCTGCAATTGGCTTATTGTCAAGGAGCAATTTTACAAACTCGGCCAATTTTTCACTCCTGAAAGAACGCAGAGAAACGCCAAGATGCAAAGCAGGTTTAAAGTCATATGAGCATCCTGCAAGCAAATCCTTAATTGACGAAGTTCCAACATACTCGGAGCTGGTTATTTTATCTGAAAGATAAATATGCCAATTTTTGAATTTCCTTCGTAACGCACTAAACCAGTCAACAATTCCAGCTTCGCCATTATATATTTCCTGCCCACCACCCACCAGGCAAACAATCACGGCCCAGTCTTGATGTCGATCCATGATGCGAATTAAGAATTCAGGTTCAGATTGATTAAAGGCATCAACATTCTTTTTTCGCTTCATAAAAATAGTTAGGCTTTCTTCGTTCCAAGCGCGTTGTGCTTCGTCAAAAATAGCTACTTTCTCAACAGGCGGTCTATTTGTCGTAAGTGCTTCATCTCTAAAGCGATGAATAATCTGAATAAATGCTTTCGTTTCTTTTTTTGCTGCTGCGATCGTTATGCCCGTGCGGCTTGACCTGTCTTGGGCTAATGCAGCCTGAAGGACATCCACAAGAGGGCCATTTCCGGAGAGAAAAACTGCATGTTCGTCTGCATCGAAATTGTGACGCTCATTCGCAATATTAAGTCCAGCCAGTGTTTTCCCCGCTCCCGGAACACCAGTTACGAAACATATTGCCTTTTCTTTCTTCTCTTACAATCATCAATTATTCGATTGATTGTTTCCGTTGTAGCCGTCAAATTATGTGCACCCGCATCATTTCTCGAAATATCTTTCACTGAGTGATTACGATACATGGCCTGAGCAGCCTTTATAATAGTTGGTGTAGGAGTATATATTGAATTAATCCAATCCTCGATAGATAACTCTTTATCCCAAACGTAGTCAAGCACCGAATTAATTGTCAGAGCAATATTGCTCTTTGTGCATTTAAGCACTTTTGAAATTTTGTCCTCCATGAACTCAACTTTATTAGATATCGCCGGTGCTTCCGTTGGAACGCTAATTGGAATAATATATCGGTCCGTGCTTAGCTCGTGAAAGTATTTCAAATCGAGAGCATAATCCATAACTTGATCTGCTGTCGACTTTCTGTATTCACTGTCACCAACTTTAAATTCAAGCAAAAAGATCAAGCCACGAATAATGCACACCACATCAATTCGGTGCCCCATTCTTGGAATTGTGTACTCGAACGCAATATCGCCGTTTTCAACTAAACGCAATTGGTCCTGTAAAATTTGAATCTCTTTTCTCCATGCATTTTTCTGGAGATCAGTAGTAGAAAACTCTTCAGAAATCATTAGTTTTCCGAGAAGCACTTCCGGCTGCTCATCCAAAAAACTCTTTATTTTCGCCGAGTAATATGCTCGCTGCATAATCTCACCTTCCGGCTATTCTATAGGTTGCTTCTCCGAAACAATTTGCTGAATGATTTTCCTCATTGTTTCTTCAAAAGCTTTCTTTTTTAACTCACATTCCCAGACAGTGATTACCTTCCAGCCCAGAGATTCTAATTCTTTGCAGCTTTGATTATCCCGTTCAACATTTCTAAGAATTTTTGGCCTCCAGTAATCTTGATTGGATGAGGGCCAAACAAACCGAGGGCAATCATGCTTATGCCAGAAACAGCCGTTCACAAAGATTACAGTTTTATATTTGGGGAGAACTATATCAGGACATCCCGGCAGCTTCTTCACATTCTTACGATAACGGAATCCCTCTGCAAAAAGATACTTTCGTACAATTTCTTCAGGTTTCGAATTCGTACTGCGGATGTGAGACATGTTTATACTTCGGACTTCCTTACTATGGTTATCCGCCATTCTGTTCACCTTCCGGCAAATTGTCTTTCAAAACTTTGGCTAACTTCTTGGCAATCGACTTAGCCATAATCGGCGGAACCGCATTGCCCACCTGCTGATACTGTTTGTCCTTTGAGCCGCAGAACACAAAACTATCTGGGAAAGTTTGCAGACGCGCTGCTTCTCTAACACTGATAGCTCGATCCCGTGTCGGATGTATCCACATAGATTTGCGGACATTTACCACTGTCCCGCAGGGCTCGTCGTAGTTTAATCTAAGATAAATCGTATTCTGTGTTCGGGATGCGTCCGTATATGTATTGGTTTTCAGCGAATCATCTAAAGCGTGGAAATTTTCTCCCTGTTTGAGTGCCTTAAAACGCTGCATCGCTGTATCGGTTGTTTTTGTAACCATATGGTTTTTTAGTATTTTAGAATCTCGGAGTGAGGAAGCCAATTCACCCAGGTCCTCTTTTGGCTGCAGTGCAATCCCTTCTTTGTCGTCTTCAAGCTCAACGACCGGCTTGACATCTTCCAGATCGCTGATGGCATCGCGCACGGTTCGATATTCGTCTGCATCAAAACGTCCTTTAGGAAGGGCTATTTTAGAGGAAATACGGCGTTTAATGCCTATCACAACAAAGCGCATTCGTTTCTGAGGCGCGCCGTAATCTGCAGCGCAAAGGACATCTTTATCCAAAACATAGTCATTTTCAGGTGCCTGCAATACGCTCTCCAGATAATCGTAAACAGCAAAAGAGCGAATCACGGCTGCGATTCCATCTTCGACAGAGTAGGCATCCACAACTATGTGATTTTCGTGTATCTCCTGTGCCTTGCTGAGCATGCGTTGGATTAGAATTGCTGGTTCAATCCTGCTTTTGAGCACAGACGCATCCAACTCACCAGAATAGTATTCGGAGATCGCTTGAAATGCTTCCGCAGAGACACTGGCGATATGATTATTATCATCATGCAATTTTACATAGTCAGCAGCCGCAGCACAAAGCTTCTTTTTGTGCTTCTCAAGTGCGGATTTCATTTTTTCAGGATTCTTCGCAGCTTTGTAGATAACGTTCAGCTCAAAGTAATGCTGTTCCGGCCAAAGATACTGCTGAATCTTCTGCTGGTTTTTAACAATCTCCAGTGCGCCGTCAAATATATACGCCTGATCCAGTAAGTGAAGTTGTGTGGATTTAACAGGAATCTTGTATTTTTTTACAGTTTCAACATCGCTCTCTTCCATATAAAATCGATGAACATCAGATTTCAGCATGCTGACATTCTCCATAACAAATGCTTTTGGGTTGAGTTCAAGAATAGCCCGGATATACTGTTTTACCAGCATATTATTCTGACTGATAGCATGGTTCTTTTGACGATTCGCATTAGAAAAGCCTTGACAGGGCGGGCCGCCGATGACCACGTCTATATCTCCATATTTTTCCTTAATCTCGTCATAATTTGCAGCGCAGACATCTCCCTGTACTTCAACGCCAGGATGATTCAGGCGATATGTTTCCTGCATATAAGGACTGTTCTCAAACGCTACCTTGATATCATATTTTCTCGTCTGCATAAAGCCGAGGCTCAGGCCTCCTGCTCCTGCAAACAAGTCCACAACTTTGTACACAACACATTCCTCTTTCTCTTGTTAAAGGTTAAAACCCTCGGATAATGCTCGATCAAGGAGCGCAAGGAGTCGTTGGCTCTGGTATCCACTCGGCATTTTGTTGGGGATTTGGCATGCATATTTCAACGCCATATTTTCATCGGGCGATGCCATGCGTTTCTGCATCGCAAACGCAGACAGCTTTTTCCATTGATCTGCAGAATATTGAAGTACTTTAACCTGTGCCTCCGTTTCAGAAAGCACTTTTTGGTCTTTCCTCGCTTCTTTTTCTGCTGTCCTCACTTCAGTTTTTCCAATCAATACACTAGAAAATTCTGCTGGCAGAATTAGATTAATTTCTTGAACACTGTTCCAGCATCCCTCGCGTTTGCACCACTGCGTGACATTGATTGTAGGTCTATTTGGATCAGTTATCCTATAGAAGACCTGCTCAGCTATCTGTTCCAAAGCTTTTGTAACGCTTTCTGGAACGCTTTGGCGCTGCCAAATACTCTGCAAATCCAACTCCATATTTTTGAACTGCTTCCGAATTAACTGATGAAGCAGTGCCAATGAATAAGTAACGATGTTCGCTCGGTAGCCCTGTTCATACCACTCCTGCTTCGGTATCAACGCTTCGAGGTGCTTAAATAAGATAACCAGCGCCACGCTTTCCGTAAAGTATCGCTCATTAAACTGCGAATCGTTGGTCGTCCAAGCTTCATCAATCAACTCAGCAAACTTCATAAAGTTTGTCTGAGCACCCTTGCTGACGATGTGGGGCATTTCACTCCACGTGTTGCGTACTTTAGCCAAATCCGTTTTAGTGATGACTTTGCTCTTGGGATTCTGCAGCAGGAATTGCCGCTTCTTGGCCGGTGTAAGACGCATTTGTGCCTGAAGAAATTGACCCTTGGCACGCTCATAAAACCATTTTGTTTCATACTGCGCACCAGATTCTGCAGGAGCAAAAATTCTCCGGGAATGCTGCTCCATGCGTATGTGGAATGGGTGAGTAGAGAAGAAATCTGCATCTGTAACTTTGTTTTGGCTATTTGAAGACCGAGATATATTTCGCACCAACTCTGTTGAACGGTCCATGTCGCTTTCATCAATCTCAGTCAGTTTCATCTGTACGTAGATGCCTTCTAAATCAGCTTTATCCTTATGACGGGTATTAGAAAGGGATGCTGTCGTCTGGCCGCCGTTAATAATCTGAAAGTCTCTTGCCCCGACAATGTGTGTTCCACCTGCTGTGCGTTCAAGCTGGACATCCATTGCGGTTGCAGATACGCCATTGTTATACGCAAAAAACATTGAGGGGCATTTCAAAATAGTTTCTCTGATTTTTTTATTTACGGCAACCTTTGTAGAAAGAAATGACCGAACATTGCCCTCCAACAATTGACTGCCATACTTATCATAAATATCTGCAAGAACCTTTCCCGGAATAATGCAAAGATAGCTGTTATATTCTGCCGTCGCAGCGCTGCTGGCCTCCAGGCAAGGGATGCCTGCAGGGATATATTCTCGAAAATCAATCTCAATATTTTGACGCCCCAGATCAGAGCAGCATACACGAAACACACGGTCGATGTCCCAGATTTGACATTCAGCAGGAATGCCTCCAATATCGAGATTGTCAAGATTCTTCAGCGTATCGCTGACATCTGCATCTGTGAAAATGAGAAGTCTGTATTTTCGAATTCTCTCTTTTTCCAACCGAAGCAAATCTACCAAATCTGCACATGGAGTACTCATCTCGATCTCTCTATACAAATTCGTGTTTAGGGCCTGATCCGCAAACACGGCTAAGCGTTGAAAATTCGTCGAAGACGCAACCTTACCCATCGTCCGTTCTTCCACGCCGTCATAATCCGCAATGATTAAATTCATCGTATAGTCGAATTCGTCAAAAACGTACCCATCTACACGATAGATTTTTCTCTTGGATGTTGTACTTGTATAGAAAGCAGGAGTGAAGTCCGGTAAGACTTCAGCTTCAACAAGATACTGCGCCATAGAGTCAACAAAGGCTGCGCAGGAACCCTCACCAGTGGCAGCAGCCTCTGCTTTTACATTTTCGAGAAAATCCTTTCTGAATTCCTGCGCATCCATGTTAACCCTCCACCCGCCAGTCTTCAATACTGGCCAGACTAATTGAATATTGTACCTCGATAATCTGCGGAACGACATTATCTGATGTCAGCCTTGGGAAATCCGCGTCTATGCGGAAATGCATTTCCCCCGAGCATACATATTTTTGCTCCCTATACTCAGGAAGATCGATAAAGCCATAGTGCATCAGCTTGCTTTCCAAAAGGGAATAGGCGTCATCGTTTTCATGCACCCGTCTGAAGGTGCGATCTACCTGCTCTCCAAGTGACACTGCGCCGCTGTGTTCTGGTGCACACTTGTCAATAAGCATCACAACCAATTCTCCAGGATCGGTATTTGCAAGCTGCTCCAAAGAAGAAATTTTCACAGAATCTGCGGATACACCCACAGATTTCACCTCATGCCAGTTGTCTGCGTACACAAAGTCTTGATCAGCACCATCCGGGCCGACCCAGCCTTGAACCGCCGGCAGAATTGGATATCCGGCATCAATCACTTCGCACAGATAGATAAGCTCGCCAAGCAATCCTTTGCGGTTACTTTCATCCATCAGGCTTTTTCTTTGATGCTCAAGCAGTTTGTTCCATTGCTTAAAGCGCCGCACTGTTAAATTCAAAGCAGAAATCTCATTATCTGCTGTTTGAGAATAAGAGATCAAATCCGCGCACAGCAATTCAAAAACGCTGTCCTGTTCATTGCGCATAAGCACAAAGGAAAGAGTCCATCGTCCGTCTGTGCGGCGGCCCTTGGTTACAACAATTGATTTGGAAGACGGCAGAAGTTCCGGCTCATTCTGTGAAATAATCACCAAGGCTTTCTGGTCAATCTCCTTGTAGCCAACGTGCCATTCAAGGGCGTGTTTCACCTCAATCTGTATGTATCCTCCGTCATAGTAGTTGAAGGCATTCCACTTCTCATGAAGATATTCAGCAGTAATTTTCATTCGTCTTCTTCCTCGTCAGGATCCATCCAGTTTTTCAGTTCAACCATGTTCACCATGTAATTCGCAGTACGGATACCGGCACCAGTATCAGGGAAACCAACGCCAAGTGCAAACAAGTATGGGGGAACATCTTTATTTGTAGACTTTTCCTCGATTGGACGCGTCTTGATAATATGTAAGATCAGCAAAGGACTGCGCTCTCGGATCAAGTAGGCACTGTCAGACATATGCTTATCACCATTTCGCTCTCTAAATCGTTCTTCTGCTATTTTGATCTGTTCCTTTGTTAACCCGACTTTTGTGCAGCCGCCGGATCCTACCTTCACTTTAGTGCCGCTAATCTGAATCATGTTGTCGTTGGCTATCACAGAACGAAGCTCGGTTGTTTTTATAGGGAGTACCTCATTGCCGCACTTAAGCCCTGGTGCATATCCTGGGCCTTCACCATCTGTAATAAGGGCAACATCCCAAGTTTCATTGCCCATTTTTTCATCGATATACTCAGCAAGTGCTCTGCCTTGGAATGCAAGGTGCCACGGGTGCGTTTCAAAATCAAGAAGCAACTGCACAACCAATTCTTTGTTTACGCCGCGCCAATAATATGGTTTTACGGAGAAGTCACGAGTCCCGGTACTGCCCAAATGATCTACGAATTCTTTGAATGCAGCTTCATTTGCTTTCAGTACTGCTGGATTTGCCTTGAGCCTTGGCGTTTCAAGCAGTTTTCCCGATACAGTTACCGGGCGGCTTACCTGTGTTGCCGAGCGCATTTTGTTGCGGGCTGTTGCGATCAGGGAGTTGGGGTCCTGACGCACTTTCAGGCCAAACTCTCTCGGTGTTTGGTTGGCGAGCTTCATCTTTGCAATTTCATCTTTAAGCTCATTGGCCGCTCTGGTGATGTACCCATACCAGTCAATAGCTTCTTCTGCCATCCAAATTCTGAAAAGGTCCTCGTAGTTTGGACGATAACCAAACCAGCGTCCCATCTGCAGCAGCGTATCATACATTTGAGATTTGCGATAGAAATAACTGACTCCCAGCCCCTCCAGTGTCAGACCTCTGGACAAGCTGTTGCCGCCAACTGCAATAACGCGCAGGCCATCTTCTTTGTGGTTGAAATAATCCAGGCTTGTTGCCCCAGTTCTTTGGTTAACTGCGCGCACTGCAATAGGGGAGATAGCGCGGTTTAAGTAATTGGAGCAAATGTCATCCCAATTTGTCTTGCTTATCTTTTCTAATTGGTGTTTCATCCACACTTTATGCAGATAACGCAGAGATGCAATTTGCTCGCGCTTTTCATCACCCAAAGCCGCGTAATTTTGCACATCGGACTTTACTTGAACAAGCCATTCATTCACAGCTTCTGCAATTCGATTCTGCACGTCTGTAAAACGACTGACATGAATCATCATAGATCGGTGTTCGGTATAATCGCCGCGCAGATCACGAATTGCATTAAACAGCAGGAAGTATGCGATTGCTTCATACATGCTGGGCGGCAGCGCATCCACTTCCAATGTCTTTTTGTGCGTGAAAGGGAAAAATAGATCCATTTCTTCGCGCCGCAGCGGGATCAATACATCAGAAAACTTCTCTGTTGCGTCTCCGAAGATCTTATCAGCTCCAATGTAGTTCGTAGGCGGTGCCAACGAGTAGATAAAATCTCTGGGAAATAGGTCATCGCCAATCATCTCATCTTCTGTTTCAGGGTTGATAAAAATATTGGCAAAGGGTGTCGCAGTAATTCCCAGATAGGAAGCCTGATTAAACTCGTGCAGCAGCTGGCGAATGCAGGCATTGATAGCGGCTGGGCTGTCATCCTCACTCTTTGTATTAACAGATGCATTATCTGCCTCGTCATCAATCAAGAGCATGGGCAGCATTATTTTCCCTGTGGTGTTATCACGACTATTGGAGAGCCATTTAATCAAATTGTTCAATATCCGCTTGTTTTTCTTTACGACTAAGACAATCGGATCTGAAACGCTTTGAAGGTTCAAATCATTGCTTTTCAGCACATTGATGTCAAAATCCTTAGTCACAGAGGTAAAGGCTGCGATACGCTTCTGTACGCCGTACCTGCCTACACCAACAGGCTGGTTTTTGATTCCCTGTTCAGCCTTTGGATCCAGATAATACTCACTCTTCCGGCCAGAGAACTCTGCATCCAAGCGAGACTGAGTCTGCTGGCGCAGATTTTCCATCATTCCTGCAAGAACAATAATAATTCTGTATCCAGTATCAGCAGCTTTGTTGCTGATTGCGGTGTAATTTGCGGTTTTGCCGGATTGGACATCGCCCAACACCAATCCGCGGCGCTGAAAAGGTTCTTTACTTTGCGGATCTCCGAGCAGATCGACGATCTCGTCAGAAACCTTATCCAGCGTTGCGGTAACCCTTGGATTCCAATGTTTAATTTCCTCCAGATATTTTTTATATCGATTCCAGAAGAAAAAGTCCAAATCTGCTCTTCTGGAAGGAAGCCATGATTTATGAGGTGTATTTCGATCATTGATGTACACGCCGACATCCATCTGTATAACAATCGACGCACGCAGACGGACAAGAATTTCTGCAAATTCCTCATCCGTTACTGGAAGTGTGCTCAGCGTTGCACGCATGCTTTGTGCAAGCGTAAGAAATTCTTCCTCTGTAGGCGGAACTTCCTTGTACCGAGTACTAACCGCTGCGGAAATGAGATTTTCCAGCATTTCAATATTAGGGTTTAACATTGCCGTCCTCCTTTGCTTTTAGAGCGCGAATCACATCCGGATATCCGCAGAAAGGATCAGTATGCTCTATCTTTTCAAGCATTTCACGCCGCATAATGCTGCTGGGCAGAACGGACAGCATCTGTTCCAGCGTTTTGAACATCTCCTGCTCGCCCATATCCGCATCATTCTCAATCTTTTCGTCATTATTAAGATCAATGTAAAGTTGATTCAGAGGGATTCCTCGTTCTATGTATTTCAGTAGTGTTTCAAGCTTGCCTCGAATTTCCGGAGCTTCGGCAACGATCTGATCTACCAACACATGGTCTCGGTTGATTTCATATACGATGCCGTTTTCCGGCGTTTTTAATCGGGTCCACATATGCTCAACCGAATCCGAAGTTTCCTTTTTCCCTCTGAACGTCCATGTCCGCTTACTTTTATCTGCAATACGATCAATTACAGTCTGAAGGCTATTCCTCACCTCGGCAGGTGGAATTGCATGAGATTTCTTAATATCCAGAGTCCACAAATCGTCCAAGTCATTTGGAATATCGACCATAACACGAGCCAGCTTTGAAAGATCACCCTGCCGCATCATACGGAACCACGTTCCCCAAATTAGAAGCCGCTTGTTTCGATATACATAAAAGCCCTGCCGTTTGCGAATTCCATCTTTGCCGCCAAGTTGGTTCTTTTCCTCTTCAGTCATTTTAGAAATATGAGGCAGAATATATGGCGTTACTAGAATGCGTTTCCCTCGAATCACCAGCGTTTCTGTGTCCATGGCTTGCGTGCTCTTCTTTATCAAAAACGGATCTGCCGCTTTAAGCTTTACTCCATTGAAAAGTATTTCTAGCTTTTTTATTCCGGATTCCCCGGATAAGTACCTGTGAAATACCAGTTCAAGGTGCTGCCTTACCTCGTCCATTTTTCGGCCAAGCGATTTTTCATAATCTACTTCACCCATCAGCAAACGGTCGAGGTTCTGCCATACAACCAATGTACCGCTATCCTGCTCATACAAATCAGAAATATGAGGAACTGAGGCAAAGTCTTCTTTATCAAGGATCAACAGTGACCATGCACCTGTTTTAATAACGTAATCAAGATCCCAGCGCCGTCCAATTACCTGATCTCCCTGTTTGCTGATTACGGTCAAAACACGGCACTGAGACAAAGAGGCAGTCTTCAGGCCTAAGCCATATCGTCCCAAGTCAGACGAGTCTCGTGTCTCAGTCGGACTCTTACTCCCATACTGCATAGCGATATTCATTTGAGCATCATCCATACCGGTACCATTATCCAGAATTGAGACATATGCATCGCCTACCGGAAAGAATGACAGCTGAACCTTCCCAGCTTTTGCAGCAATACTGTTGTCAATAATATCTGCAATTGCAGCTTCTAAGCTATAGCCAATTGCTCGTGTTGATTCCATTAAAACAGGGGCAAACGGAGGCGTCTCTCTTACCTGCATATCGTCCTTCCTCTCTGCAATCACATTAACGGCGGCGAAATACTCCTATATAACAATTATCGCATGCAGTGTGTCCTAAAATCCTGAATCCAAAGGTCGGGGTCTTGGCTGCTTTCCATTCCATTTCACCACGGAGGTTCACCCCTAATTTGCGGGCAATGCTTATCCAGTTGGCATCGCTCAGGGCTTTGTCTGTCTGTCCGTTCTTGATTGCACTGTACACAGATGTACTGATGGCTAAAGAGGCAGCATGCTTGGCATCACTGGGATAGTTCGCACGGTTGGCGGCTATCGCTGCTAAAATCTTCTGTTTTTGCGCTTCTGTAATCATAATTCTAACGCTGTTTTAATGTTGTTCTAATTCTATTCTTACATGTCACTGATGGCCCTCATTGCCTCGCTTATTCCGGAGTGCCATTCATAATCTGATTCCGGATCTGCCGACAATTCGGCTGGCAAATCATCGGATAGTTCCACCGGGGGAAGTTCCAGTTCCTCTTCCGGGTCATCCGTTGGCTGATCCGGTGTACCGGTTCCCACCTTTCCGATGGCGTGGTCATTGAGGTATTTGCTGAAATGACTCAGAACTTTGTTTTGCTCTGTATAGGCTACCCGGTCTTCTTCGGTCTGTTCTGCCATCACCCGGTTGTAAGTCACTACCGGACGAACCTTGTCAAGGTAGCGGTCGTTCTGGTACAGGAAGACATCCGTAGGCTTGCCCTCTTCATCCGGCAGATAGTAAGCCGTCACCTTGCGGTTGTTTGGTTCCAGCTGCTCCAGCACTTCCGGACCGCTCAGCCACCAGTCCGCATTTGCCACACGTACTGTGGAATTTCTACGAATACTGGTATCTACCTTTTCTCCGATATATCTGCTCAAGGTCAGTTTATCAAGCGGTCGAAGGGTCGGATTGATTTTGGCTACGAGCACATCCCAACGGGTCATTCCGGGATATTTCTTTTGATTGGGGTGAAGCGTATTGTTCCATTCTTCACAATCGCGCCGGTCGTCCGCCACAAGCTCTTCAAACGTATAATACTTTCTGTCTTCCCAGGTGTGGTTGCTGCTGTCACTCACTTTCTTCTGGTCCACCCGCCGTGCACCTTTGTTATGCCAGCGGCCAATGGCTTCATGGTTCTTATGTGCTATGGTTGTCTTGAACGCACCGTTCAGAGCTTCAGCATATTTCTCCTGTGAGTTCTGTGGGGCACAGAAATGCACAAACTTAAATACCTCACCTGCCTTCAGGAATCCTTCTTTATACTTGCTCATCAAGTGCTGCTCCACCTCAATACCGGCTGGAATACCCCATCCGTTGCGTTCGATGAGCCGGAACATATCACGAAAACAGTCCACTACCAAGGCATCATCCTTATCCCGCCCGCAGGCCAGCCCGATACGGC
>OGGU01001541.1_pt1 | contig 13389 bp, 10 predicted proteins | sample 1571241 | NCBI WGS metagenome assembly OGGU01 (sample SAMEA2581934, study PRJEB24529) | metagenome | biome: Human gut stool | place: China | collected 2011
TAACTATCGGCATGGGACCGTCTTTTACTGTCACGGCATCATACGAATAAAACAGGAACTTTTACAGGAGGTTATTATGAAAAAACGAATCGTTCAATTACAGATCGGCGCTGCGGCGATTGCAGCAATTCTCGGAACGGGAAGCGTTATAAATGCATTTCCGTGTTCCGCCGCTTTGGTCACTGCTTACGCAAAAGAGCAGAATACCGAGGAAAATGTAACCGTAGTCAATGAAAAGACAACATGGAAATATCTTGACAACAACACAGATCCGGCATCCGGGCTGTCCTCGCTCACTGCTTGGACTACTCCTGATTTTAATGACTCTGCATGGAAGTCTGCCGCCGGAAAATTCGGTGCGAAAAGGGGCGCTCTTACATCTTTTAACGGATTTACTCCGACAGTTCTTTTACAGCAATATCAAGATCAAGAAAACAGCAAATGTACTCCGACATTTTTCTTCCGTACAACTTTTAATGCACAAAATATTGATCAGATCACTTCTGTCACAGGAACTCTTTTCCATGACGACGCTGTTGCCGTTTACTTAAACGGACAGTTGATCACTTCAGCCGACATGCCGGATGAAAAGCATGAAAATAATCTTTATTATGCAGGAGTAAGCGCAGGAGCTCCTAAAGAAGCTTCAGTTGTTCTTACAAAAGATCAACTGAAAAGCATCTTAAAAGAGGGATCAAACGTTCTTTCTGTAGAACTTCATCAAGACCGTGAATCCAGTTCTGATATTTACTTTGAATTTCAGAATTTGTCTTTAAACTATAATGAAAATAATACAGACGGCGATAACAGCGGAAGCAATGATGAAAAAGTAACGCAGAAATCTATTTTTCTAACTGTAGGAAACGATACGTCAAGTCAGGGAATTACGTGGTACGCCGACACAGAAACGGCAGGAGAAGTTCAGTATGCGGTAAAAACAGGCGATACATTCCCTGAAAATTACTTAACTGTACCCGCTTCTTCAACAGCTGCAAACGAAAAAGGATTCTATTCTAATCAAGCGGTTCTTACAGGACTTCTTCCTGATAAAGAATATGTGTATCGTGTAAAAAATGGCGATACAATCAGTGATATTTATAGTTTTACTTCCGGAAACAACGACGGTTCTTATGAATTCGCCTTCGTAGGAGATCCTCAGATCGGCGCCGGCAGCACAGACAGCGATATTGAAGGATGGAATGAAACTTTGAAAACTATTTCTTCAAAATTTAACGCCGACTTTCTTCTTTCAGGCGGAGATCAGGTAAACACGGCCTCAAATGAAACACAGTATACAGGATACATAAATGAGTTGTTTACTTCCCTTCCGAGCGCTACGACAATCGGAAACCACGACTCAGGTTCTGCCGCATATAATCAGCATTTTAACCTGCCAAACGAAAGCGCTGACAAAGGACAGACAACTGCCGGAAGCGACTACTGGTTTGTTTACGAAAATACACTTTTCATTAATTTAAACTCCAATGACAGATCCACCGCAGAACATAAAGCATTTATCGAAGAAGCAATCGCTGCAAATCCGAATGTAAAATGGAAAACAGTTGTTTTTCACCATTCTATTTTCTCAACTGCAAGTCATGTTGACGACGGCGATATCATTACAAGACGTAATGAACTTCCTCAAGTTTTCAAAGATCTTGATATTGATGTTGTATTAATGGGACATGATCATGTTTACACAAGAACTTATATGATGGACGGAACAACTCCTGACACAAGTAAAGGAGTTCAGAGCAGCGTTACAAATCCGACAGGAATTCTTTATCTTACCGCAAACTCTGCTTCCGGTAGTAAATACTATGATATCAAAGCTCCGAATGCCGAATATTCCGCTAAGATGGATCAATCTTACAGAAGAACGGTAACAGATATTAAAGTGACAGATACTTCTTACACAATGAAAACTTATTACGCCGATGATCTATCTTTATTAGATGAATTTACAATCTACAAAGCGGATAATACAGCTCTTCTCAATAAGATAAATGAACTTAAAAATATGAATTTATCGGAGTCTGATTATACAAAAGACAGTTGGAAGTCCTTTTCCGATGCTCTTACATCAGCAGAAGAACTGTTAAAAAATTCTGATGCCACACAAGATATGCTGGATGCATCGCTTTTAGATCTTCAGACAGCTTACGAGAATCTTGTCAAAACCGATGATCAAAACGGTAATGATAACAATGGTAATAACAATAACGGCGATAACAACAACGGCAATAACAATAACGGCAATAACAACAACGGCAATAACAACAATGGCAATAACAGCGGCAATAATAATGCCAACAACAATAACAACAGCAGTAATAAAGCAAATACTTCTGCTCCGTCCGCAAAAACCGGCGATATCACCACTTTTGCTCCGATAGCTTTGCTGCTTGCCGCATCACTTTCCGTTATTGCATTTATTACAAAAAGAAGGAGATCTGCTTAAGATCAGATAGGATAAAATGATGTTGAGAAAAATAAAGCAAAACTATATTGTACTGATACTTATTTTCCTCAGTGTCCTCACTATACTTATTCTTCAGAATTTCGGGTTTAAAAGCTATTCTCGATACAGCACAGATACACTCCACTACGACAAAGGTGTCGTAGTGGAGATTTCTAATGAGGACATTGAATATGATAAAGAACTTAAAATTCACCTCGGCAGTCAGGATTTAAAAATAAAAATGTCCGAAGGAATTCAAAAAGGTAAAATTATAGAAGTAACAAATTATCTAACGAAAACACATAATGTTCATGCGAAAATCCATATGCCTCTTATTATCAATATCGATCAGCCTGATAATATTGAGCCATATTATACTGTATACAATTATGACCGCACATTTTCTCTTTTTGCATGTGCCGCCGTTCTTGCAGCCGCGATCTTTTGTATCGGCGGAGGAAAGGGATTAAAATCAATCGCAGGGCTTCTTTATTCTATGCTTCTTATCATTGAATTTCTCCTGCCTGCCGTATTCTCAGGATGGCCGCCGATCGCATCCAGTATCATATGTGCCATACTGTCCACGGCAGTTACTCTTCTTCTGTTAAACGGACAAAGCGGGAAAACATTTTCCGCGATTTTATCTACAATGATTGGAATGTTTTTTGCGCTTATTCTTTTCCTTATCACATCTGCCATGATCCATGTGGACGGATTCAGTTCGGCAGATGCCGAAGGTTTGATTTTAATACATGAAGAAACCGGTCTACAGATTAAAGACGTTCTTTTTGCGGGAGTTGTAATTTCTTCTCTCGGTGCGATCATGGATGTCGGAATGTCTGTCGTTTCATCACTTTACGAAATTTATCACCATAATCCGACTCTTACTGCAAAAGATATTTTCAGATCCGGTATAGAAATAGGAAAAGATATGATCGGAACAATGACGAATACACTGATCCTTGCATTTACAGGCAGTGCATTCATCACATTACTTGTGTTCCTCTCATATCAAGTACAATTTAACCAACTTATCAATTCTAATTATCTCAGCATCGAAATTGCTCAGGGACTATGCGGAACATTCGGAATTGTTCTGACAATTCCAGCCGCCTCTGCCATCTCCGCATTTATGCTGACTCGAAAAGTCGCCCCACTCCACCCGTAAAAATGGGGGCTAGCAGAACGACTATAAGCCTTTATTACTAGGCCAGCGTCTCCAGACGCTGGCTTTCATCTCGGCCTCTTAAGATTGGTAGATTTGTTGTCTGTTTTCTAAAGTACTTTCTATATACATAATTTGAGGTATACAAATACAAAGAATTAGCGTTACAACGGAAATTGCAATCCACTCCTTAAAGGGGAAAGTAAATGTAAAATAGGACAAATTATTCCGAATTATCATCCCCGCTCCCACATTAATAATTTCCCCTGCCGTCAGTAACAGCACCTGCAGGATACTCCAATAGTATATCCCCTCCATAATTAACATTCCTCTTAACTGCTTTCTGGTCATACCGATACAACACATTACGGCGAATTCTGATCTCCGGGAAGCACTGTTCGCCAAAATGATATTAATATAATTGACAACTCCCAGTAAGAGGAGACTCAGGCTGAACGCACACATTACATCCATTCCGGCTTCCATATAGCTTTCTGCTTCTCTGATCTTATCGGCGGTTCGGGAAAGGTAATAAATATTATAGTCCTCCTGACCGTTATTTTCGTTTTGAACCAATTCCGCCAGTTTCTCTGCTGCCGCTGTCTCTTTCCCTTTCTTCGCATCAACGCTAGTATTAAATATCTGTTTGAGCATTCCAAGCCTTTCGTACCCCTTCTCGCTGATTAAAAAATAGTGAAAGCTCTCGTCATCCCAACTCATATTTAGCTCCGGAAAGCCTTTGGCAGTGGTATCAAGATATCCGGAACAGATAAATTCGACTCCGTTTTGCCCTGTAGTATCAGCCGGAAAAACATGAGCAGGTTTCCCTTTCATTTTAGCTGCATCCGCCTCCAATGTTTCAGATAAGCCATGTTTATGTAATACGATGATTCCACTGCCAGCCCTCAACGCATCAAAATCAATATCCTGTCGACTTTTTTTAGCATAACTATCCAATAAATCAATGGATTGATCGTCAAGCACCTGAATTGTCATTCCATTATTCGGAGCACTATTTTCATACACCATATTCTCAATCGGCTGTATATAATCCTCACTATAGTCATAGGAAGCATAGCATCCATATGTAATATGCAGACTGCTTTCCTCTATTTCAGGCAGCTCGATAACCTTTTGAACTACAGATTCATCAAATAACGGGGAATTCTGATCCGTTTGTTCCTCGTCTGTGTTTTTATAAGGAAACAGATAATTTTCAACGGCTTCCTTTTGAGTACCGATTTCAAAGTCTGGGCTTTGCGAAAATTCATTTGTCAGGTTCGTTCCATTCATAATAAATCCGGCGAGCATTATAGTTTCACATCCCATAAAGAGTGATACCACTGTTATAATGAACTTTCTCTTTGAATTCCAAAGGTTGTACCATGCCATTTTACATATAGAAGCTCCGCGGATTGATTTTCTTTCTTTTCTTGAAGAAATCTCCTTTGCCTGATATCTGTATGCGTTGAGCGGACTTATATTTTTTAATTTACTGAGTATATATTTACTTGCAGACAGCAGCATCAGACCTGAAACAACTGCCGCACCAATTAAATACTGTGGGTAGAATACCATCTGCACTTCCAATTTCCCATACTGCTTCAAAAATAAATTTTCAAACAGTCCCGGGAAAACAAATATACCAACTAAGGTACTTAAAAACGCTCCTCCCATAATGCCGGACAGCAGGATGATTATATTTTGACGAAACACCATTTTCTTAAGTTGTTTACGAGTTAAACCAACAACCATCAACAATCCGAAATTATTCATATCCTTCGCCAGAGAAATAGAAAGCACATTATATATCAATAAATAGACGCTCGCCAATAATATAACTGAACATGCTATCGCCGTTCCATACCCGCCTATAAACTGCGTTATAGATTTCATTCCTGCCGAATCGGTTGCCACAAACTGCTGCTGTGCATTGTCTAATTCAATGTCTCGATACAGTTTTTTTTCCAATTGGTCACCGCTAAAAAGCTCCGATTTAACAGTAAGAGCAAGTTTTGCCGGAAACCTTGGAATTTGTCTCATATCCAGATATTTCTCTGAAAAGTATACTGTTGGAATATAAAGAGAACTATCAATATAATCAGTGTAATATCCAGATAAAGTGAATTTCTCCGTAAGTTCTTCCCCTCCATTGACAGACCAGTCCTTAAATAAAATCTGAGCTGATATTTCCATACCTGTTTGCGGATTTGAAATGCCCAATTTTTTCAATAGGCTTCTGGACATCATGATATCGTTTTCAGATTTTGGATAATTGCCTATTATATGGTCATAGGCTGGTCTGATCATTTTTTCCCATACAGTTTGATCAACAACTTTGCACGATGCTAAAAATTTTCCTTCCTGTTGCCAATCTCCTATACTATATTGCCATCCATAATCTTCAATATAGTCTGGATAGATCATCTGGTCATACTGCCTTTTGCTTGCATTCTCTAAATAAACTGCAACTGCATTCCCTGATTCCCGAATATTTTTTACAGTGTCAACAGCTATTTTCCCTTTGGCTATGCTAAACGCAGAAAAAAGGACAAATACGGAAAGGGCAACTGCAAACGATAATAGAATTATTTTTTTGTGATCCCATCTACTATTCGCTTTCGCTAATTCAGTTATTTCCTTATCTTTCATCCTTATATCCGCCCTGCCTTTCATCTGAAATTTTCCCATCTTCGATCCGGATCATACGATCGGCTCTGTGCGCAATGTCCACATTATGTGTTACCATCCCTATCGTCTGATTATATTTTCTGGCCATATTCCCTAACAGGGAAATCACTTTTTCACTATTCTCAGAATCAAGGCTTCCTGTCGGCTCATCGGCCAGAATAATTGCCGGTCTTGTAACCAGTGCCCGGGCGATTGCAGCCCTTTGTTGCTGTCCTCCCGACAGTTCATCCGGCATTTTAAAAATCTGATCGTCAAGTCCCAACTCATCAATAAGTTCTTTTACAAATTCAGAATCAATATCTGCATGATCAAGTTCCAACTTAATATCAATATTTTGATATATATTCAAATAGGGAATCAGATTAAATCTTTGAAAAACAAATCCTATATTGCGCCTCCTGAATATTGTTAACTCTTCATCATTCATGGAAGACAAAATTCTTTTGTTTATTTCTACTACTCCTTCCGTAGGAAATTCATTCCCGCCAACTATATTTAATAGCGTTGACTTCCCACTTCCGGAAGGTCCTGTAATAGCCAGAAACTCTCCCTTTTTAATATTCAGATCAATACCGTTGATAGCATTGACTTCAATCTTTCCACTTACATATTTCTTTTTCAATGAAATTACTTTAACGATATCCATAATATACATCTCCTGTTTAGAGGAAATTCAAACTTCCATCTTAAATTTTCTCTGCACTGCTCATCTTGATTACTATAAATTTATGTATTCATCAAGCGGCGATTTATTACTTCCCAAAAACTGTAAAATTTGAGCATCCCCAAAATAAAAGTTCTCAATGTTTCCATTCTCGATGTGATATAACATTGGAACAGCCGCAATAATAAAATTATCTTTTGTTGCATCTGTATAATCTATAATGGGTGATTCACGAACTGCGTATATTTTCCCTATCACTTTATCTTCATTCAATTTGACAAAATCCTTGTCTGCCGCTTTTATTGTATAATCCAAGGGAGAGTATTTATTTTTCAGTGTATTTCTGGTAAGGCCATCATAAAAGATATTTTTCCCATTCACTACTTCACCTATTTCTTCATCATATTTTATATGATGGTTTGTCCAATCATAATCTTTGGCGTCCTTATTTTCATCCGCTTGAGTATCTAAAACAAATAAGCTATTGGATTTTGCAAATTGTATAATTTCATCTTTTACGTTATCACAATAGGGGCATCCGCTTCTTTGCGCGTACACATAAAAATTCCCCGGCTTTTCAAAAATCTCATCCATCGTAATAGTATTTAATCCCTCATATGCATTAGATCTTTCTATAGCAAAGATATTTCGATAAAGTAATACTCCTGCCATACATATTATGATAGTAGTACATATAATTCCTGCAATATACGATTTTTTCTTCATCTATATCCCTTCTCTCTTTTATATTGGCTTTACCTGACCATCTTTTACTATAAATACCGAATCACAGCTTTGCGCTGTTTCAAAACGGTGTGTTATAAAAACCACAGTTGATTTTGCCAGATAATCAATAATCGAATTATTAACTAATTTTTCTAATTCGATATCTAAGTTACTTGTCGCCTCATCTAATAAAAGTATCTGCGGTTTTCTCAATATAGCACGCGCTAACATTAATCTTTGCTTTTGACCTGTGGATAAATTACTGCCATTTTCTTCTAACACTGTATCATATTGGAATGGCAAACTCATGATATAATCATGTATCTTAACAATTTTACAAGCCTTCTGTATTTCATTTATATTATCGTAATCCTTATTTCCAAACAACAGATTTTCCCGTATAGAAATATTAAACAGCGATGTGTCCTGAGAAACATACGCGATTTTATTTCTTATAATTTCTGTGCTTATATCTTTTAAGTCTACCCCATTTATGCTGATATTTCCTGTTTCAAATGTATACAGTTTTAATAATAATTTAGCAATCGTAGATTTTCCTGTGCCGCTTGCTCCAACAATCGCTATTTTAGCCCCGCTCTTTATCTGTAATGAAAAATGTTCTAATACAGGCTTATCAGGATCGTATCCAAAGGATATATTTTGAAAACATACATCATATCCGTTATAAAACGGAGCATTAGCATGATTTGTTTCCTCTTTCTTCCTGCTTTCTTCAGGTTCTAATTCCATAATCTCTTGTATTCTTTCTTCTGCGACAAGTGCCGTTTGCAATTCCGTTTGCAAATCAATAAGATTTCTGACAGGCTCCAAAAAATATACAATTAATGCATTAAACGTAATTAGCCCGCCTATTGTCATATCACCTAAGAAAATATTATATGCTCCCAGACATAAAATAACTATTTCGCCACTAAGTCCAATCAAATCTTTCAGAGCATATTGAATATTTTCTAATTTCCCTAATTTATATATATTTTCTAAATATGCCGTAAAACTTTTTTCAATCGATTTATAAGAAAATTTTTCTGCTCTATATAACTTAGTTGTCAATGCCCCACTAAGGAAATCAATAATTTTAGCGTTGTTTTGAGCCTCGCTTACGAGCTGTTTTCTACTGTAAACCGAATACTTTCCCTTAAATATCCATACGACCACTATATACAGCAAACAAATGACAATTATTCCAATAAACATATTTAAACTTTGCGTATATAGGATATAGCCGGCTGCAATTACCGATATAGCATCTACAAATACAGTTAAAACTATTTTTGACAACAGTGTCTGCACGATTTCTATATCCTGAAATCTTGATGATATTTCTCCTACTTTGCGATTATCAAAAAAACTTTGTGACAGCTTCAGTATATGTTCATAAAATTTCATTCCGAGGTTTTGGTTTATGTGCTTTCCTAAAATTAACGACATATCTACTCGCAGGATATTCAGGATAATCTTGGCAATTATCAAAAGAAGAAATGCTTCTGAAATAATTACCAGGCTATTAAATGCATATTCCGGCAAAATTTTATCAATCAATATCATATAATAGAATGCTGTACTGATATTAAGCACTGTATGTACCAGTGAAATTACTACAATTGATATACACAATTTTTTATTTGGACGTAATAATTGAAAAAGATTTTTTACCGTCGAAAATCTTTTATAATCTTTCTTAAACTTTTCTGTAGGAGATAAGAGCATTAAAGCTCCTGACCATCTATATCTTCTGGATTTTATTTCACAATTTTTCCGTCCCCAAAACTGGTCTCTGGGGATTTCAACAATCCCTTCCGCAGGGTCTGATATAATAATGGTATTTCTTTTTATTTTAAAAATGACGACATAATGTAACAAATCTTCGTCCACAATCATGTGAGCAATACATGGTAAACTCACTTCACTTAAGCAATCTTCTCCTTCATTCTCTACACTTTTTATTGCTACCGGCTTAAATCCTATTGATGCTGCTCCATCAGATAAAGCACGTAAGCTTGTTCCCATAGAATTTGTTCCTGTTTGTTCCCGGATTTTCGCTATTGATACGCTTCCTCTATAATATCTTGCAACCATTGCTAAGCAAGCTGGACCACAATCTGACATATCATGCTGCCTTATATTAATAAATCCCATGTTACCTTTATCTCCCAAAAATTCTATTACGCATTAAGCGTTTTCCAAAGTACAAAGTCAAATGAAAACTGATATCATAGATTTAGCCTGAAAGTCTTCTTGTAACTCAATCCCGGTATAATAAAGATATCATTACCAAAATGTATCATCCATCTTATATATGTATATAGTTATTGGATGAATTATTGATTCCGGCGAAATAGGAATATTTCAGCCGGAATCAAATTTCCAGTCAGAGCTTAATTAAAGTACTTTGTGCAGCTGTGCTCATAGCAATACTTGATATACTCTTTTTTCTGCGTTTTATTAAGAGCGTTATACGTTCTTGTAAATTCGCCTTTTGATCGTGGGCACGAATAGTATCCACCCTTGATTTCTCCCATTTCTTCTTTGGTTAATTTCTGAAATCCTTTCATTTTACCTTACCTCTTTCATTTAGAATTTGTAAATCATGAGCTCCTTGATTTTACTTTTTTACAATATCATTATTTTTTTAATTTTTCAAGTTATTTTTAATTTATTATTGTTAAATTGTTTTTACAATATCTTATTACTTTTTTTTTATTTATATATTTACAAATAACCTATTTTATGAAATAATATTAACGACTTTACGGCGAAGGAGGGAGAAAGTTATGAAAAAGCGATTTACAAAAAAAGAACTTGAAATCCTGAAAACATTATGGAATAGTGCTGCCCCCATGATTGCCTCTGAAATTGCAAAGGCGAATAACGCATTAAACCTCAACACAGTACACGCATGTCTGCGTAGTCTGTCTGATAAAGGCGCAATCAAGGTAGATGATATTGTTTATAGCGGAACTGTATTAACACGAAGTTATGTTCCTGTAATTACCAGTGAAGAATATTTTGGCGATCTTTATAATGATATTCTTGGTACAAAGAAAGAGAACCTACTGCTTCGCTCACTAATAGATACGCAAACTGATATAACAGAATTAGAAAATCTTGAAAAAATAATAGCGCAAAAAAAGAAAGAATTATCAGAAAGGAACAACTAGATGTAATATGACCCTTACGTTTGGACCATTTTTTTTATGCTTTTTTATTACCTGTTTACTGAGTTGCTTTTTGCACTTTATATTATATAGGAGTATGTATTTTCCACGAAATACAATGAATTTACTGTTTATGGGAATTCTGGTTATACTTATTAGGATGCTGTTCCCGCTCAACTTTCCATTTACACATTCCATTTATTCATATCATATATTACCGAAACTCATGGAATTTACCACTGAACCATTGATGAGCAGCAATTTAACAGTTCAAGGTCTTTTAGTAGGAATTTGGAGCATTATAAGCATCTTACTTCTGATACGATTTTTATTTCAATATAGAAAAGTGCATCAGTATCTATCTTTATTTTATATTCAGAATACTAACGAATGGAAATGGTTATTTAATATTTGCAGCAAACATTTTACAAAACCGATAAAAATTGCCATTATAGATAAAAGAATTTCCCCAGCAGTTATTGGCTTGTTTAACCCAGTTTTAATTCTGCCGGACACCAAATATTTTACTAACGAAGAGATGGAATATATATGTATGCATGAAATATCTCATTTTAAACAACGGCATTTATGGATATCGTTATTGATGGAGATTATATGCTGCATTCACTGGTGGAATCCTGTAATAAAATATTTGAAAAGAGATTATATGCTTTTTTTAGAGCTTTCTAATGACTTGCACCTTATTCAATCATCTCCTAATTTTAATACTATACATTATGCCGAACTGATTATAAAAACAGCAAAACAAATTACTATCGGAAATCTGTCTCATTTCTGTAGTCCAGCAAATTTTGTCGTAAGAAATAAACTGATTTTAACAACAAGAATCAATTACATACTAAACTATGGGACAAAAAAAACTTTTAAAGAAACGCTGCACTCTCTGGGCGGAATTCTCATTATTGGCTTTGCCATTGTTTTTTCTTTTCTTTTTGTACCTGAAGTATCTTATCGCCAAATACAATCTTCTGCAGAAGCTGATATTTCAGAAATAACTAAAGATAACGCATTCATTTTAAAAACAGAAACTGACTATCACGTTTATGTGGACGGAAAATATTTTGCGACTATTCATTCCATACCGAAAGAACTGAAAAATATACCACTTTATATGAAAGGAGATTACCATGAGAAAGAATAACACTATTTATAAACATACTTTTCAGACCTTTATTATTTTTTTATTACTTTTATGCATGATCCCGTGTTTACCAGCAGATGCTTCACCTTTTGAAACTTCCGTTTCTGTTTCTGACACTGATAATGATATCTTAAGCATAGAAACAAGGGCTTCTGATATTGGATGGAGATATAAATCTGTCAATGGTGTCTTATATAAACGTAAATATGATTACACATTAAGAAAATGGATTGGAAAATGGATTCGTGTCGATTAAATACTACTATTTTACCGTCTGCCAACAAATCTGCAGGCGGTAAAATAATATACGAAGAGACTGTAACAAATTCTGTGTAAACTAAAGATATGATATATATCCTCTTGGATTGATGTTAAAATAAATATTAATCTAGGAGGATATTTTTATGGCACGAAGAAGAAAAATGGATCCAGAACGTAAAGCGTTCATCAATAGCTTACTGGAGCATTATCAACCGAAAGATGCACAGGATATACAAGAAATGTTGAAGGATCTGCTGGGAGAAACTCTGCAGGGAATGCTTGAAGCAGAAATGGATGATCATTTAGGATATTCCAAGTATGATTACAAAAACAAAGAAACCGATGACAGCAGAAATGGTTACAGTCCTAAAACAGTAACTTCATCAATGGGAACGATTGATCTGGATATTCCAAGAGACCGAAAAGGTGAGTTCGAACCACAGATTGTCAAAAAGAACCAGACAGACATTTCCAATATCGAAGACCAAGTACTTTCCATGTATGCAAAAGGAATGACAACTAGAGATATCTCAACCCATTTGCGTGACGTGTACGGTGTAGAAGCTTCTGCTGAAATGATTTCCCGGATGACAGACCGTATCCTTCCGCTGGCAAAAGAATGGCAAAATCGACCATTAGAGCGCAAATATGCGATTGTTTTTATGGATGCCGTCCACTTCAATGTTCGCGAGGATAATAGAACAGTCAAAAAAGCTGTTTACGTTGCCATCAGGATAAAGTTGAATGGTAAACGTGAGGTTCTTGATATGTGGATCGGTGGTAATGAAAGTGCGAAATACTGGCTTTGTGTGCTTAACGAGATCAAAAACCGTGGTGTGGAAGACATCATGATTGTATCTGTGGATGGACTTACTGGATTTGGAGATGCAATCAATGCAGTATTCCCTAAGGCAGAAATCCAGAGGTGTATCGTGCATCAGGTGCTATACCACCAAATTCGTGAATTATAAAGATTTAAAGCCCTTTGTAAAGGATTTAAAAGAGGTATATCAGGCAGCGACTGAAAAACTGGCCTTGACCTCATGCATAACCTCGCATGTGGTTTCTGTTCGTCAGACCAGA
>OGGU01001547.1_pt1 | contig 13341 bp, 9 predicted proteins | sample 1571241 | NCBI WGS metagenome assembly OGGU01 (sample SAMEA2581934, study PRJEB24529) | metagenome | biome: Human gut stool | place: China | collected 2011
CATCCGGATTGATAATACCGGCCTGGTACCATTCATGAGTGGTATCAGGACGGTATTATCAATCCGGATGCATCTACACTTTCCGAAGGCCGTGTATATAATGTCTGGAGAGTGGCACAGGGATGGTCTACCGCAGCACAGACATCCTGGGGTCCACAGATGGGAAAAGATGTTGAGGTTGCAAAAATTGGCTATACGATCTTATCGAATGATACAGTTCGCGGTTCTATTAACATGATCTCTGCAAATACAAAATATCCTGAGAAATGTTTACAGTTCTTAGATCTTGTAAATACAGATACGACTCTTAGGGATATGTTCTACTATGGAGAAGAGGGAGTAAACTTTGAGTACACAGATGACAATAAAGTTCACAAACTCAATGAAGACTGGACAATGGCAGGTTATACACAGGGAACATTCTTTACCGTTACACAGCAGGATACAGACACTGTAAATCAGTGGGATGAAGTGAAAGAGTTAAATGAAAATGCAGTACCATCTGTTCTGTTAGGATTTACATTTGATACATCAAACGTTGAGGATCAGTTATCAAACTGTACAGAAGTATGGTTACGTTACAAGAGTGAAGTCCTCACAGGTGTAAGAGATCCGAAGGAAGCAGTTCCGGAGATCAAAGAGGAATTAATGAATGCAGGATTCCAGGATGTCTTAGATGAGGCACAGTCACAGATTGATGAATTTTTAGCAAATAAACAGTAGGAAGAACAGTAAATATGAGTAAAATAGTAGGAAAAGCATTGCCGGATATGCCATGGCAAGACAAGGACGAAAACGATAAACTTCCTGTATGGAGATATAAAGCAAATCCAATCATTGATCGCTTTGCGACCAGAAATTCAAACAGCATTTTTAACAGTGCGGTCGTTCCGTTTGAAGATGGATATGCAGGAATATTCCGCTGCGACAGCAGATCGATCAGTATGGATATCTTTGCAGGGTTTAGTAAAGACGGGATCCATTGGGATATTTCGGATGATCCGATCGTATTCCACTGTGATGATGAAGAGATTGGAAAAAGAGATTACAGATATGATCCGAGAGTATGTTTTATAGAGGACCGCTATTATATCACCTGGTGTAATGGATATCATACATTTGATTTTAAAACATTTTATCAGTTGGAAAATGCATTTTTGCCATTTAACAGAAATGGAGTTCTTTTTCCGAGAAAGATCAATGGAAACTACTATATGCTAAGCCGTCCAAGTGATAATGGGCATACGCCGTTTGGAGATATCTTCGTCAGTGAAAGTCCTGACATGAAACACTGGGGGGTTCACAGATATGTGATGGGAACCATCAAAGGGGACGAGTCAGCATGGCAGTCAACCAAAATTGGTGCAGGCTGTATCCCGATCGAGACAGAAGAAGGATGGCTTGTGATTTACCACGGTGTTATCAACACCTGCAACGGCTATGTATACCGCATTGGTGCTGCTCTGCTGGATATTGACGAGCCGTGGAAGGTAAAATACCGCGGCAAGGATTACCTGCTGGCTCCTCATGAGCTGTATGAGTGTGTAGGCGACGTGCCGAACGTGACCTTCCCCTGCGCCACCTTGACGGATGCCGCGACCGGTCGTATTGCGATGTACTACGGCTGTGCCGATACCGTGACCGGTCTGGCGTTCACCACGGTGGATCGTGTATTGGACTATATCAAGAAGAACTCTTTCTGATGTTAAAGGGGCAAAGAGATGCCACAGGATAACATTTTGCTGATACCACGATTTCGGTGTAGATACGTTCCACTAACGCAAACAAAAATGCAAAAAACAGCCAGCTTTGAATTGCTGGAAGCCTCGTTATGAGGGAAAGGAAAGACCTATGCGCACCATTGATTTTCTTGACAAGCGCGTCACAGGTATCTGCAATGAGCTGAAAAAGCTTTCTGTAAAACAGAAGTTTGAAACGAGCGACTGGCTCATAAAGCCGGGCAACTTCCTGCGCCCGGAAGATGCCGATGCAGACCCTGCACCGTTTGAACCCTTTGACAGCCGCACCATGCATTGGTACGGACCGGACAAGCATTACTGGTTCCGCGCGGATGTGGCTGTGCCGCAGGAAATGGACGGAAAACCGCTGTGGATGCACGTTTGCACCCAGATTGATGAGTGGGACGATGCCAAAAACCCGCAGTTCCTGCTGTTTGTGGACGGCAAGGTGACACAGGGCGTGGATATGAACCACCGCGACATCCTGCTGGACCGCTGCGCCAAGGGCGGTCAAAAGTACCGTCTGGAATTGCAGTCCTACACCGGAATCCTGCATACCGAATTCAACCTGATTGTAGACCTGCGGGAAATCGACCCCGAAATTGAGGGTCTTTACTACGATATGGTTGTGCCGCTGGAGGCTTTTCCCCGGTTGGAAGAGGACGGCAAAGCCCGCCGCGATCTGGAAAACGTGCTGAACGAGGCTGTCAATCTGATCGACCTGCGCACACCTTATAACGAGAGTTTCTATCAAAGCATTGCTGCTGCCCGCCGGTATCTGGCAAAAGCACTTTATACCGACCTTGCCGGTCATGAGGAAGTCATTGCAAGCTGCATTGGTCACACGCACATTGACGTGGCATGGTGGTGGACTGTTGCACAGACCCGGGAAAAAGTGTGCCGCAGTTTTGCAACTGTGCTGAAACTGATGGACGAATACCCCAACTACAAGTTTATGTCCAGCCAGCCGCAGCTGTATTACTTCCTGAAGCAGCGCTACCCCGAGCTGTATGAGCAGATCAAACAGCGCGTGACAGAGGGACGCTGGGAACCCGAAGGCGGTATGTGGGTTGAAGCAGACTGCAACCTGACCAGCGGAGAAAGTCTGGTGCGCCAGTTCCTGTACGGCAAGCGTTTCTTCAAGGAAGAGTTCGGTGTGGACAACCGCATCCTCTGGCTGCCGGACGTATTCGGCTATTCGGGCGCACTGCCGCAGATTATGGCAAAGTGCGGCATTGATTATTTCATGACCACAAAACTGGCATGGAACCAGTTCAACAAAATGCCTTACGACACCTTCAAGTGGCGCGGCATTGACGGCACCGAAATCCTGACCCACCTTGTCACAACGCTGGGGGTCGGTCAGAGCGAGAATGACTTCTTCACGACTTACAACGGCATCCTGCATCCCGATGCGCTGATCGGCGGCTGGCACCGCTACCAGCAGAAGGACATCAACAATGATATCCTGATTTCCTACGGTTACGGTGACGGCGGCGGCGGTCCGACCCGCGCCATGCTGGAAACCTCCACCCGTATGGAAAAGGGCATCGAGGGACTGCCCAAAGTGCGTCAGGCATTTGCACGCACCTACTTTGATGAGCTGGCTGAGCGTGTGAAGGACAACCGCCGCCTGCCCACATGGGAAGGTGAACTCTACTTTGAGTATCACCGCGGCACATACACCTCCATGGCGCGCAACAAGCGTTCCAACCGTAAGATTGAGCTGCACATGATGGACTTGGAACTGCTCAGCCTGCTGGCACAAGCCAAGGTCGCATACCCAGAGGCAGAAATCGACAAGCTGTGGCATGGAATCCTCATCAATCAGTTCCATGATATTCTGCCCGGTTCCTCCATCCACGAAGTATACGAAGTCACCAAAAAAGAGTATGCCGAGATGGAAGCCGAAATCACGGCACTGCGCGAGGAGCGCCTGGATGCACTGACCCCCGCCGGGGAAGGCGTTACCGTGTACAACACTACCGGCTTTGTCCGCAGCGATGTGGTTGAACTGGGTGATTGCAAGGCAGAGGCTTTGCAGGACGAAGCCGGCAATATCTATCCCGTACAAAAAACAGCCGATGGTGCCGTGGCGTTCCTGAACAACCTGCCTGCCAAGGGCAGCAAAACGTTTGCGGTCGTACCGGCACAGGTTTCGGCTGCGCCTTTTGAAATTGCGACCGATGGACATAAGATTGACACCCCGTTCTATACTGTCACCTTTGATGAACACGGTCAGATGACCGGCATCTTTGACAAAGAGAACCGCCGCGAAGTGCTCAAGCCCGGTCAGGCAGGCAACCTCTTCCGCGTATATGAGGATAAGCCCATCTATTATGACAACTGGGATATCGATATTTTCTATACCGAAAAGTTCTGGGATGTCACCGACCTGCAGGACTTCACATGGACGGAGAACGGTCCCGTGCGCGCCACACTGCACATCGAACGCAATTACAGCAACTCCACCCTGGTGCAGGATATCCATTTCTATGCAAAGCAGCGCCGGATTGAGTTTGTTACAACCGTGGACTGGCATGAACACCAGAGCCTGCTGAAGGTCCACTTCCCGGTAAATGTCCATACTGACGAAGCTACGTTTGAAATTCAGTACGGCAACCTGACCCGCAAGACGCACGCCAACACCAGCTGGGATCGCGCACGCTTTGAAAGCTGCGGTCAGAAGTGGATGGACCTGAGCGAAGGACATTACGGCGTCAGTATGCTGAACGACTGCAAGTACGGTCATTCCGTCAAGGATTCTGTGATTGGGCTGACCTTGATCAAGTCTGGTATTGAACCGAATCCTACCACGGATCAGGAAGTTCACCACTTCACATATGCCATTTATCCGCACGCCGAAAAATGGCAGGCAGCCGGCACGGTGCCGCAGGCGTTCTTCCTGAACCAGCCCGCGTTGGCTGTGCAGGGCGGAAAGCCGGGCGAAAGCTTCAGCCTTGCCGGACTGGATGCACCCAATGTGGTGCTGGAAACCATCAAACGCGCCGAGGATGGCGATGGTGCCATTGTGCGTATGTATGAGTGCGAGAACAGCCTGACAAATGTCACCCTGGACTGGAACCTTCCCTTCCATGCGGCAGAAAGCTGCAACTGTCTGGAACAGCCCGACGGCGAGCCGGTTGAAGTCAAAGACGGCAAGATTACCTTTACGGTAAAGCCGTATGAAATCAAGACAATTCGTATCCGTTAAATAACAAAGTCCGAACATTCTGCACGGGCGGTTGGCAATGCGCCCGCCGCCCGTGCCTTTTTTTGGAGGAAATGATGATGGAGTTTATTCCGAATCCACATAAGATCGAACACCCTGCAGGGGTTCATATGCTGGACAATCAGAGCCGAATCACCCTGTGGCAGACCGAACCCGCCGCGTTGCTTTATGCACAGATGCTGCAGGGCTGCCTGCGGGAGTACGCCGGGCTGGAAGTGCCGTTCACCCGCGGTAAGCCCCGGGCAGGTGACGCCGTACTTACGGTGGATACCGCCCTGCCGCAAAACCGTTACACGCTGAGCATTATGCCGGAATGCATCACGCTGAAAGCCGGCAGCGATGAAGCACTCTGCAACGGTGTGCAGACACTGTGCCAGTATATTGAACAGCACGGAGCCGTACTGCCCGCACTGGAAATTGAGGACTGGCCCGATCTTGCCAACAGAGGCTATTATCAGGACTGCTCCCGCGGACGTGTCCCGAAGCTGGACTACCTGAAACAGGTGGCAGATATTCTCTGCCGCTACAAGATCAACCAATGGCAGCTTTATATTGAGCACACCTATCTTTTCCGTGACCTGAGCGAAGCATGGCGTGAGGATACGCCGCTGACCGCGCAGGAGATCATGGAGCTGGATGATTACTGCGCAGCCCGGCACATTGAACTCGTTCCTTCCTTGTCTACCTTCGGGCATATGTACCGTATTCTCAGCACAAAAACCTGTTGCGACCTCTGCGAGCTGCCTGACTCGGAAAAGATTCCGTTCAGTTATACCTATGCAGGGAATCACCATACCCTGAACGTATCCAATCCCGATGCGCTGGGGTTTGTAAAAGGGCTGATTGACGAATACCGCCCGCTTTTCCGCAGTAGCAAATTCAATATCTGTGATGACGAAACGTTCGATTTGGGCAAGGGGCGCAGCAAGGCACTCGCCGAGGAGCAGAGCGAGCGCAGCCTGTATCTCAGCCATGTGAAAGCGCTGTGCGAATATCTTGTTGCACAGGGAGTGACACCGCAGTTCTGGGGCGACATCATGTGGCGCTTCCCGGAAAGCTGTGCCGAGCTGCCCAAGGAAACCATCTGCCTGAACTGGGGCTATCTGCCGCATCAGCGGGAAAATGAGATCCGGGATATTGCCGCCAGCGGGATTACACAGTATGCCTGCCCCGGCGTTTGTGGCTGGAACCGTTGGATGCCTCTGATGTACAATTCTTACCTGAATATCCGTACCATGTGCCACCATGCACACAAGTACAACGCCATCGGCCTTTTGAACACGGACTGGGGCGATTATGGTCATGTCAATGACCCGCGCCTGACGATTCCGGGCATCCTGTACGGCGCAGCGTTCGGTTGGAATGCAGAGCCTGTGGAATTTGACGAGCTGAACGAAGCGGTTTCCCGCCTGTATTACGGCGATACCACCGGGCAATTTGCCGGTCTGATGGCAAAGCTGCAGGATTATGAAGTTTTTGACTGGCGGAATACCGTCAACTGGATAGAATGTGATGAGAAAACCCGCGCCGAAATCCTTTCCGAGGTGGACTTTACAAAGATTGACGATGCCAACCGCGCCGTAGAAAAGGCAAAGGCAGATATCCTTGCAGCTGCGGTAAACCTTCCTGCCGGCAAAAAGCAGATTGTACAGGTACTCTGCCAGACGGCAGACATCATTGTGCTGTGGAACCGTATTGGCGCATGGCTCAATGCAGGCTGCCCGCACGGCCCCGAAGCAGATGCCATGGCAGCTGCGTTGGAAGACTGGCTGCAGCGCTACCGTGCGCAGTGGCGTCAGGTCAGCAAAGAAAGCAGCCTGTCGGTTCTGACAAACCTAATCTGCCGTTACGCGGATCTTCTCCGCGGACGCGCTTACGGAACCGTGGAGGCGCCTGCCGGGAGGTAAGCCATGGGCTGGCTTTATCAGCTGTTTTTTCCTGCGCATACACCGACCGAAAATGAACTGGAAATGGGTCGCTACCGGATTATTGCCGAAGGCGCAGTGGCCGGCGTGATTTATGCCGTTGCCACCGGCAACTTTCTGGCCGGGTATTTGAGCAGCCTTGGGGCGTCCGTATCCTTATGCGCCGCAGCGGCCATGATACCGTCTTTCGGGTGCGTACTGCAGTTTATCTCGCCCTTTGTGTTTGAACGGATGCACCACCGCAAACTGGCTATATGGCTTATGTGCGTGGTGTTCCGGCTTTCGGTCAGCAGCATCCTGCTGATACCGCTGGCTCTGCCGGACCCCGGTCATGCCCGCGCTGTGGTGCTGGTGCTTTATACCATCGGCTTTTTCTCTGCGGGGCTTGTTACGCCGGGGCTGGAACACATGGTTTTGGGCATCGCCCCCCAAGGCGGGCGCGGTCAGTTCTACGCCGTCAAGAGCATTATCGGAACCTGCGTTTCCAGCGCGGCAACACTTGCACTTGGTCGCGTACTGGATTATTATCTGGAACAGGGGCAGGGCTATACCGGCTTTCTTATCATCGGTATTGTCAGCCTGTCGCTTACTGTGGTGGATGCCGTTCTGCTTGCTTCGGTAAGAGAGAACCCGGTAAAATTCACCTCCAAAATGCGCCCGGCGGATATTCTGCGCCCAGTGCGCGACCCTGCTTACCGTCCATTGCTTTTTTACTGCATCATCGGCGGGCTGACTGGCGGCTTTGCTTCTCCGTTCCTTTCCGTGTATGAGCTGCGGGTGCTGGGGCTCAGCCACACCTTCATCACATCGGTGGGTGTCGTGTCCGCTGTTGTGGGCATGGCAGGCAGCTGGGTGTGGGGGCGGCTGGCCGACCGCACTGCGTGGAACTGTGTTATTTGGCTTACTGCATTCCTGAATCTTTCCTGCACGCTGGGCTGGTCCTTTGTGCGCCCTTCCTTTGCACATTTGGTTGCGCCGGTTCTGATTGTCGTTGCGGCGGGCTGTGCAGGCGGCGCATCACTGGCAAGCACAAACCTGCAATTTGCATTGAGTCCTGAAAGCGGCAAAACCGCTTACTTTGGCGTAACGGCTGCCATGAGCAGCATTGCCACCTGCACATCGGCCGCAGTGGGAACCGCCATCCAGCCCATGCTGGAAAAATCTATGGGGGACAGCTCAATTTCGCTGCTGTTTTTTGTGGCAGGCATCGGCGGTTTTGCCAACCTGATTATAAATGGGCGAAAATTGCCCTCTGTAACATAAAGGGAGAAAAAAGATGTACCCATACCAGAACCCGGATCTTTCGACAGAAGAGCGCATTAGCGACCTGATGAGCCGGATGACCCTTGAAGAAAAAATCCTGCAGACAGATCAGTATTATTCCGGCGATTTTACAACGCAGGACGAAAACGGCAAGGTTACCGCCGTGGATATGCAGCGGTTTGATGCACTGATGCAGCACAATAGTGTCGGCAGTGTGCAACTGCGCGGTATGACTGCTGCCCAAGCCAATGTTGTGCAGCGGTATGCCATAGAAAACACACGTCTTGGCATCCCATACCTTTTTAGCGAGGAAGCACTGCATGGGCTGATGACAAACAACGCAACCAGTTTTCCGCAGCAAATTGGTCTGGCGGCAAGCTTTGAGCCTGAACTCGGGCGCGAGATGGGACACGCCATTGCGGCAGAGTCCCGGGCTTGCGGGATTCACGAAACATACAGCCCCGTCATGGATCTGATTCGTGATCCACGGTATGGTCGCGCGGAAGAATCCTATGGTGAGGACACATACCTTTGTGCGGAGTTTGCACGCGAAACCGTATTGGGTATGCAGGGGACAGACCTGACGACACCGGACACCGTGGCTGCCGAACCCAAGCACTACGTCGGCTACGGCAACCCTGTGGGGGGACTGAACTGCGCCCCCTGCACCATGGGTCGGCACGATGTATTCAGCGACTGTCTGCCTGTCTTTGAAGCGGCTTTTGCGGACGGCAAAGCGTGCGACGCTATGTGCAGCTACAACTCCATCGACAGTATTCCGGTATCCATGGACCATGAGCTGTTAACGGATGTGCTGCGCGGGCAGTTTGGTATGCCGGGGTTTGTCCGCAGCGACCTGACGGCGGTTTCCCGCTTGTATGACTGGCACTTTATTGCCGAAACGCCGGAGGAGGCCATCCGCCTTGGGCTGGAAGCAGGCGTAGACTTGCAGCTTTACGACTTTCCGCATGATGTCTGGCAGAAAGCGATTGCCCACCTGATTGAAAGCGGTTCCATGAAGATGTCGGTGCTGGATACGGCGTGTCGGCGTGTGCTGCGTATGAAATTTGCACTGGGGTTGTTTGAAAATCCTTATACGGATGAAAAACGCGCCGATAAAATCCTGCGCTGTCCGGAACATCTGGCTACCGCGGAAAAAATAGCGGAGAAATCCATCGTACTGCTCAAAAATGACGGTCTGCTGCCAATCAGAAAAGACCTGCGCAGCGTGGCAGTCATCGGTCCGGCAGCTGATACGGTTTCTTACGGCGACTATACCGAAACACGCGGTCGTAAAGGCGGGGTTTCTGTGCTGGATGGAATCCGTGCTGCAGTCAGCCCCGAAACCGAGGTGCTGTATGAGCGCGGCTGCAACTTTCTGGGGCAGGCGCTGCACCCGTTTGATGCGTCCATGCTGCGCGATGAAAACGGCGAAGCCGGTCTGACAGGTCGCTATTATAACGGACCTGTGCCGCAGGGCGAACCGGTGCAGGTTCGCACGGATCGCACCGTCAACTTCAACTGGATTTTTGCACTGCCCCATCCGGAGCTTGATGCCAACTGCTTCAGCGTAGCATGGACAGGTTCGGTCATCATGCCGAAAACTATGGATGGTTGTATCGGTCTGAGCACGCAGGACAGTATGCGCCTGTACGTGGATGACAAACTGCTGATTGATGGCTGGGGCAAAGATAAAAGCGCTGACCAGGCACTGGATTTCCACTTTGAGGCCGGACGCACTTATAAAATCCGCATTGAGTTTGTCAATGACCGGCGGGGCGCCCGCGTGATTTTCGGGTACAGCGCAGGGCGCGAAAATTTCCCCGCCGCAGTGGAAACCGCACGCAAAGCGGATGTCGCCATCCTTTGCATGGGCGACAACGAGGAGACCAGCGGCGAGAACTTTGACCGCACCGACCTGAACCTGCCCGGTCGGCAGCTTGAGCTGGTACAGGCTGTTTATGCAACCGGAACCCCTGTGGTGCTGGTGCTGCAAAGCGGACGCCCCGTTACGGCAAATTGGGAAAATGATCATCTGCCTGCCATTCTGGAGGCGTGGTTCCCCGGTGAGCAGGGCGGCACCGCTATTGCAAAAACACTGTTTGGCGATGCAGCCCCGGGCGGGCGGCTTCCCATCACGTTCCCGCGCAGTGTCGGGCAGATTCCCTGCCATTACAGCCGGCGACCCGGCGGCGGAAAACGGTATGTGGAGATGGACTGGCTGCCGCTGTATCCGTTTGGCTACGGTCTGACCTACACAACGTTTGCTTACCGCGATATGACCCTGAGCCGCAGCGTAATCGACCCGCAGGACACGGTCACTGTCAGTGTCACGGTCACCAATACCGGCAAGTACACCGGCGATGCCGTGCCGCAGCTGTATGTGCGGGATATGTTCAGCTCCGTCGTAAAGCCGGAACGCCAGCTGGCAGCTTTCCGCCGCCTGACGCTTGCGCCCGGTGAAAGCCGTCGGGTGGAGCTGACCGTCGGACCAAAGCAGCTGCGTACCCTTGGTCCCGATTATGTATGGCGGGGAGAACCCGGAAAATTTGAACTGCAGCTTGGTGACAATGCAGAAAATATTCTGCTGCGAGCCGACCTGACCGTAGAGTAAAACAAGGAAGGAGAAACGGCATATGTTGTATCTGGGCGTAGATCTTGGCGGCACAAACATCAAGGCCGCACTCGTGAACAGCGAGGGCGAAATTCTGTGCGAAGCCGGCATCCCGACGAACCTGCCGCGTCCGGCGGAAGCGGTCTGCGATGACATTGCAACGCTGTGCCTGCAGCTGGCAGAAGGAAAGGACGTTGCAGGTGTTGGTGTCGGATGTCCGGGAACTGTGGACGGTGGAACTGTGTTGTATTCCAACAATCTGGATTGGCATGATTTTGCAATGGAGGAATATCTGGCTCAAAAGATAGGTCTGCCAATTTCCGTTGGTAATGATGCAAACGTTGCTGCATTGGGCGAAGCCCTTGCGGGCTGCGCTAAAGGCGCACAGAGTACCGTTGTCGTTACTTTGGGAACCGGCGTTGGTGCAGGCGTTGTACTGGATGGAAAACTGCTGACAGGCTACACCGGCGCTGCCTCCGAAGCCGGACACATGGTTGTTCTGGACACACCGGACGCCCCGCGCTGTACCTGCGGTCGCCCCGGCTGCCTTGAGGCACTGGCCAGTGCAACCGCACTGATCCGCATGACAAAAGAAGCACGGCTTGCCCACCCGGAAAGTGCGCTGAACGTGCTGGCCGCAAAGCCGGAGGATGTGAACGGCCGCACGGCTTTTGATGCTGCAGCGCAGGGGGATGCCGCCGCACAGCAGGTTGTGGATACCTATATTCATTATCTTGCGGTAGGCATTGCCAACCTGATTAACATCTTTTTCCCGGAGGTCATCGGGCTGTCCGGCGGTGTAGCCAACCAGGGTGAAAACCTGCTGAAGCCGCTGCGTGCCGCCGTGGAGCCCATGGTGTTCGGACATGATTTTGCCCAAAAACATACCCGCATTACAGCCTGCACGCTGGGCTACCGCGCAGGGGTCATCGGTGCAGCCCTGCTGGCCAAAAGCCGCATGGAATGAGGAAAATTAAGATGGACATAAAAAAAGAATATGAGCGATGGCTTGCTAATGCAACGGCAGATGCCGATGTTGCCGCCGAACTGAAAACGCTGGACGATGCCAAAATCGAGGATGCCTTCTACCGTGACCTTGACTTTGGCACGGGTGGTCTGCGCGGCGTAATCGGTGCGGGTACTAACCGCATGAATATTTACACGGTCGCAAAAGCATCGCAGGGCTTGGCTGACTATCTGAAGAAAAACTTTGCAGAACCTTCTGTGGCAATCGGCTATGACAGCCGCATCAAGAGCGACGTGTTCTCAAAAGTTGCCGCTGGTGTGTTTGCAGCAAATGGAGGTGAGTATCTGGCCTGTTCTGATGCCGGTGCCTACCGTGTCCTTTGCGACCCGTTATCTGCATACCTCTGCGGGTGTCATGGTCACCGCTTCCCACAACCCCGGCAAATACAACGGCTACAAGGTTTACGGCGCAGATGGCTGCCAGATTACGACCGAGGCAGCTGCCGAAATTCTGGCTGAAATCGAAAAGCTGGATATCTTTGCGGATGTAAAGTACAGCGATTTTGAGGCTGGTCTTGCAAATGGCAATGTAAAGTAAATCCCGGATGAGGTCTACGCTGCCTTTGTAAATGAGGTCAAGAATCAGTCTGTCCTGTTTGGCGAAGAAGTCAACAAGAATGTGGCTATTGTTTACAGCCCACTGAACGGCACCGGTCTGAAGCCTGTGACCCGCACACTGAAGGAGATGGGCTACACCAACATCACCGTGGTCAAGGAGCAGGAGCAGCCGGACGGGAACTTCCCGACTTGCCCGTACCCGAATCCGGAGATTAAAGAAGCTATGGCACTGGGCATGGAGTATGCCAAAAAGTGCAATGCGGATTTACTGCTTGCCACCGACCCCGACTGTGACCGTGTGGGCATCGCCGTCAAGAACAAGGCAGGGGAGTACGAGTTGCTGACGGGCAACCAGACAGGTATGCTGTTACTGGATTATATTTGCTGCCAGCGTGTGAAACACGGCAAGATGCCCACTGACCCGGTTATGATCAAAACCATCGTGACGATGGATATGGGCGAGCAAATCGCTACCCATTATGGTTTGCGGACAATCAATGTGCTGACGGGATTCAAGTTTATCGGTGAGCAGATTGGCAAGCTGGAAAAGCAGGGCAGGGCAGACAGCTATGTGTTCGGCTTTGAGGAAAGCTACGGCTACCTGACCGGCTCCTACGTCCGCGATAAGGACGGCGTGGACGGTGCTTACATGATCTGCGAGATGTTCAGCTACTACGCCACCAAGGGCATCAGCCTGCTGGATAAGCTGGACGAGCTGTACAAGACCTACGGTTACTGCCTGAACACCCTGCACAGCTATGAGTTCGACGGCAGCGCCGGTTTTGCCAAGATGCAGAGCATTATGCAGGCATTCCGCGGCAATATCAAAGCGTTTGGCGGTAAGAAGGTTGTAAAGCTGCTGGATTATGCTTAGCAAAACAGAACTGTTCATTTAGAATATAAGCCGCTTGTTCTTTGCGGCATAATAAAAGGTACAAATTATATACCAGTAAGGAGGATCTGCATGAAAACTTCATCTATTCT
>OGGU01001553.1_pt1 | contig 13314 bp, 6 predicted proteins | sample 1571241 | NCBI WGS metagenome assembly OGGU01 (sample SAMEA2581934, study PRJEB24529) | metagenome | biome: Human gut stool | place: China | collected 2011
ACTTGTGACATAAGCTGTTGTAAGATCACTTATTGTCATACCAACGGCACCTGCAAGTCCGCCCCATGCACCACCTATCAGAAGCGCTGCAAGTACACAGAATACATTACCAAAGTGAAACATAGTTCTTTCTGTTCCAACTGGAATATCTATCTTTATAAATGTAGCACCAATATAACATAGCGCTGCACACAAAGCTGCCTGTGCTATAACCTTTGCATCTATAGACTTCTTTTCCTTTGTTGAAAACATACTGCAAATTCCAGATATAAGTACAACAGCGCCTATAATAGCTGCTAATAATGAAAATGCATATGCTTTATTCCCTTTAACAACATATGTGTTAACACATAACACAATACCAATGATAAGTATAATTAAACCTACCACAGCCTGAATAATACCATTCTTTTTTTCTTTCATAAACTTTCATATTTTATCGTGCAGACAATTCGATTATGACATCATCACCTGATACCAATATCGTATAATAAATATATCTGCATATAAAATACTTACCTCCTTTGCATATCCTTGTTACCTTATAAGACTGTCTCTGTCTTATAACCACATATGATAATGCATATCAGGCATTATTAAAAGTACCAGTCTGATATTTATTTACAAGGTCAGATTAACCATTTTAACACCAAAATTTACAGCCAGAACCTGCATTTTTATATTCTTATATTTTTCTTTGTTACTATTTAATCCTTTTAATTTCTCTGTCGCTGTTTATCTGCCACACCTGAACGCACTTATCATATGTGTATTCTTTTAAAACATCTATTCCATACTTTCCAACTTCATCATACCACTTGTCATCACCCTCAACACGCTTTAGAAGTGTATCATTGTACATCGTTGATGAAGCCTTTGTTATAATTATGTCAGCATTTTTCTGCTTTGCATATGCCAGCAGGCTGACATCTTCATCTGGCATTGTAAATGTATATTCCACATCCGTTGATACCACATTTCCATCTGCATCTGCCCAGCACTTAAACTTATAGCCTTTTTTAACTTCTGCTTTTACAGTAACTACTGTGCCAGTCTCTATGTACTCACCTGATTCATAGTTTGTTGTGGATATTCCTTTTTGTGAAGATGTTTTAAGAACTGGCTGTGGTGCAACTTCTTCAATCCAGTGAGCCGTATAATTTCTATCTCCTACTGAACCCTTCCTAATTGTTACCGTTGTATTCGCACCTCCAGAAAGTTCTGTACCACTCCATCCACTAAATACATATCCCCGTTTTATCGGATTAATAAGCGTAAATTCATCTTTTGTTGTATAAGTTGTTCTATTATCTGTACTTACACTTCCTCCATCAAGATTGTAGGTTATTTTGTAATTTATTGGTTTTGTATGAATATAGATAGTTCTGTCATCATTCATAACCCAACTATTCTCATATCTACCAAGTGAAGAATTATAAGTTGTATCATCCCAATACTTATTATTATTGGAAGTTTCTACAATATAATCTATTTCATACCCTTCTTTTAGATATATGTATGTTGGTGCTGACTGGCTGTAATGATATGAGTACTGTTTCCCATTTTCTATTATAATATCATTACCCTCCATATCTTTACCTGTCACCTTATATACCCCCTCATCTCCATCAACCTTAAGATTATAATCCGGCAGCCAATTAGCATATAATGTTACATAATCAGTACTATGCCATGCATAATTACCATTCCAATACCAGAAGCAGCTAGTATCCTCTTTTACCGCAATACCATCTGCATCATATATTTTTTCCCACCAGTTACCATCATCATGATACCGAAACCAGCCATTGAATATATAACCTTTTCTTGTTGGAATATCACCATTCATATAACAATAAGAACTCTCAAGCCACGTAGGATGCACAACATTCGTTATATTTCCATTTGGATTATTTATATTGTCACCCGGATACTTCAAATCTCCTTCATTGGCATTAAATTCGAGATTATTTTGTTTCCATTCCGCCCATACACTATAATCATAATAACTTACTTCTGTATCTATGGCAGGTGTTCCGTCTGAATTCCATAACTTTACTTTTTCCTTGTCTTGGTCGGTACCAAATTTAAGTGTTTTTCTATCAGAACCATTATTAACAGCATATCTATATCCATACCACCCCATGAATGTATATCCAGCTTTTGTTGGTACTGATACATTGCTTCTCATCTGACCCCAATATGTTTTTGTAAGCTCTTTTCCATTTGCGTTAGATATTGCATCTGTTTCACTATCAAAAGCATAAATAGTATTAGCCTCTACGGCTTCTATCTTTACACTTTGCAAGAAAGCTTTTTTAGCATCCATATTATCAGAACCACCTGTTGGCAGATCATACCCCTGATTATTGGTAAAATATAATCTAAGCTCATAGTCAGCCGCATCACCCGTTGTATTTACATAATATTCTAAATGTGGCATATTTCTGCTATCCCTCCAATAATGAGGACTTTGAACACTAGCGCCTGTACCTGTAATCGTAACATCACCTATGGAACTCCATTTTTGTTTATCCATAACATCATTACCAAAATTAACACATACATCCCAATATTCAAAGGCACTGCCACCCTCCTCTGTAAAATCAAATGTAACTTTATATTTTCCCGCTGGTAGCCAAGTATAAGGTCCATATATGGTTGTATTAGTTCCTATTGTTTCTATTTCTTCTTTATGTATAAGCATCTTAGATAACCAATTATCCGAAATAGTATAAGTTTTTTGAAGATTAACTCTTTTTTCATTATCCCTATAATAATAGGTTATACTATTGTTATACATATCAATCTCATCTGACTTATGTGTAAATCTATAATTATATGCATAACTATATGAAGTACACGCCATAATAATAATTATTATTATAGTTACCAAACCCTAATAATTCTATATACTTTTTATTCTTAATTTTCTTTACTTCAATATTTTTTCCCAAATAAACTCCTCCTACTATTAATCATCAAAAGCACAAAAGCATACTAAGCCACAAGAATAGGTACCTACTTCTCTTCTTGTATTATTATATTTTCCTATATTGTAAGCTAATTCTTCAAACCTAGTATTAGCCTCATCTCCATCTTCATTTATAGCAATGTAATAATAGCCTGTACACATAGAAAATGTTTCAGCATCCCTTGAAAAATATCTTGTGGTAATTGTCTTTAATGCATAAGGACACTCCTTATCAGCCCCCTGATTAACATCTTGACCTACCTGCCACCAATTACTCCCTGTATATGCATACATAGGTCCATTAGGTCCTTCTACCGTAGGAAAATCATAACCACCAGAACTGTTATCATCCTTATTATCCTCCGCTGGTGGCTCTGGAGCATCCTCTTTTGGTTCCTCCGGTGTTGTATCTGGCTGTGCTGGCGTGTCATCTGGTTCAGTTGGTGTGTCTGATGTTTCATCCTTTGGTTCTTCTGGTGTTTCATCTGGTTCCGCTGACGTGTCTGTTGTGTCATTCTTTGGTTCTTCTGGTGTTGTATCCGGCTGTGCTGGCGTATTGGATGTATCATTTTTCGGTTCTTCCGGCTTAACATTATCATTATCTGCTACATTACTTTCTGCCTTTGTAACCTCTTCCCTTGCAGCTTCTATAACAGACTCTTCTTTTTTAGCTGTTTCTATTTCCTGCTTTACATCATCTGAAGCTGATATATCAGAATTACTTTCTTCTTCTGTACTCTCACTTGCATCTGCCACTGTAGCGCCTGTTGCTATTTCTATCTTACTTCCATCCGCCTTTACAAGGGTTCCTGCATCCTTAACTTCTATATCACTTACATGAAGCTTTCCATTTATTGTTTTAGCTTTTCCTGTAAATGTAACTTTATTGCCTTGAGCATCTGCTACCTCTATAGTCGTATCCCCATTTTCACTTGCTACTGCCTTTCCTTCTAGTGTATATGTATTTCCATCCGCATCCGTATAATTAAATGTAACAAGTCCCGTCTTTGCGAGCTCTTTTGCTGCATTGCTGGCGGTTTCAGCACTCACTGTTACCGGCTGGACCTCTGTTTCATCATTATTTGCTGCCTTTTTTCCACAACCTGACGAAACAAGTATTGTTGCTATTACCGTTGTTATTAATGTTGCTTTGATTAAATTTTTCCTTCTCATATTCTTTCTCCTCTTAAATATAAATTCGTAGATTTCGAACCTCTTCCTGTTTTGCATAATAATTCCATAAAAACATTATCAATATTTAATAGCAGCTTGTTTTTAATAACAGTCTGGAATATAACCTGCATTTATAATTTCTATAATCTATAGATACAATTAGCAGAGTTGTTATTATTAATTATTTTTCCATATTTGCTTATTTATAGTTCAATGCATTAGACTATCAAGGCTGTTAATAATAAATACATCTGTTGCATATAAATCATTTCCCATAGCCTAATTAAATAGTTCTAAACCTTACCCACTGCTCTTGACAAATAACCAATTAAATCAATAGAACCATTAGTAATCACCTATAACCAGCTTCTTCTATAAATGTAAACTTCCCAGGTTAATACAAAAAACTTTTATTTGTTATGTCATCCATTCTTTTCAAGACATAGAATAAACAACATAACATTAATGTCCTCTATGGTAATTCCTAAACATTCCCCTGCCTCAAATTATTAAATTGTTAAATAATCTCTTAAAATTATGGAATTATTATGATTTTAGTAAAGTAGTTAGCTATAAATCTCATCATATATAATATGATACCAGTGTCAAAAATGAACTTGTAACTCACTGATGTATATGGACTGATTCACTGTCTTGAAATGAATTCAATCCCCCTGCCACCTTACTATCACTTGATATAACGCATCACTATCCGACTATATATACGTTATATAGATTAATAAGACTTCATCATTATCAACTATAAGCTAAAACTATCTATCCTCTCTGAACGCCCTCATTCCTTTCTCTTTATATGTTTTTTATTATGTCAGCAATAAAAACATTTTCACCCTAACATTTTTATACATTTATAATAGCACAGCATATGCACATAGTCAACTCTTTTATTTAATAATTATATTATTAGAATTTCATCATTAAATGCTCCTGTTGCAACTGATATTTCCATTATAATTATCATAAAACATCCCGATTACAACCAGCATTTCCATTATAATTATCGTAAAACATCCCGATTACAACCAGCATTTCCATTATAATCACCATTAAATATCCCAATTATAACAATATTTCCATTATAATTAATATCCCCGCCATAACTGCTATCTGCACATCTTACGTCTTCTATCATCTAATGGCGATAATGCATCCATACCAGCCACAACGGGGAATTTTTAACTAATATCCAGAAATATTACATTAATATTTTGCCTTTATGAATTCCGTCAATAATATATAACTGCTCTTTCTACCTTATATTAACATTTCAAGCTAACAAATAATATTTCCTGCCAATACAATATTTCTACTGACATCAACAAAAATATTTTCTGTCAGCATTAATAATAAACTATATCCACTACTAACTCTGCCAATAATCCATATTCACCACCCACATTACTGATAATCTCTCACCAAAAACATAGGCTTTATAGTTACAACCTCGTCATACTCTTCCTGCTCTACTGCAACACTTGAATTAAGTGCGCGTAAGTCATTCTTAAGTACAGCAAGTGCTTCATCAACCTCAACGGCTCTTCCTTCTTCGATAATATCAATCATCCTCTTAATAACTATTGGATGTGCATAATATGCAGGAACCGGGAATTCGGGATACTTTTCTATATAACTCTGCATATCATCAACAGCCATCTGAAGATGCGACTCTATGTACTTCCTGTTATTACGTGCCGTTGGAAGGACATTGGCACTTGAGAAAAAGAATATAGCTGCAAGTCCAAACAGAAGGAAATACATAGAAAATCCTGCGTGGGTTATAAGTGCATATATTCCATATATAAGCGAAGCTGCTCCAAGAAGAGTTATAAAAAGCGCAACCCACTTGTAAGCCGGATTACTCCTGTCATATACTCTCTTTCTCTTAGCACCTGCACTGAGCGTTATACTTAATTCCTCTTTATCATTAAGATAGCTAAGACAGTTATTAAGCGCTGCAACATTCTGCTTTGCCTTAGGTGACAGCACCTTTGCCTTCTTTTTAGCCATCTGTCTTTCTTTTTCTTTAAGCCTCTTTTCAGCATCTGCACTGTGTGTTCTTATATAAGAATAATTCTGTCTTATATAAGAAAGAAGCTGGTCGACATTCTCCTCAAACTTGAAGTTACACTGCTTTTCCTGTCCATTATCATACTCTACTACAAGATATGGAATAGAAGCAAACAATCCTTTTCCTGTAAAACCGCCCTTACTCATAGCAATTCTTTTATATATTCTTTTAACAGAAGAAAGCGGTATATAATATCTCCTGTCAAAGTAAAAGCTATTAAGATATATAGCCTTCTCACCAACCCCACAAGGTCCGAACTTCCTACAGTTCTTTTTATCCTTTACAAGTTCTTCCTTTGATAATGAAGTCTGTGATAAACAATGTGGTTTAAATATCATACTCACTGCTCCCTTCGTCACATAGTTATTATAGCTCCCAGCCAGTCTTTCATTAATAAATTCTGATTAACCAGCTAAGAGCTATTCACATTCATACAAAACACATAATCATAAATAATACCAATCTATATGATTAAGTATATTTATAACAGCCAGTAACCTGTATACATATGCTAAACAGCCACTTAAGCTGCTGCCTTAGTTTGCTTTCTTGTTGCATACATAAATATTCCAAAGAATACAACAGCAATAATAATACCTGCTGGATAAGCTACCTTTGTACCAAGATTCAGACATTCTTTTGCATAGAAGAAGTATGTCATAGACACAGCACTCATAAATGTTGCTGGAACTGCTGTAATCCAGTAATTCTTCTTTTCCTTGAACAGGAACATGCTCGCTGTCCATAATACTATCATAGCAAGTGTCTGGTTTGTCCAGCTGAAGTATCTCCATATGATAGTATAATCAAGATGTCCTACAAATGCACCAACTGCAAGTAAAGGTGCACAGAGAATAAGTCTTTTTGTATACTTACCCTGATCAATGCCAAACCAGTCTGCAAGTGTAAGTCTTGCACTTCTGAATGCTGTATCACCAGAAGTAATAGGGCAGACAATAACACCAATCATGGCAAGTGCTACACCGACACCACCCATTGTCTTAGAGCAGACATCATATATAGCTGCTGACTGTCCGTTTGCAAGTATTGCACTAAGTCCTGTGCTTAAACCATCTGTTACTTCATATATAGAACATCCGGCTGCTGCCCATATAAGAGCTATAACACCCTCTGCAACCATCGCACCATAGAATACGAAATGTCCCTGTTTCTCTGACTTCATACAACGTGCCATAAGTGGTGACTGTGTTGCATGGAAACCTGATATAGCACCACATGCTACTGTGATGAACATAACACTCCATATAGGTGTTGCCTTAGGGTGCATGTTAGTAAAGTTACTCCAGATTTCTGGTATCTGATACTCTGAATGTGTGAAGATACCAATAGCAACACCAAGTGCCATAATGATAAGACATATACCAAATATAGGATATATACGTCCGATAATCTTATCAATAGAGATAAATGTTGCTATAAAGTAGTAAGCAAGAATAATCCATAACCAGAATTCTGTATTTGCTACAATACCTGTAACTCCACCATTCTTAAATAATGTTACGATAAGTCCTGCAGGTCCTACTGCAAATACTGTACCTACCATAACAAGTAATACTACACTGAATATTCTCATAACATTCTTCATAAAGCCGCCAAGATATATACCACAGACTTCTGAAATAGATGCTCCGTTATTACGTTCTGAGAGCATTCCTGAGAAATAATCATGAACACCACCGGCAAATATAGTACCAAATGTAATCCAAAGAAAAACAACTGGTCCCCAAAGGGCGCCCTGCATAGCACCAAATATTGGTCCAAGACCTGCAATATTAAGGAGCTGTACTAAAAACAGCTTCCACTGTGGCATAACAACATAGTCTACGCCATCATTAATCTTAACTGCTGGTGTCTCTCTGTCATCAGGTGCGAATGTATTCTCTACAACTTTACCATAGACGAAGTATCCACCTATCAGAAGAGCCAGACAAATAAAAAAACTAATCATAGCTTTTTCCTCCTCATTTGATTAAATAATAAAATATTAAATTGTATACAGTACTGTTTTTTTATATCTTCATTATAAACTTTTCATAAAAAATTTCAACTTTCAAAGCAAAAAAAATGTACCGAAAAACTTCGGTACATTTTGTGAAAATTGTATAATTATATATTATTTTGCATGTACTGTTTTATAGCTTTTCACTAATTGCCAGTACGTATTATCCACACATATCACCTATGTAATATGCAATCTCTCATCAATGCAGATAGCTTTCAGGAATATAATCTTCTTCTACATTCTGCCTAGCTGTTCATAATCATCATCTGCATTCTGTTCTCAACATTGGCATAACTTGTATCAGGGTCAAGGTCAAGTGGAAGAATTGTAACGTCTGGATAATCCTCTTTAATTCTCTTTATAACACCTCTTCCACATATATGGTTAGGAAGACATCCGAACGGCTGAAGAATGATAAACGACTTTACCCCCTCCTTTGCATAATGAACTATCTCTGCCGCCATAAGCCAGCCCTCACCACAGCTTAATGTTTCCGGTATGATATTTCTTACGCCTTCATACATATCCCTTGGTCTTAACGCCTTTTTATACAGCGGATGAAGCACTGCGATCTTTTCAAGGCTCTTCTGGACATGGTCAAACAACCAGTCTACAGCAAAAGGATAAGGGAATATATTGGCATTATAATCCTTTATCTCAACCATTGAAGCTAAGAAGTCTTTTCTTAACTGGTCAGTTATTCTTGGGAATATAGTTTCCATTCCGTTAGCTTCCATATATCTCTCGATATTAAAGTTAGAACCGGAATGATATGTAACAAGCAGCTCTCCCGTAATAAACACCTTTGGCTTTAAAGTGCTTCTGTCATATGGAACTGCCGCCATATCTTTCATACACTGCTCAAAGACCTTTCTTGCATTACCGATGCCTTTTCTTATGCCATCTGCCAGCATTTCAACACAATGATTGTATACACGGTCTGTTTCTCCCTTATTAATCTCATAAGGACGTGTTTTTCTGCATACATCTGTTAACATATCAAGCATCATAAATGTCCATACTGCCTCAAGCACAGCACTCACACCAAGAAGGAACACTCCCGGGTGGTTTCTTTTTGTATCATTGACATCAGTTGTAAGAATAGGTACATCCGAAAATCCCGAAGCATCAAGACCTTTTCTTAAAAGTCCTGCATAATGTGACATACGGCAGTCGCACTGGAACTTTACCATACCTACAGCTACCTCATCGTGATTATAGTTACCTCTCTTAAGTTCAGCTATAAGTTCACCTATAACCATCTGTGCTGGAAAACATATGTCATTGTGTACATATTTCTTTCCAAGCTTAATCTCCTCAGTTGAACCTATCGGTATCCTCTTAACCTTAAAGTTCTCCTTTTCAAGTATGCCCTCGAGTATCTTAGACACTTCAACCGATATATTAGGAACAAGTATAGTCCTTACTTTCTTGTCCTTTCTATAGAACTTTGCAGGACTAGGCTCTGTAAGGCTTTCATACATATGCCTTTTTATAAACTGCTCATCACTTATGCTCCTTCGTATCTCTACCGACCTTAAAAATGACTGTATTCTAATGCCAAGTGCGCCAGTAGCATCGCTTTCATCGACCTTAAGAACAAGAGGAGGCTTATGTCCGCTCTCATTCATTATTCGTATTATTTCATCGGAAAGTATTGCATCATGTCCACAGCCAAAGCTTACTATCTGGATATACTCAAGCTCGGGTGTCTTTGCGGCAACCATCGCCGCAGAAAGCATACGTGTGTGGAAGTTATTGGTAATCTCCGCTCTTGTATTGGATAAATCCTGTTCGTTCAACTGCCTTAAGCTGTCTACAGGAAGCACTGATATACCTTTCTTAATAAGCATATGTGATATATTCTTGCTTACAAACGGGTCTGTATGATATGGTCTTCCCGCCAGCACAACAACAAACTTCTTATGTTTCTTTGCATCCTCTAACACCTCATCTGCCATACTGACAAGTGTGTCCTTGAACTCATCCCTTGCCGCTTTTGCCTGCTTATATGCTTCTTCTGCCTCATTTTTTGTTACGCCAAGCTCATCTGTGGCATACTTAATAATCTGGTGTCTTCTGTCCTTTACAGAAAACCAGTGGAATATAGGTGTATCAAACTTAACGCCGTATCTTTCCTCAGGAGTCTGTGAGTTTCTGACAACCATAGGATAGCCCATGACTACTGAACATACATAAGGGCTTAACTTATCAGTTCCCTCTGGTGGCATATGCATAACATACGGCATAAATATCCTGTCGACCTTCTGGTTTACAAGACTTTCTATATGTCCGTGTACAAGCTTTGCAGGAAAACATATTGTATCAGAAGCAACATACTTAAGACCATTTTCGTACATCCTTCTGTTGCTCTTCTGCGATATCTTAACATTATATCCAAGTGCCTTTAAAAATGTTGTCCAGAATGGCATACTGTCCCAGAATTCAAGTACGCGTGGAATACCTACAGTGACATTTTTCTCATCGGACACCCTTGTATAATCATAATTCTTAAACAGCAGTCTTTCTCTTGCTGCAAATACATCAACAGGAGTATAGGCTTCTTCTTCCTCAACAGCTGCCGCAGTCTGCTTTTGTGCTTCACTCTCTGCATTTTTCAGACCTTTTTCTTTATCAGCAATATCTGTGGCACGCTTGGCAGCTGCATTGTCAGGCAGAAGTCCATTCTCACACCTGTTGCCAGTCACCCATGTTCCTCCATCTGGAAAATGCATTATATTACGCATACAGTGATTGCCACAGTGCTCACATCTTACACCCGATTCAGTTGTATATTCAAATGTTCTTACAGCCTCAAAGCCAATGAAAGAAGCGCTTTCATTATCCGCATAACCATACTGTTTAATATGCTGCTTTGCCGCAAGCGCCGCTCCTACAGCACCCATTTCACCCGGATACGGTGCAAGCGTGACATCCATTGACAGATACTCTTCTATTGCACGAAGCACAGCCCTGTTTCTGAAAGTTCCACCCTGAACCACAACTCTGTTTCCAAGCTCTGACGTATTAGCTATCCTTACAACCTTTGTGAACACATTTTCAATGATAGAACGGCAAAGACCCGCCATAATATCCTGTGGCTGCTTGCCATCTCTCTGCTCATTGATGATAGTGCTGTTCATAAACACTGTACAGCGGCTTCCAAGGTGGGCAGGATTATTTGATGCAAATGCTTTGTCTGCTATATCTGAAACATCTATTCCAAGATTAACTGCAAAGTTCTCAAGAAACGAACCACACCCTGATGAACAGGCTTCATTCAGCATAATGTTTGTTATAACGCCGTCATTTAGCCATATAGCCTTCATATCCTGTCCGCCTATATCAAGTATAAATGTCGTATCAGGATAATACTTCTGACAGCCTATAGTGTGCGCAACTGTTTCCACTGTATGATAGTCAGCACTCAGCGCCATTGCAAGAAGGTGTTCTCCATAGCCTGTTGTTCCAAGTCCAAGACATTTTAAGGTTATTCCTTTACTCTTATACTTATCATATATCTGCACAATGCCATGCTTGACTACCTTAAGAGGGTCGCCGTGATTGTTGGCATAAAATCTGTCAATAACCTGCTCATTTTCATCTATAAGCACGAACTTGGAGGTTGTACTTCCTGAGTCTATACCTAAGTACACATTCAGTACGCCATCCTTAACTTCGGTTTTATAGTCCTTACACACATCATATAACTCTTTATCGTGTCTTTCATTGAACTTATCAAGCTCCTCCTGTGTCTTAAAGAAAGGCTCACTAACTCTCTTATCGCAGGCATAATCCTCTGAATTATACGACTGCAACCTGTCGAGCAGTTTACCGAATGTAACATATTCCGCCTTATCTGCAAATATATTATCTATAGCCACCGCTGTACCGTAGGCAACGATAGTTTCCGCATGCTCCGGCACAACTATGTCATCACCCTTAAGCTCCAGCCTTTCTGCAAACACCTTTATAAGTGTAGGATTAAATGTAAGCGGACCACCCTCAAATATTATAGGCGGCTTAAGCTCAAGTCCCTGTGAAAGTCCTCCTATTGTCTGCTTTGCTATGGCATGAAATGTCGACAGGGCTATATCTTTTCTGTCTGCGCCCTGTATAAGAAGAGGCTGTATATCAGTCTTTGCAAATACGCCACATCTTCCTGATATATCATATACAGTGCTCCCCTTAGAAGCCATACTCTCAAACTTATCTGATGGCACACCAAGAAGTGAAGCTATCTCATCTATAAATGCACCAGTACCGCCAGCACAGCTGCCATTCATTCGCATATCAGAAGTCTGTAGCTTATCTGTATTCTTATCATAATAAAAGAATATAACTTTTGCATCCTGTCCTCCAAGCTCAATAGCTGTCCTTACATCAGGATAGAGCCTCTGGACTGCCGCAGCATTGGCAACAACCTCCTGTATATAATGTATCCCAAGTGCCTTGCTTACAGGCTTGCCGCCAGAACCACACACAGCCGCCTTAAAGCTTACATCCCTGCCAAAGTGTCCTGCTGCCTCCTCTAACAGCAATCTCGCTGTTTCTACCTGTCTTGCATTGTGTCTTACGTATCTTGAATATTCAATCTTATTCGTACTAATATCTGTAACAACTATCTTGACAGTTGTTGAACCTACATCTATTCCAACTCTCATACATCCGCAATTCTTCTGTATATCACCTGTCATAACCTCTGCCTGACCTTTTCTTATAATCTTTCTGATATTCTTCTGCTGTCAGCTTATTTCTTTTCTTTACATCTGGTTAAGAAATGGAAGTATATCCTCTACATTTTCAAGAATATAATCTGCGCCTGCATTTGTCACAAGTTCGCACATTTTAATCTTTTCTTCTTCTGTCAAAATCCCCTGCTTTGCAAGCATGGTAACATGAGCAATACTTCCTCGGATATCCTGCTCATAGAATCTCTTGTCAAAAGAAATCGATGCATTGAAATTGTACACCAGCTGATCCGTTTCCTTTGTAAAACGACCACCCCATAACTGTGCCATTTCTCATCCTCTTTTCTATCTTATATTTTCTTTA
>OGGU01001554.1_pt1 | contig 13299 bp, 10 predicted proteins | sample 1571241 | NCBI WGS metagenome assembly OGGU01 (sample SAMEA2581934, study PRJEB24529) | metagenome | biome: Human gut stool | place: China | collected 2011
GGGCCAGTCCCCGCTCCAGCAGCCACAGGGCCGTGTCCTGGGCCCGGCGGCCCAGACGCCCCAGAATGCTGCCCTTGTTCAGCTGAATGACCACGCCGCCCTCAAACCAGCGGCGGATGATGTACGGGTCCCGCTGCACGGCATCGTACCGCTCCGGATGGGCGGCCACCGGAACGAGGCCCCGGCGGCGGATGGCGCGGAAGCACTGCTCCATAAACTCCGCCGACTCGTCAAAATAGAACTCCACCAGAAGATACCGGCCCCCGCCCAGGGTCTGAAGCTGGCGGCGGTCCAGCAGCTCGGGCAGCTCCGGGGTGCAGAACACCTCGGCCCCCGGGTGGATGCCCAGAGGGATCCCCTCCTGCTCCAGGGCCTGCCGCAGCCGGGAAAAGCCCGTGCGCAGGGCGGCGGAGCGGTAATTCTTCGGACCGTCCCCGGGAAGATTGCAGTGGGGCGTGGCGATGATGTCCGTGACGCCGGAGTCCGCCGCCATGCGGGCCATCTCCAGCGAGTCTTCCATAGAGGGGGACCCATCGTCCACCCCCGGCAGAATGTGGCAGTGAATATCCACCATGGCGGCGCTTCCCCCTCTCCCAAAGCACAATACGCGAAATTATAGTCAAGTATAGCACGTTTCCCCGGGCTTTTCAAGTCGAAGAAAGGCGAATCCCGCCGGTGGACGGCCCGGGCGGAAAAATCCCCTCCGGCGGGGCCGGAGGGGATGCGGACATTTGCCTGGCGGGTCAGAACAGATCGGGATACAGGGCCGACACCTGCCGGTACCAGCTTTGATAATCGGACAGGGTGTCGCCGTCCAGGGAGTATACCTGCCATTGGGCGGCGGAGTCGGCGGTGGTCAGGGCCTGCCCCAGGGGATACTTGCCCCGCTCCAGCTCCGTGGGATAGTACATCCCCGCGTAGTCGGAACCGGCGTCATAGGCGGTGAGGAACAGCAGATAGGGCTTGCCGGTTTCCATAGGCAGATAGCCCCCCTGGGTCCACAGGGCGTCGTCTGCGGTGTAGCACTCCTCGGTGATCACCAGCTGCGCCGGGGCCTGGCCCTTCAGCACCTGGGTCACCTGGCCGGTGGTTTTGGTATAGCCGGAGGCGACGTTGCCGTCGCTGTAGCGGGAGAGGACGTTTTCCTGAGTCTCCGGGGTAAATACCACGATCAGGTCGCTGACCTCCTGCAATTGGGACACCGTTGCCGCCTGGGTCACCCGGTCCGCGGACAGCCGGTGGACGGTCTGCTGTCTGGCGCCGCAGGCGGTCAGCATCACCAGGGCCAGCGCCAGCAGACAGGAAAGCAGAACTTTTGTGCGTCTCATGGAAAAGCCTCCTTTATATAAGATACCATCATTATACCATACCCGGGGGGGGAGTACAATTGGCAAATTGCAGAATTTTCCGAACGGAATCTATGGCTTTTCCACAAGAATAAACGGATATTTTGAACAAAATGTGAATTTACAGCGTGGTCACAAAGCGCCGCAGGCCGTCGTCCAGCAGCCGGGCGGCCCGGTCCCCCTCTCCGGCGGCGATGAGGTCCGTGAACCGGGCCAGGGTACGCAGGCTCTCCTCCCGGCCTACGGACCGGATATAGCCGGACCAGAACTCCAGGTTCACCTGCATGAAGGCGTTGAACAGCAGGGGGGTGATGGTGCTTTCCAGCGAGAGGAACAGCACCAGCAGGCTGGCACCCACGGCGATCAGGATGTACAGGGGCATTTCCTGATTGACCAGCGCCTTGGTGTCCTGCAGAATGACGCTCATGCCGCCGAAGAAGCAGTCCTTGCGCAGCAGCTTTTCGATCTGCTGGACGGCTTCCATGGTTTCGTCGCTGGCGCTGGGGGCGTCAAAGCGGACGATCAGCATGGTGGAATCGTTTTTGCCGAACATGAACTGCTGCACATCGGCAGGCAGCATGGCGGTGGGAATGTTGGGGTCGATCACATCGCTGAGCCAGAAGGTCTGGGTGACGCCGGGCACGGCTTCTATCTCCTTTTTCATGGCGATGAGTTCATTGGTTGGCAGGCCCTCTACCGTGATCATACCGGTGGAGGCCAGATGGAAATCGTCCTCAAGGGCTACCTCGCCGATCATGGAGTCCAGATCCTGTGGCAGGTAGGTGAGGATGTCATAATTGATGCGAGTGGCAATGGCGCCGATCGCGGAAGGGATCAACAGCAGCACGGCCACTGTTAAGATCAGCTTGCGCAGACGCACGATGCCTTGTGCGATCTTTTTCATGAGAACCCTCCAGAATAGAAAGTTGATTGGGAAAGCCCGCGAAACTGACCACCGGTCATCTTCCGGGCAAACACTATTATATTCAGCCCGGGCAGTGTGTCAAGCGGAAAAAGTGACTGAAAGTCAGTTTTTTTATCACCTGCAAAACATTGTATAATAAATCGGGCTTGCACAAACGGCCAAGGACTGCTAAACTAAGGTACGCAGACCGGACGCAGCACATACCTGCGTCTAAATTCAGAGAAAAGAGGAATCTACCCAAAGCATGAGCACCGTGGAAGGGAAAAAGCAGGAAAAGCGGCGCGCCCTGCTGGATGCAGCCTACGAGCTGTTTCTGGAGCGGGGCACCGCCAAGACCAGCGTGGAGGATATCACCAGCCGTGCCAAGGTGGGCAAGGGAACGTTTTATCTGTATTTTCAGGATAAGGGCGCGGTAATGCAGGCGCTGCTGGGGCGGGTGAGCTACCAGCTGCTGAACGATGCCTGCCTTGCGGTCGAGCAGCACCCCGAGCTGCCCGACTTTACCGCACAGGTGGTGTTCGTCATCGACCATATCATCGAGGCTTTGCGGCAGGACGTGCTGGTGCTGCGTTTTCTGGAGCGCAACTTCGTCTGGCCCGGGCTGGACCAGATCGAAGCCAGCAGGGAAGCCGAGCCCCTGATGCGCAAGCTGCTGGCCATCGTGCTTTCCAGCCCGGAGATGGCCGGACGTAGTGAGCGGGAGGTCTACCAGCGCATCACCGCCTTGGGCAGTATGTGTATGTCAGTGTGCTATTCCAGCATTCTGGAGGGCAAGCCGGACAACATCGACGCCATGAAGCCGGTGCTGTACGATATCATCCGCCGGGCACTTTCGCCGGAAAAGTAAAAAAGAACGCATAAAAAGCACAAAAGGTCTTGCTTTTTGCAAAAAGCTGTGGTAAACTATCCAAGTCGATATAACATGGACGGTTAGCTCAGCTGGTAGAGCATCTGCTTGACGTGCAGGAGGTCACAGGTTCGAGTCCTGTACCGTCCACCATACAGTTCGTACTCGAACCCAATTCTCTATGAGAAAGGGTTCGGGTACGTTTTTTGTTTGCAGGAGGTTCTGAGAAAGGACTACTCGGAACAGTAAACGAGCAAAGGCAGGGTATCACTATGACGGTGGTATCCTGCCTTTTGTTTTGCGGGATCAAGTTCGCCTTGTGCGAACTTGGTCGCCCCCCTATATGGCTCACTGGGGGCAATCGCTGCATACGTGCGTACCGGGGAGAGCCTGTACACCTCTGGCAAGGTGTAACACACTAGACTTTGTGCCAAAGTCTGTGTGCTAAGGGGTCAAGCCCCTTAGAATCCCTGCGGAGCGTGTACGCACGTACGCAGGAAAATGGCAAAATTTCACTATATCGGGGGTGTTCTTTCATTGGAGAGTATGGTATACTCGGCTTAGTTCAACAAATAAGAATTTGAGGAGGAAAAGTAGATGAGAAAATTATTACCAATTTTGCAAATCATAGATTTGGTTTTGTTGTTATTGAGTCTGTATTTTCATAACGATATGCTTTTAATCGTCGCAGCAGTAGTTATAGCTGTTTGCGTTGTTCTTACTTTTAGCAATATGAAAAACAAACGATAACCTCCAGTTTGCTGTACTCGTTTCCAGCAGGGTCTGGGGCAGGCACGCCCCAACAAGAACACTTCAAAACGCGGGAGCGTTGCAGAAGTGCAGTCCCGGAAGGGCACAACATTTTCAAGAATTGAAAATTTGTGGCCACGGGACGATTCTTGCTCTCACCTTTTTCGCTGCGTTTCGCAATTTTCACATTTCAATCTGCTCGCAGATTGTTGACAAGCTGCGCTTGACCCGATACTATAAAGGCAAGTCGAATACACGCCAAGGAGGTGCAACCATGACCGCCGTGATCTACGCCCGCTATTCATCTGACAGCCAGCGAGAAGCGTCCATTGAAGGACAGCTGCGCGATTGCAAGGACTACGCCGAGAAGAACGGTATCACCGTGGTCGGCACCTACATCGACCGTGCCTACTCTGCCAAGACGGATGACCGCCCGGATTTCCAGCGGATGATAAAGGACAGCGCAAAGAAAATCTTCGATGTGGTTCTGGTCTGGAAACTGGACCGCTTTGCCCGGAACCGCTACGATGCCGTGAACTACAAGTACCAGCTGGAAAAGAACGGTGTCCATCTGGTGTCTGCCATGGAACCCATCTCGCAGGGGCCTGAAGGCATTATGGTGGAGAGTATGCTGATTGGCATGGCGGAATACTATTCCGCCGAACTCGCCCTGAAAGTGGCGCGCGGTGAGCGCGAAAACGCCCTCCAGTGCAAGTACAACGGCGGTGTGGTGCCGCTGGGCTTCACCATTGGCAAGGAGGACAGGCTGTACCATATCGACCCGGAGACGGCTCCCATCGTGCAGGAGATCTTCAGCCGGTATGCCGACGGCGAACCGGCCGAGAAGATCGCAGCATCCCTGAACGAGCGCGGTCTGCGTACCCGCACCGGGAAGCCGTTCGTGAAGAACAGCTTCTTCCAGATTTTCCGGAACCGCCGCTACATAGGCGAGTACCGCTATAAAGACATCGTGACACCGGGCGGCATTCCAGCCATTATTGATCAGGACTTGTTCAACCGGGTGCAGCAGCGTTTCGAGCAAAACAGGATTGCCCATGGTCGGCCCGCAAAAGAGGATGTGAGCTATCTGCTGACCACCAAGCTGTTCTGCGGCAAGTGCGGTACGCTCATGGGCGGCGAAAGCGGCACAAGCCACATGGGAAACACCTACTATTACTACAAGTGTGGCAAAGCCAAACGCCACGGCAAGGCGCACTGCGATCTGAAAGCCATCCGCAAAGAGCCGTTGGAACGGTTCGTGGTGGAGACTGCCATCAAGGTGATTTTCAGCGATGAAATCATCGAACGGCTGATAGATTTGATTATGGAAGCTCAGCAGCAGGAGAACACCCGCCTGCCCGTTCTGAAAGACCAACTCCGGGATACAGAGAAGCGGCTGGCAAATCTTCTGGAAGCCATTGAACAGGGCATCCTGACCCCGACCACCAAGCAGCGGCTGGACGAACTGGAAGCCCGGAAAGAAGCTCTGAATACCAGCATTCTGGAAGAAGAGCTGAAAAAGCCCGTCCTGACCCGCGAATGGATGCGGTTCTGGTTTGAAAAATTCCGCAAGGGTGACATGAGAGACATGGAACACCAGCGGCAGATCATTGATACCTTTGTCAACTCGGTCTACGTCTTTGATGACCGGGTCGTACTCAATTTCAACTTCACGGATGATGCCAAAACGGTCACCCGTGAGGAAGTGTTGGGTTCGAGTGCTGTGGACAATGCTCCACCACATCCCCAGACCATTCGGTCTGGGGATTTTTTGTAGTGGCTGCTGCGCCGCTTGTAAATCCACCGTATTTTCGTTATAATAAAGCTGAAAGAAGGTGGGCACTATGGTTTTGCAATACTATGTAATAGAATCTGCTACCGGGAAGCATATCAATATTGAAGTCGATGCAGCATCAAAAGATGATTTGGAAATCACCCGGAGCGGCTGGCAGACCGTCTGGGACACAGATTTCATTCTTGACCCTCAAAAAGAAAAGTATGTTGCCAAAACCGAAGAGGGTGAAATCGTTGCGCTTGGTGCCTACCGTGTTCGGGAAGGAAGCGTAGCGGTCTATATCGCTTATATCGAAAGCCAGCCGGAAAGCAACCCCACTCTGACAAGGCAAAAGAAGTATCAGGGCATTGGGAAAGCGATGATCGCATTTGGCATCCAACTTTCAATCGATGCAAACTGTAACGGAGTGGTTGTTTTTGAAGCGAAAACGGACGAATTGGAGCAGCATTATATCCGGGATTTTGGCGCGCGTCCGGTAGCATCTCTGTATCCAGATGGACCCAAGACTTTTATGATTGCCGATCAGGCGGCCAAAGATATTTTTTCTTCGTATCTTTTTTGAGAAAGGAGAAAGATCACATGAAAGAGTACAATAAAGATTTTGACATTGATTTTTCTCCCATGTCGGATGAAACCATGTCGTGGCTGGACGAACTACTCATGACCTGTAAGCGTTTTCATGTGGATTACTATAATGCGTCCGAAAAAGACCGTGCTTTTGTGGAAGCCGTGGCGCGGAAAAACTATGGCTTGAAGCAAGCACGCAACAGCGGAAAGCCCGCATCTACCGTTGCGCCGTTCTTTGGCATTCATCGTGCCGGCTGAACGCATCGGGTTCAACTGCCGTGGACAATGCTCCACCACATCCCCAGACCATTCGGTCTGGGGATTTTTTGTTGTCATTCGCCAGCCCGGAACAGCAAGCCGAGAATTTCACTTTATCGGGGGGTGTTCTTTCCTTGGCGAGTGTGATATACTCGGCTTAGTGCAACGAATCCAAATTGTGGAGGAAACAAACGTGGAAGATAATAAATCAATGAATGTCAAGAAAACGGTAAAATCAGGGATAACTTTTGGAAGTGCATTAGCTATGGTTATTAGTTATACAACGTGGAAGTCTATCGGTTGGGCGATTTTTCATGGATTACTTAGTTGGGTATATGTCATATATTTCCTTTTGCGTTACTAAATTCCCGTTTGCCGTACTCATTCCCGACAAAAGGCAGCGCACAAATATACACATAAAGGAGATGCTTCCCCATGGAATACAAACGTTTTGGCAATAAGATCATTGTACGCATCGACAAGGACGAGGAGATCCTTGAACAGGTCAAAGAACTTGCCCTGAAAGAAAACATCCGCCTTGCCGCCGTGCAGGCGCTGGGCGCCACCAACAGCTTTACGGTGGGCGTATATAATGTAGCAGAGAAGCAATACTACGCCAACACCTTCAGCGGCAGCTTTGAGATCGTGTCCCTGACCGGCACCATCAACACCATGAACGGTGAATTCTACACCCACCTGCACATGAGCGCCGGAAACGACAAGGGCGAGGTGTTCGGCGGGCATCTGAACCGGGCGGTGGTCAGCGCCACCTGCGAGATGGTGGTGGATGTTCTGGACGGTACGGTAGACCGCCAGTACGACCCCGTTACCGGGCTGAACCTGTTCAAGTTCTGAGCTTCTTTTCAAAAACGAGAAAGTCCGCTGCGCGGTGTCTGCGCAGCGGACTTTTGTTTATAGCTCTTCCCGGCGGGTGTAGGGCGTCATGCCGTGGTCGGCAGGGTCGTAGGCTTCCAGCACGGTAATGTAGTTTTCCTGAAAGTGGCACAACACGGTCTTTAAAATGCCGCTCAGCTGCCCCTTTACCGTGATGGTGGACAGGACAAAGTCTGCCACCAGCTGCACCGTCTCCGGCTGCAGCTCAAAGCACAGGCCCACCGCCAGCATAGGGATGACGATCTGCTGCGCCTGCAGCGGCACCGCGCTGCCCAGCTTTTCCAGTACCGGACGGCTCAGCGCCGAGGCTGCCTGTACGCAGCGCTCCACCTTTTCCTGCGGGAAGCGCTGCATCAGTTCCATGCTGCGCAGCTGCGCCACCACGGCGGCATCGTCGCGCACGATGCCCCGGGTCACCTCTTCCTCCGTGCGGGTGGTCGCGCATTGCAGCATACAGCGCATGGCGTCCTCATAGCCCTTGTAGTAGGTCTGACGGTCGCAGAACAGGTCCAGCATGGAGCGCAGCACAGCATCGGTCTCCTCGGAGACCGCCAGCCGCCCGAAGTCCATCGGCGTGCCTTCCATCCCTGCGCTGCGGTCGTTCAGTGCCTGCAGCTCCTCCGGGATGACCGTGGAGGGCAGAAAGCGGTCGTTGCCGTTGCGGTAAAAGCCCCACTCTGCGGGCAGGATGCGGGGAATGACATCGCCGCTGGAAACGATATTGAAGATATTGCTGGTGCCCCAGTTCTTTTTCAGGCTGCCGTCTGCCGCGTGGTTGTTGTCATAATCCTGCTGCAAATCGGGGCAGTCTGCCGCCGTCAGGGACGCCGGGGCGGCAAAGGTATAGACAAAGGTGTTTTTCTTTTCCAGCTGCGGCAGCACGGCGGGCAGACGCGCCGCCACAAGGTTCGCCACACCGCCGCCCCGGCTGTAACCGCCCATCCAGAGCTTCAGGGTGCCCAGCGGCTGACGCTTTGCCGACGCCTGAACGTAGGCGCGTATTTTTTCAACCAGCTGCCGCGCCGCCGTCACAAAGCCGACGTGGGCGCTGCCCGGCCCTGCATGAAGGTTGCCGGACCACTCGGCCCCGTAGCCGGAGCCGCGCAGGAACGCCCCGATGATGGTCACCTGCCTGCCGCCGCGCACCAGCGTTTTGCGGGCGATGGCGCAGCCCACGGTGTCCGGGGTGTCGTTCAGGCTGTGGGTATAGTTGAACAGCTGCACCTCGGTAAAGCCCAGCTTTGCAAAGGCGTCCCGGATATGGTCGGCGCGGCCGACCTCCCCCTCCATCCAATAGCGCTGGTCGCTCTCCCATGTACAGTCGGCGGCTGCCGCCATGCCCAAGGTGGCCAGCGCCAGCTGGTTGTCGTACTCCGTGGCAGGGTGGTCGAACAGGCTGTCGCTGTAATAGTAGTCGTGCCGCAGGTCGGCACCGCAGCGGTCGCTGCGGTACCACAGGGTATAGTAGTCGTCCGGTACGGCGCGGCCGACCAAGGCTGTAGCCGCCCCGGCCTGCGGCAGCGCCGCAGCGGGTGCAAGCGTCCCCGCTGCAAAGGTCACCGCAAGACCCTTACAAAAATCCCGTCGTTTCATGGTTTCATCCCCCGCATCCTGCCCTGCGGGTCGTACCCCGCAGCGCTTTTTTATAGTATAATCCTTTTTGCCGTAGGATGCAATTTTTACTTGCAGTGGCAGACGGGACGATTTAGAATGCGCGCCGCTATCGGGTTGCGGCACCCAGCATCCGCTTCGTGCCTTGAGCGGCACTTGCGTCTTGCTGGCCGCTGCCCCAACAACTCCTCCCTGTTTCCGCCGCTGGCGGCGGTCGTCGTCGTTGCACTTTGGGCATCAAGAGCGGAAAGAATATTTTGTATTGCAGTTCCGAAACGCCTGCGGGCGTTTCGGAACTGCTTTTTTATGGGAGAGATTGCGGTGGAAAGCCTCTCAGGCGCACATTCGTTTGCAACCCTTTTTTGCGTCCCAAAAGGGTGCGCAAGGGCTTTTTTGGGGTTTTTCAGGGCGATTCGATGCATTTCAGGGGCCATTCACGCAGAATTGCTCCATTTTTGCCGCCGTTCGTGGTATACTACAGGCACAGAGCAGTGCTCTGTTCAATATGCCATTCCCGTAATTCCTATAGAGCAGAAAACCGTCCGGTAACCGCAAACCGGGCGGTTTTCTGTTTTTTGCGGGTGCGCCCGGCGCGCCGGGTCGTTTCAGCGCATTTGCGGGGCGATTCATGTCCAAAACCGTCCAAAGAGGGCAAAACGTGGTACACTGGGTACAACAAAAAGCGCCCGGCTTGGAAGGGCGCTTGAAAAGGAGAGGATCTTATGCAAAAACGGCTCATCAGCATGGTTCTGGCGCTGAGCATGGCACTGACCGCAATGCCGCTGCCCGCCCTTGCCCAGAGCGCCCCGCCCGACACCGCCAAGGCAGCCCGCTGGGCTGTGGAGGCCGAGCTGCTGCCCGACATGGGTGAGGGCGCCTTTACGCCCGGCAAGCGTGTGACCAAGGTACAGGTCATCCGCGCATGGAACCGGCTGAAAAAGCTGGGTCTGGCGAAATAACAATTGCCATCTCCTGATCGATCCTTTCCAATAAGTGCAGCAAGGCCGTCCGGCATTCGCCGGACGGCCTTGTTGCTTTTGGGGGAACGAACCCTCTCAGTCGTCGCTGCGCGGGAGCGCCTGAGAGGGTTTCAAACCGGTGGTGCCCACTTCATCGGGGTCAAAAGAGAACATCCCCCGGCAGGCAGAAACTTTCCCCGCAGAGGGCGTTTTCAATCGTTCTCCACCCCGGGGCACCCGGCGGCGCGCCATGCGGCGCACAGTACCTCTTTTTCCGCCTTGGAAAGCTTTTTCAGGGCGGCTTCCCGGCGCAAAGCGGTGCGCTTGTCCGCGCAGCGCTCCAGATAGGCAAAGCCTACCGCGCCGTGGGCGCGGGTGTAGCGCGCGCCCTTGCCGCTCTGGTGCGCCTTCAGCCGGGCGGCGGGGTGGTTCGTCCAACCGGTGTACAGCTGCCCGCCGGTGCAGCGCACCATGTAGACGTAGGCGGCGTCAGGCAAGGCGTCCATTGTTTTTCAGCACCTGACGGCAGGCGGCAAGGGCGGTCTCCTTGTCCTTGGCGGTGATGAGGAAGCGGCTGGCGTGGCAGAAGCTGATGCCCGGGATGCCGCTCTTCTGCTCGATGACCTCCTGCGGCTGCCCCGCCCAGGACTGGGGAAAGGGCAGCTTGGACTTTTTGGTCTTGTGGTCGGTGACGCACTGGGCGCTCCACCCGCCGCGCTGGCTGGGGTACACCACAAACAGAGCATCAGTCTTGTACAGGCCGTTTTTCCACGGCAGATAGCAGGGCAGCACCACGATGCCGTCGCGGGAGTTGCGGTAGGCCTGCTGCACCTTTTCGTCCGCGCGGTTCACGGCGTTGGCGCTGTCGATCTGGTTCTCCAGGATCTGCTTTGCCACAGCCACCGCCTTGAAAAAGCAGCTGTCCTGATCCTCCTTGGAGTCCCACACCGGGTTGAAAAAGCCAATGGCATCGCACAGGCTGTTCTGCTCGCCGGTGTTGTCGTTCAGGTCCAGCGGCTGGATGAAGTTTTCGTCAATGAGCCGCGCCTGCCGCTCGCCTACAAGACCCGGGCCCAGCACCCGCCACAGCAGGCCAAAGGCCGCGTAGGGCACGCCGTTGGCGCGGTACTCCCGGGGCTCCTGATGGTGGTCGAACATCCCAAAGCCGATATCGTACACGATGCCGTCAAAATCGTCAGGCACGGTAAAGCCGCGGGTGATCTTGATATCCGGGCGCAGAATTTGCAATAGCGCCGTAGCAAACACGTCATCGGCATGAAACTTGCCGGCGTGGGTAAAACCGTTTGCGGGAATTTTCATGGATTTGATACCTCGTTCTCTTGGGTGTATCTGAAAAGTCGAAAATTTAGTCTATTTCTACAAACACAGCGGGATTTTGCGAAATATCCGTTATTTTCTTTGTTTTCAGATACAACCTTAGCTTATGTGATTTATGCGATACCCATTAAAGTCTTTCGCCAAGGCCTTTTTCAAAAAGGCCGGAAAACTCCCGTAAGGAATCACTCCAGTTCGAAATCCCCCGGCAGCAGCAGGTCCAGCGCGGCATCAGCATCCGCGACCAGGCGCTTGGACTGGTTCAGGATGGCTTTTTCCAGCGTGTTACGGGCCATGCGTCCGTTGCCATTTTCGGCGGCGTTCTCTGACTGGCGGCGGTCGAAGAATGCCACCAACGGCATCGCACAGGCATCGTCCAGGCGGTACCCCTTGCTTTTGGCAATGCTCTGGGTGATCGCCAAAAGCTCAGCGCCTGTGTAATCCGGGAATTCAATCTGGTTCGGGAAGCGGCTGGCCAGGCCGGAGTTCGCGCTCAAAAACAGCTGCATCTCTTTCGTGTAGCCCGCCAGAATCACGACGAGGTCGTCGCGGTGGTCCTCGATTCCCTTGACCAGCGTGTCAATCGCCTCAAGGCCGAAGCTGTCCTCACCGCCGCGGTAGAGGGCATAGGCCTCGTCAATGAACAGCACGCCGCCCAGCGCGCTCTGGATGACCGAGTTCGTCAGCGGGGCCGTGTGGCCGACATAGCGGCCCACCAGATCGGCGCGGGTGACCTCCACAAGCTGGCCGCCGCGCAGTGCGCCGATGGCCTTGAGGTACTTGGCCAGTATGCGGGCAATCGTCGTCTTGCCGGTGCCGGGGTTTCCGGTAAAGATCATGTGCATGTTGACCTCGGCGACCTTCAGGCCCTGGGCCTTGCGGCGCTGCTGGGCCTGCACGTTTTTGGCGATGTCACGCACATAGCTCTTGATTTCATCCAGACCGATAATGCCGTCCAGCTCAGCCTCCACCGCGTCCACATCGCCGCGGTACTGCTGGGGCAGCAGCGCCAGCAGGTCAAAGGAGTCGCCGCCGTTCACGGCCATGCACAGCCTGCCGTTCTCCGCCGTCAGCGCGGCGGGCGTGCCGTCGGCGGGCGTCTCGTCGGCATCCAGCACGTACTCGGCAATCGCGCGGTAGACTGTCTCGCAGTAGTCGCGCATAGCCTGCATACCGCTGGTCTTGCCGTACTGCGACGCCAGCAGATCGCGCACATCTGCGCCCATGGTCAGCGCCAGTCCGCACTGCCTGCGGGTGCGCTGGGCCAGATAATTCAGCTCCCGCGCGGCCACGGCGGCCAGCGCCTCGGGGGTGAACGCCTCGGTGCGGCAGATGTCGCCCGCAACGGCGTCCACAAACTTTGCCCCAAAGTGGTCGGCCAGCGCGGTCTCGCCCTTGTTGGAGTAGAACACAAAATACTTGCCGCCGGCCTGCAGCTCGCCGATGGCACCGGGGGCCAGCGCCGTGCCGACATCCACGAGGATGCCGCGCTGCAAAACGTACCGGCTCGACAATGCCAGCGTGCCGTCCATCGCCAGCGTCGCCAGCATATTCAGGTAGTTGGCGGCACAGCTCTCGTAATGCTCAAAGGTCAGCACCTCGGCGTCGGACTGCAGCGCCGCGTAAAGGTCCTGCAAAAACAGCTTCTCCTGCGCGGGGCCGGGGTAGAGCGCCAGATCCAGCGTCTCCACGGCGGCGCTGTGCAGCACACCGCGGGCGGCCAGCTCGTCCACCACGCATTGCAGCGCATAGTGGCGGCCCGTGCCGTTGGGGCCGCAGAGCAGCATCACGCTGCGGGCGTGGGCGGTGTCGTCCGCCGTGCCCAGCACAAACGGGCGGCGGAACGCCTTGACCAGCGCCGAGACAAAGGCATCCTGCCCCAGCACCTGGGCCTTGATCTTTTCAGTCACTCCGGCAAAATCCGCCTTGGCGGGCGCAGCCGGGGCAGGGGAGGGCGCAGCCACGGTGCCGCCCAGCAGACCGTCCTGCTTGAGCGACTTCGTCAGCTCGCT